>Ga0366775_1022_pt1 | contig 25009 bp, 26 predicted proteins | sample BONcelN113001D10_FD_207075 | JGI IMG/M metagenome (GOLD analysis project Ga0366775, IMG submission 207075) | Enriched cells from coal bed in the Powder River Basin, Montana, United States - BONCAT cells N11 rep2 HSBNCT.N11.300.1.D10 ...
ATTGGAGAAGCACAAGGCAACAAAAGTCATTGTATTGATTTCCAAGCCGCCGGCAGAAACAGTAGCGGCAACCATTCTAAGGCAAGTAAAAGGGTTAACCAAGCCGGTGGTGATATGTTTCATCAATGGTGATGCACTGCAAGTGGAACAGGCCGGAGCTTTTTTCGGGCCAACACTGGAAGAGACGGCCCGGATGGCAGTAGCTCTAAGCAAAGGCGAACAGGTAGCGCCATGCTGCAATGAGGAAAGTCTGGCTGAACTGGCGGTCAGCAAAGCCGGGAAGATGGCAGCGACACAGCATTATGTCCGGGGCCTGTTCTGTGGCGGTACCCTTTGCGACGAGGCTATGTTTATTGTCCAAGACAGCAATGTACGGACCTACTCGAATATTGCCAAAAAAGCGGAAGACAGGCTGGAAGACCCGCATACCAGCCGTGAGCACACCTTTATTGATTTAGGTGATGATATTTTTACCGCTGGCAAGCCTCATCCTATGATTGAGCCTGCTTTGCGTCTGACGCGTCTGCTCCAGGAGGCCGCTGATCCCCAAACAGCCGTCATTTTACTGGATTTTGTCCTGGGGTATGGTGCTCACATTGATCCGGCTGGAGTAACACTGCCTGCGATCGTGGAAGCAAAACGCATGGCTCAGAGTGCAGGCCGCCATTTGGAAATTATCGGTTATGTATGTGGAACAGAGCAGGATGTACAGGGCCGCATCAAACAAGAACAAAAATTGGCTGCTGCCGGAGTGACACTGGCACCAAGCAATGCCCAGGCGGCTCGCTTGGCAGGAATGATTGCAACGCGGCGGGAGGGTAAAAAATGAGCTCGATAGATGCGTTGTTTAACAGCAAGCTTGCAGTTATTAATATTGGCGCCGAGACTTTTAAAGCTGAGCTTGAAGCACAAGGAGCAACTGTTTTGCAGCTGGACTGGAAACCCCCTGCCGGTGGTAATGGGAAGCTCATTGCTGCGCTGGAGCAATTATCCAATCAGGAGAAAATTGAAGCTGCAAATGCCAAGGCACTTGCCATTATCATAAGCGCTCGTCCTGTTTTGATAGATATAGACACAGCCATTAACGTGATTCCCGGGATGACGAAACATACTATTTTGCATGCCGGACCACCTGTAGAGTGGCCGGTTATGGCCGGCCCTATGAAAGGGGCCGTTATCGGTGCTCTCCTTTATGAAGGACTGGCGCAAAATGAAGAAGAGGCCGCTAAGCTGGCTGCATCAGGACAGATTACCTTTGCGTCCTGCCATGAGCATAGTGCCGTGGGGCCGATGGCAGGTATTGTATCGGCCTCAATGCCGGTGCAGGTAATTGAAAATAAGACTCACGGCAATTTTGCTTACTGCACTTTGAATGAAGGTCTTGGTAAAGTCTTGCGTTACGGTGCCTTCGGTGAAGAGGTTCTCAAACGGCTTAAATGGATAGAAAAGGAACTTGGACCGGTATTGAAAGCGGCGGTGAAGCTATCAGGCGGCATCGATATCCGCAGCCTTATCGCACAGGCTATTCAAATGGGCGATGAATGTCATAACCGCAATAAGGCGGGGACCAGTATGTTCATCAGAGCCATCCTGCCTTATCTGCTGCGCACAGGAGTTGAACAGGAGGTAACGGTCCGGGTAATTGAGTTTATTAATTCAAATGACCACTTTTTTCTGAATCTGTCCATGCCGGCTTGCAAAGCAGCGTTAGATGCTGCTCACGGCATTGAGAACAGTACAGTAGTAACTACCATGTGCCGCAATGGGGTGGAATTCGGTATCAGGGTAAGCGGTTGTCCGGGCAACACCTGGTTTACCGGGCCGGCCCAGATGATTGAAGGTTTGCTGTTCCCTGGCTTCACCAGTGCAGATGCCAACCCTGATATCGGCGACAGTGCCATAACCGAAACCTGTGGCATCGGCGGTTTCGCTATGGGCGGTGCTCCGGCTATTGTACAGTTTGTCGGTGGTACTGTTGAGGATGCATTAGGATATTCGCAAAAAATGTATGAGATTACGTTAGATGAAAATCAGAATTATTCTATTCCCAATTTGAATTTCCGCGGCACGGCAACAGGTATTGATGTACGCAAAGTCATTGCCAGCGGCATACTGCCCATCATTAATACCGGTATGGCTCACAAACAAGCCGGTATCGGACAGGTGGGAGCGGGCATTGTAAGACCTCCGCTTGAATGTTTCGAGAAGGCAATTTTAGCTTTGGCAGCACGCATTAAATAGCTAATAAAAATAAAGGGGCGATGTTAACATGGTAAAGAATTGGGACAAAGTGAAAATGTATGATCTTACTCAAAAATTGAGTCATCTTACTCCACCATGGCCTACTTATGAACCATTGCAGATTAAATTTTTCAAGCGCCTTAGCTCTAATGGTGCCAACGGCCAGGTGATTACCACTTCTAACCATGTAGGTACTCATCTGGACGGCTCACTGCACTTTTGTACTCATGGCCGTGATATTGCCAGCATTCCGCTAACTGACCTTATTGGTCCCGGAGTGGTGGTAGACCTGAGTGACATGTCGGAAGACTACGGTATCTACACTTCTAAAGACATTACTGACCGGGTGGAAGTCCGTAAAGGTGATATCCTGATTATTCATACCGGTTATGCTAAATATGGCTGGGATCAACCGGAAGGTGACGAAGTCCGCTATATGGTCAAACATCCGGGACCTACCCGTGAATTTGCTGCATGGTGCCGGAAAATGGAACTAAAATGGATTGGCGTTGACTGCGGTTCGGCTGATCATCCTATGAATACCAAAATCCGGGATTGGTGTCCGAAGCAGGCGGCTGAATGTGAAGCCTATTTTAAGCAGAAATATGGCAAAGGTATTTCCGATATCTTTCCTGATGACCATTATCAACTGATGCACATCGATCTTTTCCCTCATGATATTATTCATGCTGAAAACGTAGGCGGTGAAATTACTAAAATACTCAATAAACGGTTAATTGTCGGCTGTTATCCCTGGCGTTTTGAAGGCGGCGAATCTTCCATCTGCCGTATTGTTGCTTACGACGAGGAGTAAAGGAAAAGGGGGCGTATAACACGCCCCTTTTTTAAAATCTATATTTAATGGAATATTCGGAGATTGTCGGCTGTTGATATTATTAGCTGCTTAAAGGGTACTTTGGTACTATTTACAAGTAGCCCCAATAATTACAGGTAATATTTGTATAAAAGCTACAAGCAATCAGTTGATAAAATTATTGTTAATATTCTGACAATAAGATACCATTTAAGTAGAAGCAATTGAGTAGTAGGGGATCGGCACATCGTCTTTATGGCAATACAGTAAGGAGGTACGAAGCGTGCTAAGCAGGTTTGATTACGTTAGACCACAGCTTCTTGAAGAAGCGCTGGCTTATCTGAGGCAAAATACCGGTACGGAGATTCTTGCCGGTGGTACTGATTTAATGATAATGTTACGCCGTAATGCCCAAATGCCTGGACATGTTTTGGATATTAAATCCATACCGGAGACCAAGCGGCTGGAATATAAACCAGGGCAAGGCCTTTTTATCGGAGCCACAGTTACCGTCAATCAAGTGGCTGAAGCGGATTTTATTCAGAAAAAATATGCAGCCTTAGTGCAGGCAGCAAATTCATTAGCCTCTTATCAACTGCGTAATCGCGCTACTTTGGTAGGAAATATATGCAATGCTTCACCCGGTGCCGATTTGGCTGCTCCGCTCCTGGTATACGATGCAAAAGTTCACATTGCCAATAGCCAGGGGAACCGGCTTGTGGCTATAAATGAGTTTTTCACAGGTGTCAAAAAAACGGTGCTCCAGCGAGGCGAAATGGTACTGGGTGTATCACTGCCTGATGTTACTGCAGGTGACGTTAGTATATTTCTTAAACAGGCCCGGATAAAAGGACATGACTTAGGCATTGTTGGTGTGGCGGCGCGTTTGGCGGCTGACAAAGTATGCCGGATTGCAATGTCAGCGGTGGCGCCAACTCCCATTCGCCTTACAAAGCTGGAAGAGGTTCTTAATGCTCAGCCCTTAACAGCCGAGCTTGCTATTTGGGCGGGCGAAGAGGCGCGCAAGCTGATCAAGCCCATTTCCGATGTCCGTTCTTCTGCTGAGTACCGTCTTCATGTATCGGGAGTGTTAGTAAAACGGGCTTTAACTCAGTTGCTAGACATGGGAGGGAAATAAGATGTGCGAAAAACACAGTGCGGCAGAGAAGTGTTTTAGCTATACCGACTCTGGTTTACCCCGTGTTCAGCTAATCTGCGTGGTTAATGACGAGCCGGTAATCGCCAGAATTGATCCAACCATGACGTTACTTACCTTTTTACGCAAAGAACTGAGTTTATTCGGTACCAAAGAGGGCTGCGGCGAAGGGGAATGCGGTGCTTGTACGATCATCATGAATGGTGATGCGATTAATTCCTGTATTGTTTTGGCACTGGAAGCGCAGGGAGCAGTAATTACTACCGTTGAGGGCTTAAGCAGGGAAGGGAAGCTCTCCATTTTGCAGCAAGAGTTTATTAATCATGATGCTCTGCAATGCGGCTTTTGTACTCCCGGCATGTTAATGTCCGCACGGGCATTACTCAATCGAAATCCCAATCCCGATGAGGAAGCAATAAAAGAAGCGATTGCCGGTAATTTTTGCCGCTGCACAGGATACACTCCGATTATTTCCGCTATCTCATCGGCAGCCAAGCTGGAGAGGGAGGAACGGCAACAGTGAATAAAGAACAATACCGCCATGTCAGCAAATCCCGGTTACGCATTGAAGCTCATGAAAAAGTAAGCGGGCGGGCTACCTATGCCTTTGATATGGAAATGCCCGGGATGTTGTATGCGAAGTGCTTACACTCACCTCATGCCCATGCTGAAATTGTAGCTATTGATACAAGTGCCGCTAAAGCATTGCCGGGAGTCAAGGCTGTGCTTACCGGTGAAGATATTCCCTATTTGGTTGGCTTGTATATGGTGGATAAACGGATATTGGCCCGTGGTAAGGTAAGGTATCAGGGTGAGGCCGTGGTAGCGGTTGCGGCGGTTGATGAAGAAACTGCCGAGCGGGCACTTACACTTATACGGGTGGAATACAAACTGCTGCCGAGTGTAAGTACGATTGACGAGGCACTAGCCGGCAAAATTCTGGTACATGAAGATATTAATGAGTTGGAATACATACAAGGCGTATTTTTTCCGCAGCCTGACTCAAATATTGCCAGTTGGAATAAAACCAGCAAAGGTAACATGAACCAAGGTTTTGCTGAAGCAGAGCTGATAGTTGAGAACGTGTTGACTTTACCGGCAGTAGCACACGTCCCTCTGGAAACACATGTGGCTATTGCTCAGGCAGATCCCTGTTCCAAGCAGGTGAAAATTTGGGCTGCGACGCAGTCGCCTTTTGGAGTGCGCAAACTGTTAGCCAAGGCACTGGGCATTTCCACAGGGGATATTCAAGTGATTGCTCCTTACGTAGGAGGAGGGTTCGGCGGGAAAGCCGGTATTCATCTTGAACCGCTGGCTACTGTTCTCTCGCGGGTATGCAAAGGCCGGCCGGTCAAGATTACTGCTACGCGGGAAGAAGAATTTAATCAATTGCCCTGTCGTGCCGGTATGCGGGGGAGGGTTAAGACAGGCGTCAAAAAAGACGGCAAAATTACGGCTGTCGAAATTTACTACGATTGGGACAGCGGTGCTTATGCTGATTATGGAGTAAATGTCGGCAAAGCTGCCACTTATTCCGGTGCCGGTCCCTATGAAGTACCCAACCTTGAATTGCATTCGCGTACTTTATATACCAATAAAGTATTTAGCACCGCTTACCGTGGGTTTGGTCATTTAGAGACACATTGGATTATTGAACGGCAAATGGATCTGGTGGCCGAAAAACTGGGGATGGACCCCTATGATTTCAGAATGAAAAATATATTGCGCAATGGTTCATTAACAATCAGCGGTGAGCGCATTCACGAAAATTCCGGCCGGCCTGATCAGTGTCTGGATGCAGTAGCCAAGGAAATTGGCTGGGCGGGGTACCAGTCTGCCGAGGAAAGGCAAACTGCATTCAAGACGGGAAAAGTCCGCGGTAAGGGCTTGGCTTGCTTGCAAAAGGCTCCGGCGATGCCTCCTCATACCTCGACGACGGCCATCATGCAGATGGATGATGATGGTAATGTCCGGCTGATGATCGGCGTTGTTGACATGGGCCAGGGTGCCAATACCATTATGGCGCAAATTGCTGCCGAAGTATTGGATATGCCGATAGAAAAAGTCAAAGTGGTGTGGGAAACGGATACTGACCGTCATCCTTATGACTGGTCGACAGTTGCTTCAAAATACACCTTTATGGGTGGCAATGCAGTCAAACGATGTGCCCAGAACATGGTGCAGCAGATGAAAGAGACAGCTGCGCAGGTTTTACGGTGTGCCACAGAGGATCTCGCCCACAATAATGAATATATTTATCATGTCCAACATACCCATAGACGCATCGCCTACAAAGCGCTGGCATTGGGCTATGCCTATGAGAATGGCAATGGCATCGGTGGTCCGCTCGTCGCCCGTGGAACCTACATGGCCGATGGCCTAACCTTCCTTGATCCGGTGACCGGCCAGGGTTTACCTGCTTTGGACTGGACATTTGGTGCTCACGGTGCAGAAATCGAGGTTGATGTTGAAACCGGTGATGTTACCGTCCTCAAAATAGCTTCTGCCTTTGATGTTGGCCAGGTCATTAATAAACGATTAATTGAAGGGCAAATTATGGGAGGAGTGCTGCAAGGAATTGGTTCAGCCTTAGTTGAAGGCTATAAGTTTGGTGCCGATGGACGCTTGCTCAACCCTTCTTTCACCGACAATAAGATTCCCACTGCCAAAGATATTCCACGGGACCTTGTGCCCATCCTTATCGAGAATCCGCAGCTTGACGGACCGTTTGGCGCCCGTGGAATTGGAGAACATCCTATGATATCCGTTCCTTCCGTAATTGGCAATGCTCTTTATGATGCCTTGGGAATTAACTTCTTTGACCTGCCGTTGTCACCGGAGAAGGTTGCTCTGGCAATAGTCCGGGAAAAAGCCCAGGCATAGCAAATCTTCCCCAAAGGATGAACAGATGCCGCCATGTGTTTCATGGCGGCATCTGTTTTTCTTTTTACGAACTAAGAAGAATTATTTTCCAAAAAGTAGGAATATGTCTATTCTATGTCGAAGATCATCAAAAATTGTACAGTAAGCATTTACCTACTTATCCGGAGAATGGATGTTTATTATTTGTTGAGAGGTATCGCGGACGATGGAGTGGACAAAGAACGATCAAAATACTAAGCCGAAAAAAACGAATATTCTCGAGCTGCAGGTGAAGTTTTTGGCTCCGGGTATGCAAATTGCCAAAGACGTTTTTTCGTTTGATGGGAAAATTCTTGTAAGCGAAGGAAAAGAAGTAAGCCAGTATACCATAAAAAAACTTCAGGAGTGGCAAATTGACACAGTTTTGATTGTTCAGGAGAAAGCGGCTAATCCTTTGGTCAGATCTGAAGTACAGCAATTTATCAATACGTATAACCAATCCATTGACGTTGTAAACAAAGCCTTTGAAACGACGCGGAAGACACAAGAGGTTCCTTTCGCTGTATTTGTCGAAGCAAGCAAGGAAATTCAGCGCAGCATACCGGCCGGCGGCAATATTATTGACCAATTATACAACCTGCCGCCCTGTGATGATTATACCTTCCGGCACAGCGTGAATGTCAGCGTAATTACCGCTTTGCTTGCCGGTTGGCTTGGGTATCCGCCTGATATTGTCAATCATATGTCTCTGGTAGGGCTACTCCATGATATAGGAAAATCACAACTGCCGCCACACATCTTACATAGGCCGAACCTATTGCCGGATGGCGATTATAAACTCTATAAAAAGCATACTCACTATGGCTATGAGCTGCTCCAAAAAGCTTTAGATATTCCCCAGACTGTCAAAAGCGGCGTCATAGCTCATCACGAACGGGAGGATGGAAGTGGTTATCCCTATCATTTAACAGGTGATAAAATACATCCTTATGCAAAAATTGTCGCTATTGCTGATTTATACGATGAAGGAATGACAATCAACCGCGATGCAGACATGCTCTTGAGCCCTTATACTGCTTTAGAGCGTTTAAAAGAAAATATCTACAAGATTGACGCCAGAGCGGCGATTACCTTTATAGACCGAATGACCAATTTTTTATCCGGTAATGTTGTTGTTCTGACGGATAGTCAAGTTGGCCGGGTTGTCTTTATTAATAAGGATATACCGTCTCGCTCTATTATTCAGCTTGAAGACGGGCAGGTAGTTGACCTGACCGAAACTCCGGATGTTCACATCCTGCACTTGATATGACATAGAATAGCACAATAAATCCCGAAGAGCTGGCTCTTCGGGATTTATTAGTTGTTAAGGAAAGAGAATGTCTACTATAAACTTTGCACCTGCAAATAAACCTGCTGCCCAAAGCGTTTTATGAAGACGCTGCTCCTTGGTTAAGCCCTTTCTAAGAAAGGATAAAATAAGGTAGATGAATGCTCCAAATAAAAGAAAGATAATTACGTAATTACCGATGAATTTCAAGTCAGTCCTCCAAATCTTCTTCTGTGATTACTTCAATGCCATACTCTTTAAGTAGCTTAGAAAAAACTCCATCACCGGGTATTACTTTTCCCGAGAACGTTCCATCATAGATGCTGCCGCTGCCGCAGGTAGGAGACTTGGCTTTAACGATGGCTTTCCTGCAGCGAGCTGCGAGAGCGATAGCTAAGCCCATTTTTGCTCCCAGTAAGAATTCTTCCGTCACATCCTCGCCGCTATTGGATAAAACCCGGCCATTTCGCAGTTCTGCCGGAGGACGGGGTGCCGGAAGACCGGCAAGCATTTCCGGGCAGACAGGCAAGGCAGTTCCCTTTTGGAACATAGCAATTATTGCCGGAATGGGAAAGGCATTACCGTTATATCGGCACGCAACACCTGCAAGACAAGCACTGACAATTATCATAGTACAGCCCTCACATGTAGTTTTTACTTATCCCATAGTCCCCGGTCACCCACCTGGGCTTCGGCCTGATAGCGCTGCAGGAAGGTGGCGTATTTCACATTTACAGACTCAGCGCTAAGCCGTGCATAGCCATCCAACAGCAAGCGGGCATTGAATAATTTGTCACGCAGCTCGCTATCGCTGTCAGAGGAGGGCTGGCTAATCCAAACATAGGCTAGGATATGATTCTCTTTATCCCGTTTCTGAATGTCAAATTGCAGATAAACGGGGTGACCTTCCAACTGCTCGCGGATAAATTTTTCAGCTTTAAGACCATTTGCTTTTGTATGCTTATTCGGATTGTTTTTATCAGGTATATCGACCCCAATGATCCGTACATTTTCGGTAGCGTCATTCACATATACCTGCAGGGTGCTGCCGTCGATTACCCGTACTACATAAGCGGAAGTGGTTGCCGGTGACGAATAAGCAAGCGGAAATATTCCAATTAGTAAGGCCAGGGCGATACCGGTAATCGCGAATATACGAAATAACTGATTCATAAACTTCCTCCTTTTACCTATTATCTCTATTATTATTTTGCACCACAACAGTCAAAATGTCCAAAAAAAATTGGAAAACAAAAAGGCTTCTGAGGCTTATATCCTCAGAAGCCTTTTTTAGACTATCCTGTTAGCATTAGCAATAACAAACACGTCTAATATATCCCTAAGATCTCTTGGGAAGCCACCATGATGTCGCTCTCCTACAGTATTTAAGGCAACAGTCAGCGAAGCCTGAAACTCAGGAGTGATTATCGCCGTATCGTTAGCAACGATAGCACTGAGATTGGTGTATACGAAAACTTCAAGCTGATCGCGAATATCAGGACGTATGCCTAACGGTTCTCTATGGAGTAAGACTTTGTTCATATAGGCACCCCTAATGAGTTAATTTATCCAGTATATGCGGTTGATTGGGCTATGTTACTAATGCTGTCACTGGAACCGTCCCCGTGGCAATTTTGAGGCGCCTTTTGCTGTATTACGGTTGATTCTCCAGATATACCGTTTGTGTGGGATAGGCAAATTTAATGCTTTTGTGTTCGAACGATTCCTTTAGCTTTAAATTGACTTCCTGCTGGATGTTCATATACTGGGTATAATCACTTCCCAGGACAAAGTAAACCACGTCAAAATTCAGGCAAGATTCGCCAAAGGAGCTAAAGTGAGCACGGTCAAATCTTGTTTCTGCAATATTTTCGATAATTTGTTGTACGATTACCGGGATTTCCCTTAATTGCTGACTTGAGGTATCATAATGAACTCTAAACTTAAATACGATACGGCGGGTTTCCATCCGCTTTAAATTCTGAATACGAGAATTGGTGAGGTCCGAATTGGAGAATATCAATTGTTCGCCACCCAAGCTGCGGATACGCGTTGTTTTAATGCCAATATGTTCGATAGTGCCCATATGTCCGTCGATAGTAATAAAGTCACCAAGCTCAAAGGGACGATCAAAAACAATAGCAACATAACTGAACAAATCTTTTAACATGGCCTGGGCGGCAAGAGCTACGGCAATACCGCCAATTCCTAGCCCGGCAATTACTGTTGAAATTTGAAAACCCAGGTTATCTAACAGGAAGATGAGGCCAATTCCCCAAACCGCCACTCGCAAGAAGGGAATAATGGCTTTGAGATTGTGTTCTCTATCCGTAAATTCTTTTGTTTTTAGAGAATACTCCAGCGTATAATCTACCATTGCCACGATAAACCGAATTCCCGATATAGTCAGGACGATAATTCCAACGATATCAATAGCTCTGCTAAGCATGGAGTTTAGCGTGAGACTGCGAATCGCTAAATCAAAGGAGCCAAAATATAAGGCCGGGAGTAAAGTTTTTTCCAGGCTGTGGAGCAAATATATATCCATCTTGCTAGTGGAATTTTGGGCCCAACTTTTAAGGCGGCTTAAAATAACGCTTTTAAATAACCTCACAGCAAGAATGGTAATAACGAAAATAACCAAAGCAATCAGATACTTTTCGACACTGTTTTGGAGAAATACTTGATCCATAATAGTTTGCAGCATTATCAGGCTCCTTTCCGGTAAGCATTTATCTTAGGTAAGTTCGACAATATACCAGGTAAAACCTGCTACAGCATAGGTGCAATGGAATGCGTATGTGGTTGACAATCGCACTGTAACAATGTTATAGTGCGATTGTAACTGGTATAACGTTGTTATAGTGTGTGGATTGAGGAGGAATTGACTTATGAAGATCATTGTGTTAAACGGGAGTCCGAAAGGTGAAATCAGTGTTACCATGCAATATGTAGCTTATATCCAGAAGGAATTTCCCCAGCATGAGTTTAAAATACTTCACATAACCCAGCAAATGAACAAATTGGAAAGTGATAACCAGTTTTGGAATAAAACTATGGAGGATATTAAAAGCGCTGCTGGAATAGTATGGGCTTTCCCGCTGTATGTCTTTTTGGTTCATGGTAACTATAAACGGTTTATTGAACTAATATTCGAGCGGGAGGCACAAGCCAATTTTCTGGGTAAGCATACGGCGATAGTAACGACCTCCATTCACTTTTACGATCATACAGCTCATAATTATATACAGGGTATTTGTGATGATTTGCATATGATGTTTTACGCCACCTTTTCAGCTGAAATGCAAGATCTGTTTAAAGAAAAAGAAAGAGTAAAGCTAGTGCAATTTTCTCAGCATTTCTTTGCTGGAATCAACCGCAATATTCCTGCTAGCCAAGTCTTTCCCCCACTTATCCCGCCAAATTTAGACTACTCTCCTGGCTCCAATTCAGTCCCACTTAATGTCTGTGGACAGAAGGTAGTTGTCTTGACGGATGCGGAGCCGCAGCAGACCAATCTTAAGGGAATGATCGAAAAAATTACAGCTTCTTTCGGCAGTCGAATAGAAGTGGTTAATCTACACGATATTGATATCAAAGGCGGTTGCCTTGGCTGTATCCGTTGCGGCTATGACAACACCTGCATCTATCAGGACAAGGATGGTTTTAGTGCTGTTTACAACGACAAGCTAAAGAATGCAGATATTCTGATTTTTGCAGGCACCATAAAAGACAGATATCTCTCTTCCTTATGGAAGACTTTTTTTGACCGGGCTTTTTTTAATACTCATAAGCCGTCTTTTGCAGGGAAGCAAATTGCTTTTCTGGTTAGTGGTCCCCTAAAGCAACTAGCAAACTTGCGGCAAATTTTTGAGGCCTATACCGAATGGCAGCAGGCTAATCTTGTTGGGATAGTGACGGATGAAGCAGAGGATTCGGAGCAGCTTGATGCCCGGATAACCGAGTTGGCCTTACGCAGTATGGACTATGCAAGCTGCCGGTATGTCAAGCCGCCAACTTTTCTTGGCGTGGGGGCGATAAAGGTTTTCCGCGATGAAATATGGGGAGCGCTGCGTTTCCCTTTCATTGCCGATCATCAGTATTATAAAAGCAATGGTTTGTATGATTTTCCCCACCATGATTATGCTACCCGGCTGCGTAATGGTATACTGGGATGGCTAGTAAAAGTTCCGGCGATTCGCAAAAAGATTTATAGCAGCGTACTGATTCATAAGATGGTGGAGCCTTACCGGAAGCTGCTTGATCATACGAGAAATAAATAGAGGTAGCGGAGGAGCAATGACAGAAAAAAACGATTCAGCAAATACACGTGCTCTTATTTTGCAGCAAGCGAGGGCCCTGTTTTTATCGCAGGGTTATCATAATACTACCATGCGCACCATTGCTGAGGCAGCAGGCCTATCGACAGGTCCTCTGTATTTTCACTTTCGAAATAAGGCAGAAGTATTCTTTCATATTTGCAGCGAAGCCTATGATTGTCTCATCGCTGATTTCCATCGGGCTGCCAGGCAGGAAGGTCGTGCAGCCTTGCGCCTGCGAAGCATTTATTATGCATACAAATCGTTTTATTACCGGGAACCTCAACTATTTGAGATGATCCATTTTGCGACTAATCCCATAGGAGGAGTTGACCTTCCCGAGCCGCTGCAACAAGCATTGCACAGCAAATCGCAGCAAATGGTTCAGATTATGGAAGAGATTATCAGCGAAGGAATTTCCCGGCACGAATTACGGGCCGTTGATCCCGGTAAATTGGCCCTTTATTTGTATTCGGCTGCCGAAGGTATCTTTCTATCTCAGCGTATGGGCGTACTGGAACGGGCTCAGGTTAGCCTTGATGCAATGATTGACTCAGCTGTAGAGCTGATTGGTTTGGGTATGCTTGAAAGCAGGTTAAGTAAGAATCCCAATGAATGCTAAAAAAACATCTCAGTTCTTTGCAAATGCAAATACTGAGATGTTTTTTGCGAATATGGAGTATTGTTTAAAAAGAGTTTAATTAATTTTATAAAATTTTTAAGAATGCTTTATAGGTCGTTTATATTCAATGCTTATAATAACCTCAAATAGATCAGGGAGGTTATGAATCATGAACAAAATTAAAGTATTGTATGATGTAGTTAAGGCAATAAGAAACAAAGAGGTAATTAACGGAATTCTTACCGCAGATATTCAAAAAGACCAGACAACCATCTTCGCTATCAAAAATGAATTTGAAAAGAATCTGCTGACTGGTCAGACGAAAGCAAAAATCAATACAGAATTAGATTATGAAGGCAAAAGCGTAAAGCATGAAAGCGCTACCGAATTCACCATCCCCTTCGGTGGAGGACGCTTCCATGGCGGTATGCCGCCCATGCATCATCATCATGGCGGCAGATGCGGCGGACTAAGAGGCCGTTTTTCCAAACTGGCCTTTGCACTAGGCCTGCTAAATGCACTGGAGATTAAAGAACAGGGAAATAGTACGCTTGTACTTTCCCTGGAGGCAGCAAATTTACCGGATGATGCTAAAGAAATGGTGCGGGAAAGGATGAGTCACGCAGATGCTCACCACCCGCGGCACGGCTTTATGAAAGAAATTTGCAGTCTGGAGAAACTTGATTTTAAAGTTACGGTCTTCATTAACCCGAACTACGATATTGAAAAGGTACTAGTTACTTTTTCCGGTAGCCAGCAAGGTGAGCAAAAAGAACAGCATGAGATCAAAGCCAATGCTGAATTAGCATTTCATGCTGCAGAAAGCAAATAGGCCATGTTTCTTAAACAATATCGTATTCTCACCGAGCGCTGCACAAATTGTTACCACTGTCTGACGGTCTGTCCGGTGGGAGCTATAGAACTATCGGCAGCAGGTATGCTGGAAATACAATACCCGAAGTGCCGGCGCTGCGGAGCCTGCAAAAAGATTTGTAAACAACAGGCAATTACTGCCCGTGTGAAGCTGCGATTTTGAAGCAAGATAAGAGGAAGGACGCAAAAGGAAATTTTGCGCCCTTTCTCTATATGCAATATAATGGTGCTAGACAGAAAGAATAAGAAACAATAACAGGTGATAGGCATGTTCAGACATCAGAAGCATTCTAAGACCAGTTGTACCAATAAAGAGCATCACCATGGTTTTCATAGCAAATGGCGGCGTCATCGTGAACTGCATCATGGTCAGTTTTTGCGGCATTATAAATATTTCCGCTTTTTTCGACCTGTCGGCGTTGCGTTTAACCTGTTGATACTCTATTTGCTGTTTAGCTGGGTAGGCATCAAAGAAACGGGCATTTTTTTAGTGGCGTTATTTGCCCTTAAAGAAATTGTGCAGTTTTTCTTTCTGCTCCGTTTAGAAAGAAGAATATTCAAACCTATGGAACAGCTCAAACAAGGCCTGGATGAGGTAGCCAAGGGCAACTACAATACAAAAGTAGAATATATTCAGCCCAATGATCTGGATTTATTGATAGATGCTTTCAATGAGATGACGGAAAAACTGCACGAAGGTGAAAAGCTGCAGGCTGAATACGAAGAAAATCGCAAAGATTTGATTGCTAACATCTCGCATGACCTCAAGACACCGATAACGGCTATTCAAGGTTATATTGAGGCACTTTTGGAAGGTACAGTCACTGAGGAAAGCAAAGACAAATATCTAAAAACCATCTACAATAATACAGCTTACGTAAATAAGCTGATTGATGATCTCTTCTTATTTTCCAAGCTGGATATGCAAAAATTAGGCTTTAACTACGAAACGCTGCAAATCCGGGATTTTATGCACGATCTTATGGAAGAGTACCAATTCAACTTTGCAGAACAGAAAATTCACTTTCAATATAGAGATGAGCTGGACGAAGACTGTTGGGTCAGTTTAGACGGGAAAAGAATGCAGCAGGCCATTAGCAATATCAGTAATAATGCCGTCCAGCATGGGCCTAAAAGCGGTTTGTTCCTGCAAGTGCGACTCTATCAACAAAGTGATTTTGTCGGTATTGACATTCAAGATAATGGGCCTGGAATCCCGGAAGATAAACTTTCTTTTATTTTTGACCGCTTTTACCGTATCGACACGGAGAGACCCAAAGATATTGCCAGTACAGGCTTGGGGCTTGCTATTGCCAAGGAACTTGTCGAAGCCCATGGAGGAATAATCAGCGTTGTCAGCCCCGGGCGTGAAGGTACCTGCTTTACCATTATGCTCCCGGTTTTCCATAAGGACACTGAGGGGGAAGCTTGCCAGTGAAACACATTCTGATTATTGAAGACGATCGCGATATTGCTGAACTGGAGCGGGATTATCTGCAGCTAAACGGGTATAAAGTAGAGATTGTGCAAGATGGGCTGCAGGGTTTGAAAAAAGCGATCTCCGGCAACTATGATGTTGTTGTCGTAGACCTAATGCTGCCCCATAAAGACGGCTATGAAATTATCAAGGAAATCCGCAAAACTCAGGAAATTCCCATTCTTGTCGTTTCGGCCAAGAACGAAGATATCGACAAGATCAGAGGACTGGACTTTGGTGCCGACGACTATCTCACTAAGCCCTTCAGTCCAGCCGAGCTGACCGCCCGCATTAAAGCACATATCAAACGGTATGAACGGCTCAGAGGACATACAACAACTTACGAAGTGCTTCAGTTTAAAGGCCTGGAAATCGATACAGCCTCACATAAAATTCTCGTGAATGAAAAAGAGGTGCAGCTGACAACCAAGGAGTATGAACTCTTGCTATTCTTGGCCTCTAATCCCAATATTGTTTTTAGCAAAGAACATATTTTTGACACTATCTGGAATGATGAATACTGTGGTGATACAGCAACGGTAGCTGTACACATTCAAAAGATACGTAAAAAAATTGAAAAAGACCCGGCAAATCCAGAGTATATTGAAACATTATGGGGAGCAGGCTACCGGTTTAATCCGGTGTGAGCGCCGAGGGTCGATTCCGCTGACACTGTTGTATTATCAGGGTTGACTTATTAGCAATTGGGAATAGTAGAATGAGTAAGGATTAATAATGGAATCTAAAGAAAGAAGGAATAAGAATAATGGCCTGGGTGTATGCCGATTCATCAACAGTAGAGCGATTCCGCTATGATCGATCAACTGAGACTTTGGAAATTCAATTCAAAAAAGGAACAGTCTATCACTACTTTGCTGTACCCGAAACTGTTTTTGCGGCCTTTGTCAGTCATGTAAAATCAGGAGGTTCAGCAGGAGAATTCTTTAATGCAGTTATTAGAAACTGTTATCAATATGTGCAGGTGTAAAGGCTTACCTGTGTATTCACACACCAGAACAGCAACTTATCCTAAAAATGCTGATTCAATCGGTGAATTACTGAATTTAGCGGATAAGGCGCTTTATAGCAGCAAAGAAATCAAAAATAAAGTTACTGAATACGAGAACAAATAACCACGGTATCAGGCTCATAAGACCGGAGGATGTTGAGCCTTTGGCTTGATAATCCTTTTTTTCGTCATTGTTTTGAACCAGTCCAGATGGAATAGCAAATGGAATATGACTAAAACGGTGAGGCCATAGCTTACCCACTCATGCAAGGCTTTGATGTTAATAGCTTTTAAAAAAGGCATTAAGGATGGTGGCTTTAGTGATAATGCAATTCCTGTAAGGACGCTTGCTGCTCCAAACACTAGCAAGGCAATATTCAGATAGCAGTTTTTTTCAGATTTTAAGAGCATGAGAAATCCTCCGTTCATTTAAAGTTGTTTTCATTATACTTAATAAATGTGTCAGGAATGTTACAAAAATGTCACGAAAAGTAGAAACTTAAATAAAGGAAATAGGAAGAGACATTGTAGGCATAAAAAAAGCAGGTGGCAAATGCCACCTACTTGGATCTGTTATTACTGCTGTTATTGCTGTCGTTGTAATCTTTAGCGGGTTTAGTACCTGTTTGAGCAGTCTTTTGATCTTTGGATTTTGAACCAGCCTGGAATTGATCTGAGTTTTTGCCAGCCATACATATCACCTCCTAATGTTAATTTTCCCAACTGGTTTGGTTTAATACATAAGCGTAGCCATTGACAGGCACATCATTTTCTGGTAAATTTAACCTTACAATAGGAATGAACGTTCATTCCGGAATTTTTATATTCGGAGATTGTATATAAATGGAAGAAAAACTACCGGATAAAAAAGCAGCTGCACTTAAGGCTGCGCTTGAACTGATATCCGAGCAGGGATTTCACGGTACACCGATGTCGCAGATTGCACAGAGAGCAAACGTAGGTGTAGGTACGATTTATCGTTACTTTTCGGGGAAAGAAGATTTGATTAATGCACTGTATATTGATGTGAAGTCCCGGCTCGCCCGGTATACCCTTCACAATTATGCCGAGAGTATGGCTGTTCATGAAAGCTTTATATTACTGTTGCGTAATATTGTTGATTACTTTAGGGCCAATCCTCAAGAATTACTTTTCATGGAGCAGTATGCAAACTCTCCTCTCATTACCGCTGACAGTCACGAAGAAGGTTTGCGCATGTTTGAACCGGTTACTAATATGTTTAAGCGCGCCCGGGAGGAAAACTTGCTTAAAGAACTACCAATGGAAATGCTCAGTACGCTTGCTTATGGAGCGACTATTTCACTTGTTAAACTTTGTCTGTCCGGCGAAGTAAAGTTTGAAGAAGCCACCCTCGATGCGGGAGTAGATGCTATTTGGGATGCAATCAAAAAGTAGCATTATAAAATGGCAGGGGATTTTAGGTTTTAAGTGAGTATACGAATAAGGGAGGAATTATCTTGTTGTACAGAAAATTTGGCAAAACAAATGAAATGGTTTCCGTTCTGGGATTTGGCTGTATGCGGCTGCCGATTATCGGTAGCGATCCTACCAGTATTGATGAAGACAAAGCAATAAGTATGGTTCGTCATGCTATTGATGCAGGTGTAAATTATGTGGATACTGCCTATCCTTATCACGGTACCGGTTTTACCCACGGTGGAGCCAGCGAGCCTTTTGTTGGTAAGGCCTTAAAAGACGGCTATAGAGAAAAAGTTAAGTTAGCGACTAAGCTTCCCAGCTGGCTAATTAAAACAAGGGCTGATATGGATAAATATTTAAATGAGCAGCTGGAACGACTTCAGACAGATTCAATTGATTTTTATTTAGTCCATTCATTGAATGCCGGTGTTTGGCCAGTATTAAAAGAAGCTGGCATTAGCGAATTTTTAAATCAAGCGCTCAAAGATGGAAGAATCAAATATGCCGGTTTTTCCTATCATGATGAGAAAGAGCTGTTTAAAGAAATCGTCGATTATTATGATTGGTCATTCTGTCAGATTCAATATAACTATTTAGATGAAGGTTATCAGGCCGGTAAGGAAGGTTTAGAGTACGCAGCGAAACGGGATTTGGGGATTGTCATTATGGAACCGCTTAGAGGCGGTAATATTGTTAATCTTCCCCAGGAAGCAAAGGCTGTTATCGACCGGGCAGATATAAAAAGAACTCCGGCAGAATGGGGCTTGCGCTGGGTATGGAATCATCCTGAAGTGTCGGTTGTGCTAAGCGGTATGACCACTATGGATCAGGTTACCGAGAATATAAAAGTGGCTCAGGAAGCACAAGCCAACTCTTTAACAGCAAAAGAATTGGGAATTATTGATGAAGTAAAGACAATTTTTACAGAAAGAATCAAAGTGAATTGTACAGCCTGTGCCTATTGCATGCCCTGTCCTGCAGGCATCAATATTCCTGGTTGCTTTGCAACCTATAATGATCACTGGGTTTTTGATGCTACTCCTGCAGCCAAGCAAAGATATGGCATTGTATCCAAAGTTTCAGCTCCTGCCTCCCAATGTGTAGAATGCGGCAAATGCGAAAGTCACTGCCCCCAGGGTATTGCAATCCGTGAAGAATTAAAGCATGTGAAACAATTGTTCGAGTAAAATTACACCACAGCTAGAAAGGCTTCTCAGAGTAAGTGACTGAGGAGCCTTCTTGCTGCTGCTGCCACTTTAATTTTACAGAGCAATAAACTTCTTTGCTTATTGTGGTGAAGGAATATGGAAATAACGGTCAAATAGGAATTGAAGAGTGATTTTCCGAAAGACAAACACCGGTATTGCCTGTAAAATGAAGGTAAAGAGAGCTGTCTGCGCAGGAGGCAAGGTAATGAAAAATGTATTTTTCTATCAAACTAGTATTGGAAAAATTGGTATAGCAGAAAATGGACAGGCAATTACCAACTTATATTTTAATGAAGAAAGAATTCCTCATGACGCAGTCAGGAGAGAAACAAAACTGCTGCAAGAGGCTGGACAGCAGTTAATGAGTTATCTTGCGGGCAAGCGTAAAGCGTTTGACCTTCCCTTTGCTGCAGAAGGTACTGTATTTATGCAGCGCGTGTGGGAAGCCCTGCGTGCTATTCCTTACGGTGAAACACGGAGTTATCAGGCGATTGCACAAATCATCGGCAGCCCGGCTGCTGCCAGAGCGGTGGGCAACGCCAATAACAGAAATCCTCTTCCTATTTTTATTCCCTGCCACCGGGTTATTGGGAGCAAAGGGGATCTTGTCGGTTATCTGGGAGGACTGGCTATGAAAAAACAGCTGCTCGCTTTGGAAAAACAATGAAAGAATCAGAAAGCTTACCGGAAGTAGGATGACATATGGAGATTTTTCAGTATGGACAAACTGAACTGGCTTACCTAAAAAAGAAAGATAAAAAATTAGCTGAGGCCATTGACCGGATTGGGTTTATTGAACGGGAAGTTATTTCCGATCTATTTGCTGCGCTTGTTAACAGTATTGTGGCTCAGCAGATTTCCACAAAGGCTGTTGATACCATTTGGGAGCGCATGCAGAATCGCTTCATTGAAATCACAGCAGAAAATATTGCTTCCCGCACTACCGAGGAAATCCAACAGTGCGGCATTACAATGAAAAAGGCTGTTTGGATTAAAAAAATTGCTGATGCTGTATGCTGTGGTGACCTCAACCTTGATGAGCTTTCGGAATTGCCAGATGAGGAAGTATGCAAGCGGCTTTGCTCGATTAACGGCATTGGTTTATGGACGGCCGAAATGTTAATGACCTTCTCTTTACAGCGTAAAGATGTTGTCAGCTGGGGAGATCTCGCCATTCGACGGGGTATGATGCGGCTCTATCATCATAGGAAGCTGGACAAGGAGAAATTTGAAAGATATAAGCGGCGTTATTCGCCTTATGGTACTATTGCTTCTTTGTACCTGTGGAAGATTTCTGTGGAATAATTACAATGAGATACCCAATCACTTATCATGAAGATAGGTGATTGGGTATCTTTTTTGTGTAAAAGGAGGAATTTTCCTTTTATTACGGAATGGAAATTACTATATTGAATAGGTACGTTATGAGGGGGCTGTCAAGTGAAGTACAAGGTTTTGGGAAAAACGGGTGTCTTGGTTTCGGAACTGTGTTATGGAACGATGTCTTTTGGCAGTGATGCAGACGAAGCAGAAGCAGCGCGTCTGTTTAAGCGGTGCAGGGAGGCAGGTATTAACTTTTTCGACTGCTCAAATAATTATAGCGGAGGAAAGGCCGAAGAACTGTTAGGCAAGTTTATTGCAAACTGCCGCGATGAAGTTGTGATAACAACAAAAGTTTCACAGCGTGTCGGCAGTGATGTTAATGCTATGGGTTCATCGAGGCGTCACATCATGCTTTCGGTGGAACAGAGTCTTTCCCGGCTGCAGACAGATAGGATTGACCTATATTTCATTCATTACTTTGATCCCTTCACTGCCATGGATGAAACGCTGCGAGCACTTGACGATTTGGTACGACAGGGGAAAGTACTTTATCTTGGAGTAAGTAATTGGGCTGCCTGGCAAATTGCCAAGGCCTTGGGTATTTCCGAAAGAGCGGGACTGGCCCGGTTTGCCTGTATCGAACCTATGTACAATTTGGTGAAAAGACAGGCTGAAGTGGAAATCCTGCCCTTAGCTGAATCGGAGCAATTAGGTGTAATTGCTTATAATGCCTTAGGTGCCGGCTTGCTTAGCGGAAAATATGTACAAGACAGCCTGCCCCAGTCGGGGCGGATTGTGGAAAAAGATCTTTATAATAAACGCTATAGCAATCCTGCCTATTACGAGATAGCCGAGCGGTTTGTCAATACTGCCAAAGAGCTTGGCGTAAATCCGGTGACCCTTGCTGTTAGCTGGGTCCAGTCCCATCCAGCCATTACGGCCCCCATCATTGGCGCCAGGAATGTAACCCAGCTGGAAGACTCACTGGCAGCAGCAGAATTTAACATGACTCCCGAGTTACGGGAGGAGATTAGCAGGCTTTCTGTTAGTCCAGGCACAGCCACCGACAGGCTGGAAGAAGAAATTGATCAGAAGTACAAATTCAGAAATAATTAAGTAAACAAAACGCTATTTGCCTATACCGGCAAATAGCGTTTTGTTGTTTTTCGATAGAGTTTGATTATCCCTTACACCGTTTCCGGTTTCAGCAGTACACCGACACTGATCTTACTGCCATCGGTGCTTAGCTCTACATGGCTGCCTTCAGGCACTTCGCCTTTGATGATCTTTTTGCTGAGCTCCGTTTCCACCAAGCGGCTGATGAGCCGTTTGAGCGGCCGTGCACCGAAGTTGGGGTCATAACCTTCTTTGGCGAGAAGTGCTAATGTTTTATCATCCCAGGAAAGACTGATGTTAAGTTGCTTTTTGAGACGTTTATCCAGGCTTTCCAGCAGCATGGCAGCGATTTCAGCTACTTGTTCACTGGTCAGTGCATTGAAGACAATGATGTCATCAATACGGTTAAGAAATTCAGGGCGGAAGTGGCGTTTCATGAGGTCCAGAACCTGCTCTTTAGCTGCTGCGAAATCATTGTTTAGAATTTCATGAGAACCAATATTAGAGGTCATGATGATAACGGTGTTCTTGAAGTCAACCGTGCGGCCCTTGCCGTCGGTGAGGCGGCCATCATCTAAAATCTGGAGCAGGACATTAAAGACGTCGTTGTGAGCTTTTTCCACTTCATCCAGGAGAATGACGCTATAAGGGCGGCGGCGAACCGCTTCAGTGAGCTGGCCACCTTCGTCATAGCCGACGTAGCCAGGCGGGGCACCGATGAGGCGGGAAACAGTATGTTTCTCCATGTATTCGCTCATATCGATACGGATCATGCTGCGTTCATCATCAAAGAGAACTTCGGCCAGTGTCTTTGCCAGTTCGGTTTTGCCAACACCGGTGGGGCCAAGAAAGATGAAGGAACCGATGGGACGGCTAGGGTCCTTGATACCTGCCCGGGCGCGGATGACAGCTTCGCTGACGGCAGTGACGGCAGCATCTTGGCCGACAACGCGTTCGTGAAGGGTAGCTTCCAGGTGAAACAGCTTCTCCCGTTCGCCCGTGAGCAGCCTGGTGACAGGAACGCCTGTCCAACGGCTTACAATCTTGGCGATGTCGTCTTCGTCCACTTCTTCTTTGAGCATGACTTTATGGGAGCGTTTCTCTGTCAGCAGCGCTTCTTCACTTTTTAAGCGTTGCTCTAGCTCTGGTAAGCGGCCATATTTGAGTTCGGCAAGACGGTTGAGATCATAACTGCGTTCGGCTGCTTCCATCTCGGTGCGGACGCCTTCGATATCTTTTTTGAGGTTGCGCAGGCGAAGGATGCCTTGTTTCTCCATTTGCCACTGGGCTTTCAGCGAGTCTGCCTCTTGTTTCAGGTTAGCCAGCTCTTCGCGAATGCGGCTTAACCTTTCCTGCGAAGCAGGATCGGCTTCTTTTTTAAGAGCCTGTTCTTCGATTTCAAGCTGTAGAACACGGCGCAGCGAGTCATCCAGTTCGCTGGGCATTGAATCAATTTCCGTACGGAGTTTAGCTGCTGATTCATCTACCAGGTCAATAGCCTTGTCCGGCAGGAAACGGTCTGTGATATACCGGTCAGACAGCACGGCGGCAGCAACAAGGGCAGAGTCTTTGATTCTAACGCCGTGATGCACTTCGTAGCGTTCCCGCAAGCCTCTCAGGATAGAAATCGTATCTTCCACATCCGGCTGATCAACCATGACGGGCTGGAAGCGGCGCTCTAAAGCGGCATCTTTTTCGATGTATTTACGATATTCGTTCAAGGTGGTGGCACCAACGCAACGAAGTTCGCCTCGTGCCAGCATCGGTTTTAGGATATTGCCGGCATCCATGGCTCCTTCGGCAGCGCCTGCACCGACCACTGTGTGAAGTTCATCGATGAACAGAATGATTTTACCGTCCGATTTGGTGATTTCAGACAGTACGTTCTTCAAGCGTTCCTCAAATTCACCCCGGTATTTGGCTCCTGCTACCATCGATCCCAGATCAAGGGAGTATACCGTTTTGTTTTTTAGGCCTTCCGGGACATCACCGGCGATGATCCGGCGGGCTAATCCTTCCACAATGGCAGTTTTGCCGACGCCGGGCTCACCGATGAGCACCGGATTATTTTTAGTACGGCGGGACAAAATTTCGATGACACGGCGAATTTCTTCATCCCGGCCGATCACCGGATCGAGTTTGCCTTCACGGGCCAGGTCGGTCAGATTACGACCGTATTTACTGAGAGCCTGCATGCTTTCTTCCGGATTATCAGAGGTTACATTTCTGCCGCCCCGGAAATCAGTAATGATCTGGATAATACGGCTGCGGGACATGCCGAATTCGCGGCAGGCGGTGACCACATCATTATCGCCGTCTTCGACAACGGCCAGCAGCAGGTGCTCTACGCTGACGTACTCGTCCTTCATAGAAGAGGCTTGCTTTTCGGCCACTGCCAGAACCCGGACCATGGCTGTATTCATGCGCAACGTCCCATCCTGCCCACGGACGGAGGGGATATTTTTTACGAGCTGCTCTGCTTTGGACTGCAGCATATAAGGCTGGATGTTAAGCTGTGCCAGTATATAGGCGATAATACCTTCACCATCTTTAACCAGGGTTAGCAAAAGATGACGGGTAGTCAATTCCTGGTGGTAGTTCATTGCGGCAAGCTGTTGTGCTTCTTGCATGACAGCCGAAGCTTTTTGGGTAAATTTATCTTGAGCCATATGCTTTACCTCCTATCGGTGTCTTTTTTGGCATTTTGGCGAAGTTCATGGATTTTCTGGTACAGTGCTTTTTCTTCTTCGAGCTGATTTTTAGGAATATCGATGTTAATTTTAAAATAAAGGTCGCCGAAAGAACCATCGCTTTTGGGCAGCCCCTTGTTTTTCAGGCGCAGCCGCTGTCCACCATGAACTCCTGGCTGGAGTTTAAGCTGAACTTGGCCGTGAGGTGTAGGTACTTGCATTTTATCGCCAAGTACGGCCTGGTCAGGATAAATCATCAGATCTGTTTCTAAATCACTGCCCGTTATCTGCCAGCTAGGATTAGGAGTGGCCTTGATGTGCAGGTAGAGGTCACCGGCAGGGCCGTCTCCATAGCCTTTGCCGCCTAACCCTTTCAGGCGAAGGCTTGCTCCAGGATGTAGTCCGGCCGGCACCGTGACCTTGACGGTTTTCGTATCTTCCGTAACTCCTGTACCGCCGCAGGCGCGGCAGACACCTCGCTGAGTGAAGCGTTGTCCGCCGCAGGCAGCACAGACGTTGGGTGCCGATA
>Ga0366775_1028_pt1 | contig 22660 bp, 23 predicted proteins | sample BONcelN113001D10_FD_207075 | JGI IMG/M metagenome (GOLD analysis project Ga0366775, IMG submission 207075) | Enriched cells from coal bed in the Powder River Basin, Montana, United States - BONCAT cells N11 rep2 HSBNCT.N11.300.1.D10 ...
GAAATTGAAAATGATGTTACAAAAAGTCTTACTGATGACGAGATACAAACGTTACTTCGACTTTTAATAAAAATCAACAATGACTTGGAGTAAAACATAATAATTTACAAAATTTATATTTAGTATGGAGAGATGAAGATGCAGATAAAAAAAATGGAGAGCGCCAACAAATGGCTGGCTCTAGCGGTAATTATATTAGGTACTTTCATTACTATGCTAGATTCAAGTATTGTGTATATAGCAATCCCAAAACTCATGGCCATATTCAATGTTGACCTAGGAGATGTAAAGTGGGTATTAACCGCTTATTCTCTTGCACTGGCTGCAGTGATTCCTGTGACGGGGTTTTTGAGTGAAACTTTTGGAACAAAAAAAGTATTTCTTTTTGCTTTATCAATGTTTACATTGGGCTCAATGTTATGTGGATTATCATGGAATAATAGTTCATTGATACTTTTCAGAATCATCCAGGCAATCGGTGGCGGTATGATTATGCCGGTTGCCGTTACAATCATCTTTACCATATTCCCCTTCGAAGAAAGAGGCAAAGCCATGGGATACTGGGCAATTGTGGGCATGTTTGGTCCTGCACTGGGCCCAACCATCGGCGGATATATTATTGCAAATATGGATTGGAGGATTATGTTTCTGGTAAACGTTCCTCTTGGAATTTTGGGAATATTGATAGCTAGTTATTCATTGGAAAGTTCACCAACGAAGCCATTTAAACGCTTTGATATTATCGGATTTATTTCTTCAGTTATAGCTATTGTGAGCTTACTCTATGTTCTTGGCGAAGGCACATCAATAGACTGGAGTAATATAAAGAATCCTATACTACTCTCCATTGGAATAATCAGTGTAGTAGTTTTCATTGCAAATGAGCTTATCGTCGAAGAACCTCTACTTGATTTAAGAGTTTTTAAAATCTTTAACTATACAGTAAGCCAGATCGTTCAGACATTACACGGACTTGCCTTTATGGGAGGCGTACTCATTCTTCCTTTATACTTACAAGAAGTAAGAGGTTATAGTGCGCTAGACACTGGCTTAATGCTTTTTCCATCAGCAATAGCTTCTGGATTTACGGCAGCTGTGAGTGGCAGACTGTTAAACAAAGTTGGACTAAGAATATTGACAGTACCTGGACTTATCATTGTGGCAGTGACTACCTATCAATTAAGCTTTCTTGATATGAATACTTCTGTGGAAATGATCCTATTATTATCAACAGTAAGGGGGCTTGGCATGGGATTTTGTATGCAGCCCGTGGGAACCGCCGGGATATATGCTGTTCCAGGTAATCTCGTAGGCAGAGCATCGGCTCTGCAAAATACGATAAAACAGATCACGCAGGCATTGTGTATAACCATTTTAACAACACAAATACAAAATAAGTTTAATTACAACTATTCGCAACTTTCTAATCAAATCGCAGAACAAACGACTAGTATTATGCAAAAGCAGGCCTATAATGATGCCTTAAATTATGCGATGATACTAACATTGATTACAATTCTTTTATCCGTTATCGCGGTCATGTTTATGAAAGATCAAATAATAAAGGTCCAAAAAGTATAAGAAGGAGTGAGCTATATGTTAAAATTTACAAATAAGTTGAACGAACTTAAGAAAGATTCTTTATCGATTGCAGGCGGCAAGGGCGCTAATCTAGGGGTGTTAATCCAGGCGGGGCTTCCGGTTCCTTCTGGATTCGTAGTCACAGTAGAGGCCTATCGCGCCCATTTGGAAGCTGCAAATCTGAAAGAGCCGATAAAAGCTAAACTGGAAAACATCTCTGATAATGATATTTCTGCTATAACTGAGGCTAGTCAATGCATTTCCGCATGGATTGAAGAGTCTCCCATGCTTAATGAGGTGCAAGAAGATGTAAAAAGGGCATTTGCCAATTTTTCTAAAGAATTTAGCAGCCGTTCCGATTTATTGGTTGCAGTCCGTTCGAGCGCTACAGCCGAAGATTTACCCTCTGCATCCTTTGCGGGACAGCATGAAACCTATCTAGGTATTTGCGGAATCGATGAGATAGTCCGGCATATAAAAAAATGTTGGGCCAGTCTCTGGTCGTCGCAAGCTATATCCTATCGCATCAGCATGGGATTTGAACATCTCAAGGTAGACTTGGCTGTTGTTGTCCAAGTAATGATCGATGCCGAAGCTGCTGGGGTCATGTTTACGGCAAATCCGGTCAATGGCAGACGGGATGAAATCCTTATTAGCGCTGGGTACGGCCTGGGAGAATCGATTGTAAGCGGGATGATAACACCAGATACATTCATTTTATCAAAATCCGGAAGCGTCAAAGAACAAGTTTTAGGTTCCAAAGAAATAAGAATTCTACTAAGCAAAAACGGCACTGTGCTAGAAGAAGTACCAATGAAAAAGCGGAAAGAATTCTGCCTTGGCAACCGAGAGTTCCGGCAATTGACAGAATGAAGGTGTGTGCATTTGCCACCTTTGCCGCTGCTATTACTTCTTCCTCGGAAGCCTCTAAATTTCCGTACAAAATGTTTTGATATATAGTACCACTAAACAGAATCGTTTCCTGCGGTACTATACCAATTTGCTCACGAAGGGACTGCAATGTAACTGTATTAATATTGATGTTATCGATACTAATCGAGCCATCTACAGGGTCATAAAACCTGGGGATCAGATTTACTACTGTAGTTTTTCCTGCGCCGCTAGGCCCGACAACAGCAATGAGCTCTCCCGGTCTAGCTTCGAAAGAAATATCCGCTAAAACCGGTTCTCCTGGTTTGTACTCAAATGAAACATTGTTAAAGGTTACATATCCGTTTATGAGTGGTAACTCTTTAGCGTCCCTTAAATCTTTGATTTCCGGTTCTATATCAAGTACTTCAAATATTCGTTGCACTGCAGCTAGTGCCCGTTGGATATCTGCGTATACATTGCTTAGCCGTTTAACAGGAGTGGGTAGGTTAATCACATATACGAGAAAGGATATAAGGGCTCCAGAAGTTAAATTGCCATTTATCACTTCATGTCCGCCGAACCAAATGATAGCTGTAATGCCAATGGTCGAGAGTATATTAATAATAGGTGTAATAATAGCCATTACTTGAACAATCTTCATTTGCGCTTGGAAGTTCCGCTTATTTTCGTAATCAAAGCGCTCTAATTCGTAGCTCTCACGGGAAAATGACTTAATAACCTTAATAGCTAAGATCGTTTCTTGAAGAAATGCAGTTATATCAGCAGCTCGCTCCTGTAACGTCCGGCTCTTTATTCGCACCTTATGACCGGATACATTTACTGTGTATAAGATGAGCGGAAAAGTGATAAACATCAACAGAGCAAGTTTCCAGTCAATATAGAGTAGTAATATGATCGACCCGACTAATGTTACTGAGTGATTCACAAAATCAATTACATTATTAACTAATGCTGTTTGCAGTGCAGCCACGTCATTAGTAATATAGCTCATAATTGTGCCTATAGGACGCTTTTCAAAAAATAACATTGATAACTTTTGGAGGTGTTGATACAAATCTCTGCGAATATCGATAATAATTTTTTGACTGGAATAAGCCATTAGATACGTTTGTCCATACATAAAGATACCTTGAAGTACGATTAAAACAATTACAGTGCCTGCAATTAAATTTAGTGTATCAGCATCCTTTGTCGCCAAGACATTATCAATTACATTTCCGATAATTCTCGGCAAATAAAGATTAACCGCTGATGCTAAAATCGTACAAACCAGGGCACTTACTATCGCCAAACTGTATGGTTTTATGTAACGCCAAACGCGGACATATATTCTCATTATTACCCACCTCATTGTGAATTTTTGAAATACAGTATCTAGCTATTTCATTATATTGCCCTTAATTCTTGTAAAGCAGGCTTATATAGTATCTTCACTTAACCCGAAACATTATCCTAATCCTGGATATGCACTTCGTAACCAGCCAGTCGCCGCCAAAGGAGCTATAACGATCATACTCATGCCGCTAGAGTGCCCACAATGGTGTCGAATACCAAAATCAGTTCATAGAAAGTCATTAGGATATAAAAAGTGCCAGCTAGGCAATTCACCCTGCTGGCACTTTTTGTAACAAAAAAATTCTCAGCGATGCTTCTACGCATCATATTTCCCATCCTGTTCATTATGGGAAGGAGGTTCTGCGATATCCCGACATAGCAAACAATAGCCCTTTTCAAATGACTGCTGTCTTAGTAATAGAGGATAGCTGCTGCTAACTTCCCGCTCTCCCAGAATACGGCCCCGCTTCTTCCCTATTATATATCCGGCAAAAAATGCTGCTATGACTAACAATAGCAACTCAAACATATCTTTTTACCGCAGTCCATCGTAGTAATCCCCCATATACAAATACGATCCCTGTTAACACAGGAAAAAACAGGATCTCATTAAGCCACCAGGCAAAGAGCAATGCAAGTAAAGCCGCCAGACTGCATTCCATACAGCCTAAACGGCAGGCAAAGTTTCGCCGGCCACTGTTCAAATCAATTTTTATATCAATGCAGTCATCGATAAGCTGAACTGCAATTACAAGTGATAAGGAAAAGAAAGTTATTTCCCAGCCAAATAGGACCAGGCTTATTAATAATGTCAATAAAGACTCCTGCCAGCCTGTTAATCCTAAAGGAAATCGGCTATGGAGATCGTTAAACATACCTACAATATAACTGGCAAAAAATAAAGACAGACTAACGGATGGATGTATTGCAGCAGCAATACTGATAAAAAATATAGCATAAAACATCGTTCCTATTCCCAATATATCAGTCCAATTAGCCTGCCCTGCCAGACGGTCCTGTTCCTGGTCTAAATAGTCATCGGCAAGTTTTATGGCAAACGCACAACACGCTACTGCTGTAACAATACAGGCAAAGTTAAATATTGCGGGCCACATAGGCTTTCACCTCTTTGAATCCATCACTATATAGTGCTGAAATGGGAATAATTTGTGCATGAGGAAATTCAGCCGTCAGTTTAGCTATACTTTCTTTAACCATTGGCAAATCAGTCTTATTAGCTAGCATTATGTAATTTTGACGAACTGTGCCATACTGATAAATCTCTTGATCAATCTGGTTGCTATCCTGAGTCTCACTCCTGCGCATACGAGATAAATCAATAACATGCAGGATAAAATCCGCACAGCGAACTAGGCCTAAAGTCTGGGCCATTGCGCAGCGAATGGTTTGGTCACTGTGAATTTGTTCGGAGATTCCGCAAGTATCGGTTAATTTAAAGGTAACGGTCGCCTTTCCTATCGGCATTTTGAGCACCATAGACTGTAGAAGGCGCGTCTTATGTAATGCCATACTGCATAATTCTGTTTTTGCATCCGTAATTGATAAGTGACGGCAGGTCAACAGCCCGTCGTAACTGCGAGCAGTAATATCAACTGATTTACTGCCAAGAAAACTTGCGAAATTTAGTGCAAACAGAGTTTTGCCAGAATTGGGATAGCCAACTATGACGCACTCTTTCATGTTTTCACCTCCGCTAAATCAGCGATTTCCAATAGCATTAACTCTTCTCGTGTTATGTGAGACTTCGTGATTAAACGTACAGCCTGCCGCCGTATGGCTTTTTCAATAATATTTCTCACCGTTCTGGCATTTCCGAAATGATTGTCTGCTTGTTCTTTAGGCGACTGCAATCGCTTCAGAAGTAAAGTCTTCGCCTCATCACTTAATTGATATTGTCGTTGCAGACACATTTTTTCAGCAATTTTCATTAATTCAATTTGACTGTAATCAGCAAAATTAATATGGATTGGAAGCCTTGAGCGCAAACCTGGATTCGTTTGCAGAAATGTTTCCATTTCATGTTGATAACCGGCTAAGATGAGAATAAAATCATCCTTTTTGTCTTCCATAACTTTCACTAAACAATCAATTGCTTCTTTTCCAAAATCCTTTTCACCGCCGCGGGCAAGGGAATAGGCTTCGTCGATAAACAGTATTCCACCGTGGGCCTTTTTTAATTGTTCCCGGGTCTTTTGGGCAGTATGGCCGATATATTCTCCCACAAGGTCCGCTCTTTCAACTTCGATTAAGTGGCCGCGGTTTAAAACACCCATTTCACGAAACATTTTACCGATGATACGGGCGACTGTAGTCTTACCGGTACCCGGGTTACCCTTGAAAATCATATGTAAAACCATAGGGTCCGCAATTAGCTGCTCTTTTTGTCTGCGTTTTTGTATTTCAATAAATGCATGTATTTCGCGAACCAAACTTTTAACTTCCGTTAATCCAATTAAACCGTCTAATTCACAGAAGATATCTTCCAGTTTTTGCTGAGGAGCATTTACTGTACTGGTTGTTCCGGATTTTGATCTCATGTCCATTTCCCTCAATTTTCGAAAGGCTTCAACAGGAGATATTGCACCATCAGCCATGGCTGATAATACGTCTTGAGGCCAAACTGTTGTCATATTCGTCACCTCGCCTCAGAGTCATCGGTGATATATAGTATATGCCGCTGTGTCTAAAGCGTGAAAAGTCCTGAGACTTAATGTCTCAGGACTTTTCACGCGTTGATAAAGCCCCATCTACGTTGTACCTGCGCTGACAGATCGTTGAGCTGAAGTTACACTTGTGATGGAGGCTCTGTGCAGCTGAGCTTTCTGAATGGCCTGGGAATGAGATTTCTCGGCAAACGGAAAGTCCTGAGATGATAATGTCTCAGGACTGGTCGTTAAGGATTATTACTTTTTATTTCTTCCCGTCTGTCATGTTGCATATTGGGTGAAAGCGGCCGAAAGGGTGTAATGGTAGAAATGGCGTGTTTATAAACAAGCTGTTGTTTACCTTCATTTTCCATAATTACTGTAAAATTATCAAAACCTTTAACTGATCCACGGAGTTGGAATCCGTTTACCAAGTAGATAATAACTGGAACATTTTCCTTACGTACTTGATTTAAGAAGCTATCCTGTAAATTAATAACTTTTGTTGTCATGAATGATAATTCCTCCGCCACATAGTTTTTACTACTTTATTCTACTAAAGTTAAAATCTTCCTGCAATAATGCTGTAAATATATGCCAGCATTTTATCGTACTCAGAAAAGGAGTCTGTTTCCACCCATTGGATATACGGCATTTTTCGATACCACGTCAGTTGGCGTTTGGCAAAATGCCTTGTTGCTCGTTTGATATTTTCCGCAGTGGCTGCTAGATCACTCTCCCCCTTTAAGTATTGTATAACTTCTTTATAGCCAATTCCTTGCATAGACTGGTTATTGGGAGATACTCCCCGACTCAATAGCAATTGCACTTCTTCAATCAAGCCTTGAGCTAGCATGGCATCCACGCGACGATTAATGCGTTCATATAAGCGCTCTCGCTGCATTGTTAAACCTATTACCACTGCATCATAAAGCAAATGCCCTTTTTTACAGCTAGCAGTTTCGCTTGGTGTCTTGCCCTCTATTTCATAAACTTCCAAGGCTCGAATAACTCTGCGGACATCATGTGGATGAAGTTTGGCTGCTTTTTCCGGGCAAACCTGAGCTAACATATTGTGAAGATAATTATTATCATATTCTTGGACCAGATTTTCCAGCCTTTTACGGATAGTTTCATCACCGGATGATGGATTGAAGCAATAGCCCTCTAGCAAGGACTTCACATACAAGCCCGTGCCTCCTGCTAGTATAGGTATTCGTCCTTGGTTGTTAATAGAATGAATAAGTTGCGCTGCTTGTTGCTGGAAATCGACAACACTAAAGGATTCAGTAGCATCCAGAATATCAACAAGATGGTGAGTAATTCCCTGTTGTTCGGCTAACGAGGGTTTAGCAGTGCCAATATTCAAGTTGCGATAGATCAGCATAGAATCGCCTGAAATGATATCGGTATTTAATTTTTTGGCCAAATCAATACTTACTTGCGTTTTCCCAACCGCCGTCGGTCCTACAATGACAATTAGACGCTCCATATTAACTCTGGACCTCCATTATGCCATATTGGACACTGCTGTACTTTCCGCCAGCAAATTCGGTAAAACCAAGACGCTCAAATTCTGAACTGCCTTGAGCTTCTTTTAGAACAATTCGTTTTTTAGCTACTCTTTTGGCCTCGTTCAGAGCAATAAGCGAAATAGGGCGCTTATCAGCAAGTAAACGGATGGGTTTTAAATTAGAGCTACTCTGAATAGGCTGACGAAACATGGGGTCAAAGTAGACTATGTCGTAATAATGATCCGGCAAGTTGCAGAGATATTCTTCCGCATCAGCCTGAATGACTTCAATATTTCGTAAAGCATCTGTGATCTCAGGAGATTCGCCTACAAAATTTGCTAAGCCAATGCGCGCAATCAAAGCAACTAGTAATGAGTTCTCCACACCCGTTACTTTGCCGGACGGTCCTGTGACAACACTGGCAACAACCGCATCAGTGGCTAAGCCTAAAGTGCAGTCTAGAACTGACATACCGGCCTCTAATTGCATTGCACTTATCATATGGTCATGTTTACCATTTTTGAGGTTTTTTATACGTAAATCGGCCATACTCAAATGAAAAAAGTAGTTTCCTTCTTGTGTATAAACTAATGGACCTTGTTTAGAAAAGATTAATAATTGATCAACATGGGCGTTCTTTTGTATGGTAACAAGTGATGTTCTATTTCTTGGGATAAATTCGGCGCCAAGTTGTTGGGCCAATTCACGGGCAGCTTCTTCGATAGCAACCGTTGGATTATATCCAGTGGTTATAACAAAATTCATATGTTTCACCTAGTTAAGTCCGTTTAAACATTTTTGCCAGTTCATCAGAAGAAAAGCGAATGATGGCAGGCCTGCCATGAGGGCATGTATAGGGTAGTGTAGTTGTGCAAAGCTCGCCAAGCAGTGCCTGAATCTGCCTCATGTTAAGAGAATCCCCCGCCTTTATAGCTGCACGGCAGGCGGCTATTTGCAGGATTGCATGACGTAATTCATGGCCAGTAGGCTGTTGATTGTTGCGTAGCGCTATGACAATTTCCCGTAACGTTGCCTCAATATCAGATTGCGGTAAATCGGCAGGAAGTTCACTGATACGAATAAGGCTGGGACCGATCTGTTCTATGGTAAAACCAAGTTCACGCAGCGTACTGCTATTGTCCATTACAATACTGATATCAGCTTCATCCATTGTTAACAGCAAAGGTACTAATAGCTGCTGTGCAGGAATACGGCCGACGGTCTGACTAAACCGATCATATAAAATACGTTCATGTGCTGCATGCTGATCAATGATAAAAAGATCTTCTTCACCCTGGGCAATAATATAACACTCATTAACTTGGCCTAGCGGCTGCAATACAAATTGATTTTCCGGTGAAGGTTCAGCGAAATCAGTTTGTATGAACTGATTTGCTGATTCGTCAATGCCAACCAGGTTATGCTGTTTAAGTCGTGCTGCTTGTGCAGTCTGTATTGGCAAAGAATCTTCTTTCCACAGGGACGGAGCCGGTTGTATATAAGAAACTTCTGATCTGACCGAATTGGTTGAATGAGTAGTCCAATTCGGTGTTACTTGTGCAGTATGGCTGGACCGAATTGGAGTAGCAATATCCAGTGGATTGTGCTCAGCCGTTAAAGCATTGACAATCGCCCGATAAACAGCTCTGAAAACACTTTGCTCATCGCTAAATTTGATTTCACTTTTTTGGGGATGGACATTTACATCTATCGTTTGAGTTGGAACAGCAATATTTAAAATAGCTAGCGGATATCCTGATTTTGGCAGCAGCGAATGGTAGGCGTTGTCCAGGGCTTTAGAAAGCATGCGGCTATTGACTACCCGGTTATTCACCACAAAGGTTTGCCATTGTCTACTGCTTTTTAGTAATGTTGGTTTTCCGACAAAGCCAGAGACAACAATACCATCTTGTTCGTTATGCACGGCAAGCAGCTCTGCTGCTGCCTGTGGCCCATACAATCCAGCTGCTGTTTCCAGCAGGTTTCCATTGCCGGGAGTAGATAATACCAGCTTATTATTGTTAAGCAGCTTAAAAGCAATAGCAGGCTGGGACAAAGCTGCTTTTCCTATAACTACGTTAATATGGCTGCTTTCAGAACTAACTGACTTAAGAAACTTTTGTCGGGCCGGTGTATTGAAGAAAAGATCTGTTACAGTGATGGTTGTACCGACATTTGCCCCAGCTTCCCGTACTTGCTGAATAATTCCGCCAGCAACTTCAATATGTGTTGCCAGCGGCACATCGTGCTGCCGGGTGATCATCGTAAACTTTGAAACAGCGGCAATGCTGGGTAATGCTTCACCGCGGAACCCTAAGGAATGAATATTGTAAAGATCTTCAGCAGCGCTGATTTTACTTGTTGCATGTCGAAGAATAGCCAGCTGGGCATCTTTATCGTTCATGCCTATTCCATTATCCGTTATGCGGATATAGCTGGTACCACCATCTGCTATTTCGATTTCAATCTGAGAGCTTGCAGCATCAATAGAGTTTTCGAGTAATTCTTTCACGACTGATGCAGGCCGCTCTACAACTTCTCCAGCTGCAATTTTGTTGGCAGTATTCTCATCTAAAATGTGAATAATTGAGGTCATCCCCGTCCGACCTCCTCTTTGGCTTGATTGTGGAGGCGATATAATAAATTCATGGCCTCGATCGGAGTAATACTCAATATATCAATACTTCGTAACTCATCAGTGACAGCAGATGAAAATAATGTATGTGAAGAAATAGCGGGTGTTACTGTTGCAGCAACTTGTCCAAACCCTGCTTCTTTACTAGCCTGACAGTTTTCTAATTCAGCTAAAATTTGTTGTGACCGTTGAATAAGTTTTTTAGGAAGCCCTGCCAGCTGAGCAACATGGATACCATAACTTTTGTCTGCACCGCCTGGTATAATACGGCGTAGAAAAATAACTTCATTGCCGCGCTCTTTAACAGCAACTGTAAAGTTTTTTATGCCTTGATACTCTTCTGCCATTTCAGTTAGCTCATGATAGTGAGTGGCAAATAGCGTTTTGGCTTTAATTCTGTCTCTTATATATTCAATTACGGCCCGGGCGATGCTCATGCCGTCAAAGGTGCTTGTGCCTCTGCCGATTTCATCCAGTATGATTAGGCTATTACCGGTAGCATATTTAAGAATATGTGCCACTTCGTTCATTTCTACCATAAAAGTGCTCTGACCGGTCGCAAGATCATCACTTGCACCAACGCGGGTAAAAATGCGATCAACGGGACTGATAAAAGCTTCTCTTGCTGGAATGAAACTTCCCATTTGCGTCATTAAGACAAGTAAGGCTACCTGTCTCATATATGTAGATTTACCTGCCATGTTAGGACCGGTAATCACAGCAATCTCTGTATCATTATGATTTAAGAATACATCATTCGGAACAAACATTTCTCGCACTAAAAGTCGTTCTACAATGGGATGCCGACCATCTTTAATGTGTATTTCCCGGTTACTGCCAATTACAGGGCGGATGTAATTGTATTGAAAAGCAGCTTCGCTTAAGCTGGATAAAGCATCCAGAATAGCTACTTGGCGGGCAGTCTCTTGAATACCTTTAATCTGGCACTTAATATGCTCACGAATTTCGCTAAGCAGATGATACTCAATATTGATAATCTTTTCCTGAGCACCAAGAACCTTGATTTCAAAGTCCTTTAACTCAGGTGTGATATAACGTTCTGCATTGGCTAAAGTCTGTTTACGGGTATAATGGACGGGCACAGCAGCAGTATTAGCGTGAGTAACCTCTAGATAATAACCAAAAACTTTATTAAAGCCGACTTTAAGCGACTTGATTCCGCTTTGTTCCTTTTCACGAGTCTCTAAGTCTTGTATCCATTTTTTACTATCGCTTGCAATAGAACGTAAATCATCTAATTCGGCATTATAACCTGCTTTTATCATGCCGCCGTCGCGAACAGATAAAGGGGCATTATCAACAATCGCTTTATCAATTAGCAAAACAATATCTTCATGAGCAGATATATTGCGGTATATTTGATTAAGAATTCTTGAATGCGTCTCTGGCAAGTTAGTTATGATTTCAGGCAGTACTGCTAATGATGTCTTTAAAGCTGATAAATCACGGGCATTTGCCGCACCAATCTCAATCCGGGTTACAATTCTTTCAAAATCATAAATGTTTGTCAAAAGCTGTTGTATCGTTTTCCGCAAGATTGGCTTTTCTACTAGTTCAGCTACACCTTCCTGGCGGGTTATAATGCTCTGAACGCTAAGCAGAGGATATTCAAGCCATTTGCGGAGTAATCGCCCGCCCATTGCAGTTTTCGTAAAATCGAGAACATCCAATAGGGTTCCCTTTTTTCCCCCATCCCGAATATTACGGGAAATTTCCAAGTTGCGTAAGCTGGAAGCATCTAAGATCAAATACTCATTGTTATCTAATTTTACCAGATGATTAACATGAGAAATATCACATTTCACTGCTTGATGCAGATAGTGTAATAAGCAGGCTACTGCTTGAAAAGCGATAGGACAAACGGGTAATTCAGCTAAGTCAAAATGTTGTCTTGGCAGTTCTTTTAACTCACTTATATCTGTCAAATCTAACGTGATTATGGAGCAATTAGGAATACGCTGCTCTAAAAATTTTTCAACTTTCTCTTTTAATGACACAGAATTTACCCATACTAATTCAGCCGGTGTTAAACGAAATAGATAATCACACAAAGTAGCAATGCGATCAACGCCGGTAAAAGTCGCCCAGGAGCATTCGCCGGTAGTTATATCAGCTGCACATAACCCGATTGTTTCACCTTCGCCATACAGGGTTACCAGATAATTATTACTTTTGTCAGATAAGGCTGCTTCAGACAATATAGTACCGGGTGTAATAATTTTGACTACTTCTCTGCGAACAATTCCTTTTACTTGCTTTGGGTCTTCAACTTGCTCGCAAATTGCAACCCGAAAACCTTTATTGATGAGCCGTAAAATATAGTTCTCAGCTGCATGATAGGGAACGCCGCACATCGGGACTCGTAATCCAGCCCCTCCCTCTCTCGCAGTAAGCGTAATCTCCAGTTCGCGGCTGGCGATTTCCGCATCCGCAAAGAACATTTCATAAAAATCACCCAGTCGAAAAAACAATATCTCTTGGGGATGGCGGCTCTTAATATCCCGGTATTGTTCCATCATGGGAGTGTATGTTGCCGTCATTTTCTCATCTTCCTTTTTTGTTAAACCATTTGACCCCTAAATAACCATGTTTGGGCCTGCATGATTTTAATCATTTTTAAATCGCCAATACATTCCGTTCCTTTATCCCAGATAACAATTTTATTAGTGCCTGTCCTTCCCATCCAACGGGAGGCATCATTTTTACTAGGACCTTCGACCATCACTTCTACTAACTGTCCCTCTAGCTTGCGATTAATCCTTAAGCTGATATCATTTTGAATATCCATTAACTGTTGGAGCCGCGCCTTTTTTACAGGTAGTGGGACTTGATCAGGCATTTGGGCTGCAGGAGTTCCCGAGCGTACTGAATACAAGAATGTATAAGCGGCGTCAAAATGAAGAGTTTTAATAAATTCAAGTGTTTCTAAAAATAATTCTTCTGTTTCACCAGGGAATCCTATAATTAAATCAGTCGTGATGCTTGCATCAGGAATCGATTCTCTGATTTTCCTTACTAATTCCCGGTAATACTCAGTAGTGTAACCGCGATTCATTCGTTGCAAAATCTCATCACTGCCGGACTGAATAGGTAAATGAAAATGTTTGCAGATTTTGCTGCTTTGTGCAATGGTCTGAATCACTTTATCGGACATATCTCTGGGATGTGATGTCATATAGCGGATTCTGGAAATGGATGAGATGTTGTCAACTGCATGTAAGAGGTCTGCAAAATCAACATTTTCATCACTATCCTTACCGTAGGAATTAACATTTTGGCCTAACAATGTTATTTCTTTAAAGCCTTCTTTGCCCAATTGTTCGATTTCCTGAACAATATCTCCCAGTGGCCGGCTTCGTTCCCGTCCGCGCACATAAGGGACAATACAATAAGTGCAAAAGTTATTACAACCGTACATGATTGGCACCCAGGCAGATATCTGATTTTTACGAATGGTGGGAACTTCAGGGGCAAGTCGTTCGGCCTGATCCCATACAGCCAATACTTTATCTCTCGATTGTTCAACTTCTTGTAATAACTCCAGCAGCTGATGAGTGTTATGAGTTCCCATGACCAGATCAATGTGCGGAGCCTTCTTAAACAGCTTGTCTCTATCTTTTTGAGCCATGCAACCGGCAATTCCAATAACCAAATTGGGATTAAGTGTTTTCAAACGCTTAAGTTCGCCAATTTTTCCATATATTTTCTGTTCTGCGCTTTCTCGGACACAACAGGTATTAATTAAGATAACATCGGCCTGTTCAATGTTATCAGTGTTTTGATAACCATTACTGCGCAGTTGACCTGCCAACCGTTCTGAATCGTTTTCATTCATCTGACAACCAAATGTATAGGTGAAAAAGTATTTTTCTCTCCCTGATTCAAGTACATGATTCGAGCTCTTATCTATTGGTCCTGAAATTACCTTTATATTATTTGACATATATCAACAACTCCTAGAATTATCCTTCAAGTTATTATACCCGAAATAAGCAGGCCAAACAAGATTAGTTAAGACCTGGCTTATCCTCTCACCACTCAGAATACAGGCGAGAAACTGATGTTTTTCTTATTTGGAGTTAAACTGGTGAGACATAACGGAAAGAGCCCAGATAACTAGGCTCTTTCATCGATAATATATGCAATTTTCACACTTCGTTGAGCCTGCCGTTAAGGTCCATCCATAACCCAATGAGCGCCACATTGGACCAACCAACCGCTCGACTAGCGCCTAATGATCAAACTAACTGATAGCCTTATTCACATACAAGTTATAAAGATGCTACTTATAATACCAGTAGGAAGCCCTTGTGATGTTTATCTCAATATTTAATCAAGAATACTTGGGGCTGTCCCTTCTTTAAAACTACGGTATTTATCATAAATGATTCTGAGCGCTGTAATAATTGCCTTTTTAGCACTCCCTTGATACACTTGATCGATAAGTCGTAAAGCCTGGTCGGGACCATTCTTTAATGACTGGCCTACTAACATTTCTGATACATGCCGGCGAGCGACATGTGTGGCTAATGTACAATCGGCCTCAATGATTTCACCATTATCAATATCAATAACCAGTATAAGCCCAATTACCTTGTACATTTCGCTTGCCGTAATGCCTGTTGGTAGTTTAGCATAGCCAGAAAATAATACATGCTTAATTGGTTTCTCCATAAACCCTCCTGTCGGCCTATTCAATGCTAAGCCGTTTCACTTCAATATTTACTTCTTTTACCATCATGCCTGTCATGTATTCCACCGTCTTTTTTATTCGTGCCTGAGCCTTGTGTACAACTTCCCAAATTACATTCCCATACCGTATAGTTACGTCTAAGGAAATCGAAATTCCTTTCTCCCGGTCATGAGAATTTTTTATATTTATTTGCCCAGTCCGTGTGATTGCCAAATCGCTGACTGCCACATAATCAACAATAGCAGCGATTGCTGCATCGGAAATTAACAATTTTCCATAATAACTAAACGTAGGTCGGACAATGGATTTTTCTCCTAAGCGACGTTTTTTGTGATGTGACTTTTTAAAAAATATCTCTAACGGATCAATTAGATAGCCTGTAAAATGTGGCTTTAATTCAATTGTAGGCACTGGTATAATATGTTTTCCTTCTTTAAGCCGGCTTTCACGCGCTTTGGCTATCTCCGCTTTAGTCGCAATCTCTTCAATGCGAATCACCTTACTAATTTCAGGTAAATCCAAAGCAGTCGTAATTTTCTGTATCATATTAACCGAAGTGCCAAGAATTAAAATACGCTGTGGTTGTACGGCATGTATGGCTTGCCGTACTTCGGCAGCATGCTCTGAATCCATAAATATAGCTCGCTTTACTGCCCTGATTTTACTTGGCTCTTTCTTTGCTGAATATCCGGCAATAATTTTACTGTCTTTGATTAGCAAGCCGTCATCAATAATAGCATCAATATTGTTTTCATGAGCTACGATGAGAGCGCGATGACTTTTGCCCGTTCCACTGGCGCCTACTAACGCAACGACATCCATGTCCAGCCTCCTCAATTAGTCGTACATAAAAATAAAACACCTTTTTACAGGTGTTGTCAAGTAGAAGAATTACCTGTTCGATTATTTGCGATTCTTGCCAGACGCAATTTTTCTTCTAATTCAGTGATTTTTGCATTGCGACACATGATAGCTTTAGCATAACGGCAGTTGCTTTTTTGTAGTCGTTCATTCTGAATTTCGAGACTATTAACTTGTTCACGTTTTTCCCGTTCCAAAGAATCAATCAGATTCATTAAGACTCTGCGGCTAATGCGCAATGCTTCTACCTTATCCTCTAAATCTTTAATTCTGGCGCGAAGTACCTCAGCTAGGCTCACATCTTCGCCCATAATCAATCCTCCCCAAGTTTCTGTACAAGAGAGCTTATTCAAATTAATCCTTTTTTATGTCTAAACGCTTGTTTACTGCCTGCTGCAATTTAACAGCAATTATATCCGGTATAGTAAATATGCCCAGATCATCAGGAAATCTTCCTGAAATGGCGTGGAAATCGGAACCTCCGGTGATTACTAGTCCATTGTTTTCTGCATAAGACAAATATTTTTTCGTCTGTTCTTCGTCATGACTAGGATGATACACCTCTAAACCGTCAATACCGTGATTGATAATTTGCTGAACAATTTCGTCACTACCGACAAGACCGGGGTGAGCCAAAACAGCTAACCCGCCAGCATGGTGAATTAAATCAATTACTTGCTCTGGACTTAATTTATAATGGGGAATATAAGCGGGACCATTCTTTTCAAGCAATCCGTTAAAAGCATCTTTAACAGAAGGAAAATAACCATTTTCAACCAGTACCTTCGCTACATGAGGTCTCCCCACCGCCTTTGCTTCGCCAGCTATATCCATTACTCTGCGAAAAGAAATATTATAACCTAATTGTTGTAATTTTTCAATCATTTTTTGCACTCTGTCGAGGCGGTCGCTAATAATGATATGTAGCTGATTATGTAAGGCTTCATTAGTTATATCGATATAGTAACCTAATATATGCACTTCATGATGCGGTAAATCGGTACTGAATTCAATACCAGGAATTACGGTTAGCTTTGCTGACGGTAACTCACATTCTTGTATGGAAAGTAAACCATCAATTGTATCGTGATCGGTAATAGCAATGATTTGTAAGCCTTTTTCATATGATCTGGCAATGACCTCTTGAGGTGACAAACGTCCATCAGAAGCGGTGGTATGAATGTGTAAATCAGCGCTCATGGCAGATCACCTTTTCTGAAGATTTTCAGCTAATCGAATTAGTGTTCTTACGCCAATGCCAGTAGCCCCCATACTGTTATAGCCCTTGTCTTTCTCAGAATTGACTGTACCGGCAATATCAATATGCACCCATGGTATATTATCGGCAAACTGAGCAATGAACAAACCAGCCGTTATGGCGCCGGCAGGACGTCCACCAGAATTCTTCACATCTGCAATGGTACTCTTGATTTGCTCATAATAATCCTCGTGGTTAGGAAATTTCCACATTTTTTCTCCGGTTTGATCAGCAGCCTCCAGTACTTGCTGACACCAGTCATCGTTATTGGTCAGCACACCTGATATAATCGCTCCTAAGGCCACTACGCAGGCACCTGTTAAAGTTGCTATATCAATGATCTTAGTTGCTCCCAGATAACGAGCATATGTTACGCCATCAGCAAGAATAAGTCTCCCTTCAGCATCGGTATTGATAATTTCTATGGTTTTCTTTGCCATTGAAGTTATAATATCACCCGGTTTGAGCGCTTTTCCGGAAGGCATATTTTCTGTACAAGGTATGATGCCAATAATATTCACTGCTGGCTTCAGTTGAGCTATAGCTGCCATGGCGCCTAATACAGCAGCACCACCTGCCATATCATCCTTCATTTCCTGCATGCCTTCGCTTGGTTTGAGAGAAATCCCCCCACTGTCAAAGGTAACACCCTTGCCGACAAAGGCTATTATTTCATTACTCGTTACATCGCCCATGTGCTTTAATACAAGTAATTTCGGTGGCTCTTCACTTCCCTGAGCAACCGCTAACAAGGCATGCATATGTAATTTTTCCATATCCTGTAATTCTAATACCGTCAATTCCATACTATACTGTTTAGCGAGATGAGAAGCTTCTTCGACCATACGGCTAGGAGTCATATAGTTCGCAGGGTGATTAACCAAGTCGCGGGCAAAATTAACACTTTGCCCGATAATCAACGATTTTTGAAGGTCTTCACGGGAAAGCTTAGTTTCAGCCGGTGTATCATTTTGTATCATTAATACTTTCTGGATAGGATCAAAATTCTCTTTGTCTGATTTATAACAGCTAAACTGATAGCTCCCTAATATTACTCCTTCTACAATTGCCTGTGCCGCAGCCACCGTATCTAAAGTCTTATTACTGTCATCATATATAATAGCAGCTACCGTCATTGGACGTAATTGCCGGGCCATACGTAGGGCAATCGCACTCAAAGCACGGAGTTTATCATTAGTAACTTCTTTCTTTTTTCCTAATCCTAATAAAATTACACTCTTTGCCGCTATCTGGTTAAAGGTATAGATAACAGTAGTCTTACCGTATTTTACACAGTTGGGCTGATCGCGTAGCAAAGCGGAAATTTGTCCAGCCAACGCATTATCCAATCCTTCTATAGCTTTGCCTGAAATGGTTTCACCCTCAAAGTGTCCGATCACCAGCGTGTCACAACCTATACTAATAAGCGATTCTGATATCAACTCAATATTCAATCCATCGTACTCCTTTATCACTCTATACTTATATTATAGTATGTCATAAACTCCTTTGCAAAACACAAAACCTGTTCATTACGAACAGGTTTTTCATTCTACCTAGGTTCTACAATTAACTTAATTGCTGTTCTTTCTTCTCCATCAATCATTATGTCTGTGAAGGCAGGGATACAAATCAGATCGACACCATGTGGAGCAACAAATCCTCGTGCAATTGCTACTGCTTTTACCGCTTGGTTTAGTGCTCCGGCGCCAATAGCTTGCATTTCTGCGCCGCCCCGTTCTCTCAACACTCCCGCCAAGGCACCTGCTACAGAGTTAGGGTTAGATTTTGCTGATACTTTTAATACGTCCATGTCCTTTAGTACCCTCCTTTGAATAATGAAACAATGAGGAAATTATCACATGATATAAAATATTCTTTATTAACTAAAAAATCCCTCTATTTCAAAGAGACAAAATTTCAAATATTTACAAAAATATTCAAGATATTTACAAAAATAAAAAGAGACTATTTTACAGCCTCTTTTTTATATACTTACTTTATTATTTATTAAATACTAAAACTCGTCCATCTTCACGAATCCCGATTAAGGGATTTACAGTATGGTTACTTTTTACATTTTGCAGCATACTATCAATAAGTTCTTCTTGAATAAGCAGGTCCTCTTCCAACATAGCGTCATTATTATCAGTTACTAGCCTGTCGCGAAATTTATCGCGAAGCAACGCAATCAATAAAGTTATTTCACCTTTAGAAAGTGTAGCAACATCGCGAGATACGACAAGCATTGCAACCCGGTCATAGCTGCTCAACTGAACAGCAGCCTCATTTTCCACTGAGCCTGACAACATTAGATAAGCCTTTATGCTATTTAAGATTGTATTTTTTATTACTTCAAACTCAGTGTTGCTTAAAATGCTTGACAACATAAATGTAAGTTTAATTGAATTATGAAGAGGATCGAAACTAATAGTTCCGATTTCCGGGTAGCGCACTAAAATAGAAATAAGTAAATTAACACCATCAGATATTTGTTCATCATCTTGAGTGTATTTAGGCATCGGTGTCACCATCCATCCAATAAATAAAATAGAACTCTAGCAACATAATTTCTGTGATACATATTCTCTAATATGATAGTAATTCCTGCTTTTAATTATTGGAAAAAATAGAACGACCTTGTAAGCTACAAGGTCGTTCTATTTTTATTTTGCATAATCAACGGCGCGTGTTTCACGAATTACCGTTACTTTTATCTGACCCGGGTATTCCAGTTCACTTTCAATCTGTTTTACGATATCACGTACCAGACGGATAGATGCTAAATCATCAATTTTATCCGGTTTTACCATGATTCGTATTTCTCGTCCGGCCTGAATGGCAAACGATTTTTCAACACCATCAAAGGACTCAGCAATTTCTTCCAATCGTGTTAACCGTTTTAAATAACTTTCAAGTGTCTCTCTACGAGCACCGGGGCGAGCAGCTGACACGGCATCAGCAGCAGCAACAAGAACAGCCTGTATAGTTCTAGGCTCTTCGTCACCATGATGTGCAGCAATAGCATTGATAACTTCGGCAGATTCGCGGTATTTTTTGGCTAAATCTGCACCAATCGTTACGTGAGGTCCTTCCACTTCGTGATCTACTGCTTTGCCAAGATCATGCAATAAACCAGCACGCTTAGCCAGCATATGATCAACACCCAGTTCAGCAGCCATAACGCCAGCTAAATGAGCAACCTCAATTGAATGTTTAAGCACATTTTGACCGTAGCTAGTACGGTATTTGAGACGTCCGAGTAATTTAATTACTTCAGGATGTAATCCATGGACACCTGTTTCAAAGGTAGCTTGTTCTCCAGCTTCCTTAATCTTCTGTTCAACCTCTTTTTGAGCTTTTTCAACCATTTCTTCTATGCGTGCTGGATGAATGCGCCCATCAGTGATTAACTTCTCTAACGCAATACGGGCCACCTCGCGGCGAACCGGATCAAAGCCAGACAGAATAACAGCTTCAGGAGTATCATCAATAATAAGGTCAATTCCGGTAAGAGTTTCCAATGTACGGATATTTCGACCTTCGCGACCTATGATACGGCCTTTCATTTCGTCATTCGGCAGAGCAACAACTGATACAGTAGTTTCTGCGACATGATCAGCAGCACAGCGCTGAATTGCCAAAGAGATAATTTCTCTTGCTTTTTTATCAGCTTCTTCCTTGGCTTGCTGTTCCAAATCTTTAATCATGATTGCTGTTTCATGCTTAATTTCTTCTTGTACATTTGCTAAAAGCAAGTTGCGAGCATCTTCAGAAGTTAAACCGGATAGTCTTTCCAGTTCAGCTAATTGCTTGGTATACAATTCATTGATTTTTTCTTGACTTTTATCTACATCAGCTTCTTTACGGCTGAGAATCTCCTCTTTCTTTTCTAGAGAGTCGATTTTCCGGTCAAGATTTTCTTCCTTTTGTACCAAGCGTCGTTCGAGACGCTGAAGTTCATTGCGACGTTCTTTGATTTCTCTGTCAAGCTCGGTACGCAACTTATGCATTTCTTCCTTGGCTTCAACTAAAGCTTCTTTCTTTTTAGCTTCAGCAGAGCGTCCGGCATCTTCAAGTATTTTCTTTGCTGCATCCTCAGCTGCGGCAATTTTAGCCTCAGCAATATTTTTGCGAATATAATAGCCGACTGCAGTACCTAGGATACCGACGATGACAGCAGTAATAATAATCTCTACGATACTTTCCACCTCCTTTAACTACATAATATTAGGGAAAAGCCGAGTATCTAGACTCGGCTTTTAAAAGCATCTTGAAATTGCTCCCTTATGCTTCAGGCTCTTAAAAGTAAATAAGCAATATATGGTTACACGACTGACTACTATAATTGTAAATGTTTTTCAAAGTAGTGTCAAGTTAACCAGAATCTGAATTGCTTAATACTGTCCGGTAATTTCACTAATTACTTTTGCTACAGTTGAATCAGTGAATCCTTTGGTTATCAGAAAGCGAGCAATCTTATGTTGTGCGATCTCAGGCTGTTTTGCAAATTTTCGTTCTACCATAGATAATGCCCGGTTGTATTCTTCCTGATAATTATAATTTGCAATGTCTTCTTGAATAAGGCTTGTATTCAGCCCACGAGTTTTTAATTTGGCCAGAATGTACTTCAAGCCATGCTTATTGCTACTGACATACTTAGTAAATAAATGTCGACATAAGGCCTCATCATTTAAATAGCCTCGCAGGCGAAGCTTTTCAATTACCATAGTAATGTCCTGATCGAGCCAACCTTTGTGATTTAATTTTACACGCAATTCTTTTTCACTTAGGGATCGGCTAGCAAGACACTGTATAGCATCATGCATAACAGTTGGATTACTCGATGTCATCTTCTTCAACAGCAGTGACTACTTTTAATTCGCCACTCAGCAGAGATTCACGAATTTTACTTTCTATTTCATTTGTAGTCTGGGGATTGTCCTTTAAATATTCTTTAGCATTTTCTTTACCTTGTCCCAGGCGGGTTCCAGCATAAGAATACCATGTACCGCTCTTGGCAATTATCTCCATACTAGTCCCAATATCAACAATATTACCTTCACGGGAGATGCCGAGACCATACATAATATCAAATTCGGCTTGTTTAAAAGGTGGAGCAACTTTATTTTTAACTACTTTTACTTTAGTTCGGTTGCCGACGACATCATTTCCGGCTTTAATTGCTTCACCTTTACGAAC
>Ga0366775_1031_pt1 | contig 22272 bp, 14 predicted proteins | sample BONcelN113001D10_FD_207075 | JGI IMG/M metagenome (GOLD analysis project Ga0366775, IMG submission 207075) | Enriched cells from coal bed in the Powder River Basin, Montana, United States - BONCAT cells N11 rep2 HSBNCT.N11.300.1.D10 ...
CGGGCCGTTTTACGACTACAAAGGCGTTGATGCCAACACCAATGTGGATCATGGCCCGATGATTACGGCACCGTACAAATTTGCCGGGCATGCGGGATGGCAGGGCATCTCGCATTGTACTGTTTTCAACGACGGCAGCACCAACTGGTACTTTGCCTCACAGGCACGTCCAACCGTAAACAGTTTTTTCATGGACCTCCATGTTCGTAAGATCTTTTGGACGCAGGAGGGTTGGCCGGTGGTTTCGCCGGAGCGCTACGCCTGGGAAGACAACAGCACCGTTGCACAGGACAGCCTTGTTGGCAATTGGGAGCAAATTGTGTTTGGTTACCGGGTGGTGCCCGGCTACGACAAAGAGCAAACAAGTCCTGACCTGCAGGTGTCCACGTCACTGACGCTGAATGCCAATGGAACGCTGAACAGCGATGCGGCCAGCAAATGGACTTACACGGCGCCTTACCTGCAGTTAAGCTGGAGCAATGGCTACACCGATAAAGTGTTTGTGCAAAAAGGAAGAGACTGGGAGAATAAAAAGGCAACCATCGTTTTCTCCGGGTTGAACAACGAAGGCACGGCCATTTGGGGCAAGAAGAAATAAGGAACAGTAGAACAGATGAATCAGGGAACAGAAGAAAGAAGAAAGAAGTAAGAAGTAAGTAGGAGGATGGAGTTTTTGCAAGGAAAAGGCTCGTAGCATGTTCGCAATTGTTAAGAAGATCAACAAGAAAAATATCCTGAGTTATAAACGAATTGATTTTAAAAATGAAGAAGTTATCGATGGTGGGTGCAGTTGTTGCTTCGGCTTTTTGCCTGCAGGTAGCCGCACAGCCAAAAACAATGGTGGTGAAAGTAAATGAAGTGAAGGCCACCGTACAGCCTACGATGTGGGGCGTTTTTTTCGAAGACATCAACATGGGCGCCGATGGCGGGATCTATGCCGAACTGGTAAAGAACCGTTCCTTCGAATTTTTTAAACCCCTGATGGGTTGGACCGTGAAGCAACCCGCTGAGGGCGACGTACTGGTGCTGAACCGCGGCGAAGAATCCAGTACCAACCCGCGGTTTATCCGGCTAACAGCCCGCAACCTGCAAAAAGATGACCTCAGCCTGCTGAACGAAGGCTTTCGCGGCATGGGCATCAAGCAGAATCTCCGTTATGATTTTTCGGTGCTCTACCGCCAGCAAACCCCTGGTGTTAAACTGCACATTGCATTGCTGAATGCTGCAGGAAACGTGATCGGCGAAACCGTGTTCACGCCGGAAAGCGGAGACAATTCCTGGAACAAGGGTGCGGTCAGCCTAACGGCAACAGCAACCGAACCAAAAGGCAAACTGAAGATCTGGGCCGAAGGAGCCGGCGTGATTGACCTGGACATGATTTCACTGTTTCCGTCGGATACCTGGAAGGGCCGTCCGGGTGGACTCCGGGCCGACATGGTGCAGGCGCTGGCCGATATGAAGCCCGGTTTTCTGCGCTTCCCTGGTGGTTGTATCGTGGAGGGTTTTGATTTATCGCAACGTTATCAATGGAAAAAGACCATTGGCCCGGTAGAGAACCGCCAACTGCTGATCAACCGCTGGAATTTTGAATTTGCCCATCGTCCTGCTCCGGATTATTTTCAAACGTTTGGCCTCGGCTTTTTCGAATATTTCCAGCTTTGTGAAGACATCGGTGCGGAGCCACTGCCGATCCTGAACTGTGGCATGGCCTGCCAGTTTAATTCGGCCGAAGTGGTGCCGCTCAGCGAACTCGGGCCCTATGTGCAGGATGCCCTCGACCTGGTGGAATTTGCCAACGGCGATGCCTCCACCAAGTGGGGCAAGGTGCGGGCCGACATGGGCCACGCGGCGCCTTTCAATTTAAAAATGATGGGCATTGGCAACGAAAACTGGGGGCCGCAATACCTGGAGCGGCTGGCCATCTTTACCAAAGCACTGAAGGAAAAATACCCTGCCATTCAGTTGGTGAACAGTGCAGGAACCGATCCGTCGGGCGAACGGTTTGATTACCTCAACGCTGCCCTGCGAAAAAATGGCGCTGACCTGATTGATGAACACTACTACCGTCGTCCGGAGTGGTTCCTGCAGAACGCCGGTCGTTACGACAACTATCCCCGCAACGGCTCCAAAGTGTTTGCCGGTGAATACGCGGCGCAGAGCGATAAAACCGTCAGCGTTTTCAACCGCAACAACCTCATTACGGCTTTATCGGAAGCCGCCTTTATGACCGGCCTGGAACGCAACGCCGACGTGGTGGCCATGGCTTCGTATGCACCGCTCTTTGCGCATGCTGATGGCTGGCAGTGGACACCGGATCTCATTTGGGTGGACAACCTGAAAGTGGTGCCAACCACCGATTATCATGTGCAAAAACTTTTTTCGTTGAACAAAGGTACCAAGGTGGTCCCCATCACCCTGGGCAAACAAGCCGTTGCCGGGCAAGACAGCTTGTATGCATCGGCGGTGATTGATGAAAAAACATCGGACCTGATTATAAAACTGGTGAATGTAGCCGGCACACCGCAAACAAATGTGATTGCACTTGACGGTGTAAAAGCTGGTGTCAGTGAGGCCAAAGCGCAGGTGTTGCAAAGCAGTCAGCTTGATGCAATGAACTCGTTCGACAACCCCGAAAAGGTGGCGCCAAAAGCCGCCACGTTTGCCATCAAAAACAAGAAGCTTACCCTGGAGTTGGCGCCGTATTCGTTTTCTGTGCTCCGCATCAAACTGGCGCCTGAGCAAACAACAATGAAGAAAGCAATCAACAACAAAGGGTAGAAATGAAAAAAATTGTTGTCATTCTGTTGGTGCTGTCTGCTGTTGTTGGACTAGCCCAGGGACCGTTGCCTGTTGGATCGGTGCTGCCGGTCAGCCAGGTTTCGGTGCACGACCCTGTAATGATCAAGGAAAACAACACCTTCTATCTCTTCTGCACGGGCTTTGGCATTGCCGTCTGGTCATCCACCGATCTGCAAAGCTGGAAAAAAGAAGCACCGGTGTTTGCCACCGCACCGCAATGGGCCGTGGACACCATCCCGGGTTTCAAGGGACACATCTGGGCGCCGGACATCAGTTTTCATGACGGGCAATATTACCTTTACTACTCTGTGTCGGCTTTCGGAAAAAATACATCGGCCATTGGTGTTGCCACCAATGCAACACTCGATCCTTCTTCACCTAATTTTCGATGGATCGATCACGGCAGGGTACTACAATCGTATCCCGGTAAAACAAACTGGAACGCCATTGATCCCAACTTCGTTGTAAATGACAACGGCGTTCCGTACCTGGTGTTTGGATCGTTTTGGGACGGCCTGAAGCTGGTGAAGCTGACCGCTGACCGCCTGCATCCCGCCGAGGACCTGGCAACCATTCCCACCGTGGCCAGCCGCAAAACGAATTCTTCTGACAGTAATCCACCGGCCGTGGATAACAATCCGGCCGATGCCGGCGGCAATGCCATTGAAGCGCCGTTCATTTTCAAAAAAGGGGCTTACTTTTATTTCTTTGCATCGATCGATTACTGTTGCAAGGGCGTGAACAGCACTTACAAAGTAATTGTGGGCCGTTCAAAAAAGCTGGAAGGTCCTTATCTTGACAAAGAAGGCAAGAGTCTTCGCACAGGCGGTGGTACCGTGCTGTTGCAGGGCGACAAAAACTGGCATGGCGTGGGACACAACGGTGTTTGTGCTGCCGGCGGCAAAGAGTACATACTTTACCATGGCTACGATGCTGCCGATAACGGCCGGTCTAAATTGCTGATCAGGGAGTTGAGGTGGGATGACACAGGATGGCCTATGATAGATGCCAATCGAAACAGTGCGAATTTTCATGTTTATTAAATTGAGTCGGATCTATATGAAAAAGTTGACAATGGTTTCTTCGCTGCTCGTTGCGGGCAGCCTTTTCTTTGTGTCTTGTGGCAACAACGAAGGAAAAACGGCTTCGGCGAACGCAGACAGCACAACAACAACAACATCTGCTGCTGTTTCTTCTGCTCCTTGGGGCGAAACGGACGGCAAACAAGTGCAGTTGTTTACGCTGGTGAATAAAAAAGGAACACAAATCAAGATCTCCAACTATGGCGGTACCATCACCTCCTGGGTGGTGGCCGATAAGGCCGGCGGCAAAAGCAACATCGTGCTGGGCTTCGACAGCCTGAGTGGTTACCTCGCCAAGCCGCCGTATTTCGGTGCCACCATTGGTCGTTACGGCAACCGCATCGCCAACGCGAAATTTAGTCTTGATGGGCAGAACTACCAGCTGGCAGCCAACAACGGCAAAAACACGCTGCATGGTGGCAACAAAGGCTTTGATAAAGTAGTGTGGGATGCCGCACCGGCAACCGATGGCACGCCTTCGCTGACCTTGTCTTATTTAAGCAAAGAAAGCGAGGAAGGTTATCCCGGTAACCTGAAGTCGACGGTGAAGTTTACCCTTACCGAAGACAACGAATTGCAGATTGAATACAACGCCGAAACCGATAAAGCCACGCCGGTCAACCTCACCAACCACAGTTATTTCAACCTGAGTGGCGATGTGAGCAAAGGCATCCTGGGCCACACGCTCTGGATTGATGCCGACCGCTACACACCGGTTGACACGACGCTGATTCCGACTGGCGAACTGAAAAGTGTGAAAGGCACGCCGTTTGACTTTACCACGCCACACACCATCGGCGAACGCATTGCACAGGTGCCCGGCGGGTACGACCACAACTTTGTGTTGAACAAAAAAGGTGGCGACATGCCCCTCGTAGCCTGGCTGCAGGATTCTACTACTGGCCGTAAGCTGGAAGTGTACACCACCGAGCCGGGGCTGCAGTTTTATTCGGGCAATTTTCTGGATGGCACCCTTAAAAACCGCGATGGACAGGCAATTCCAAAACACGGAGCGCTGTGCCTGGAAACCCAACATTTTCCCGATTCGCCCAACCAGCCATCGTTTCCGACCACTATTCTCAAACCGGGTGAGAAATATCATACCGTAACCCGGTATAAAATCACCATTCAATAATTCATTCACCAATACTTTCGACCGAATTGCATGAAATTTTTTATTGACACGGCCAACCTGTTGCAGATCCGTGAAGCGGCAGCGCTGGGCATTTTGGATGGGGTGACCACCAATCCTTCGCTGATGGCAAAGGAAGGCATCAAGGGCACTGAAGCCATCAACGGGCACTACCAAACCATCTGCTCCCTTGTGGAAGGCGACATCTCGGCTGAAGTGCTTTCCACGGATTTCGACACCATCGTCGAAGAAGGCAAAGCCTTGGCGGCCCTGCATCCGAACATCGTGGTAAAGGTGCCGATGACCAAAGACGGCATCAAAGCCATCAAGTGGTTTACCGATCAGGGCATCAAAACCAACTGCACACTGGTGTTTTCAGCAGGACAGGCCATTCTTGCCGCCAAAGCCGGCGCCACCTACGTATCGCCTTTTATTGGCCGCATTGATGATACCGGCTGGGACGGGGTGCAGCTCATTGCGCAGATTGTGCGCATTTACAACCTCCAGGGCTTCTCCACGCAGGTGCTGGCCGCCTCCATTCGCAATCCCAACCACATTGTGCAGTGCGCCGAAGCCGGTGCGCATGTGTGCACTTGTCCGTTAGAGGCGATCCTTGGCCTGCTCAAGCACCCGCTTACCGACAGCGGCCTGGCGAAGTTTCTGGAGGACTCCAAAAAAATGGCCCTGCTCGAAGAAGCGGTTTTGGCCTGACGTAGATTTTCTTTATTTGAAAAACAACATGAAACAATATACACTTACCGAACTTCAGAGCATCGCTGCGCAGGTGCGCAGGGATATTGTGCGCATGGTGCATGGCTGCCAATCGGGTCACCCCGGTGGTTCGCTTGGTTGCACAGATTTTTTGGTGGCGCTTTATTTCAAGGTCATGCGCCACAACACTTCTTTCAACATGGATGGCCTGGGCGAAGACCTGTTCTTTCTTTCCAATGGCCATATCTCCCCGGTGTTGTATTCGGTGCTGGCCCGCAGCGGTTACTTCCCGGTAGAAGAACTGGCGACCTTCCGCAAGATTGACTCCCGGGTACAGGGTCACCCCACGACGCACGAAGGCTTGCCCGGTGTGCGGATGTCATCGGGTTCTTTGGGCCAGGGACTTTCAGTAGCCATTGGTGCGGCGCTTACCAAAAAACGCAAAGGCGATACCTCCGTTGTGTTTTCGTTGCACGGCGACGGCGAATTGCAGGAAGGCCAGATTTGGGAAGCCGCCTTATTTGCGCCTGCTAAAAAAATTGATAACCTCATTACCACCATCGATGTGAACGGCCAGCAGATCGACGGCTCTACCGAGCAGGTGCTTTCGCTGGGCAACTTGCGGGCCAAATGGGAAGCCTTTGGTTGGGACGTTCTGGAAATGAACGGAAACAATTTAGAGGAAGTGATCCAGACACTGGAAACGGCAAAGGCCCGTACCGGCAAAGGAAAGCCTATCTGCATCCTGATGCACACCGACATGGGACACGGCGTCAGCTTTATGATGGGATCGCACAAATGGCACGGGGTGGCGCCGAACGACGAGCAACTATCGGTTGCCCTATCGGAGCTACAATCCACGCTGCAGGATTACTAACAGGCATGGTCAATGGAAAAGCATTGGCCTTTTTTCTTCTACAAACTGAAACAATGAAAAAGTATACCTATACGGAAAAAAAAGATACCCGTTCCGGCTTTGGAGCCGGATTGCTGGAAGCCGGCCGCCGCAACGAAAACGTGGTGGCACTTTGTGCCGACCTGATTGGGTCGTTGAAGATGGAAGCCTTTATCAAAGAGTTTCCGGAGCGTTTTACGCAGGTGGGCATTGCCGAAGCCAACATGATGGGCATGGCTGCCGGCATGACTATCGGTGGCGCCATTCCCTTTACCGGTACGTTCGCTAATTTCTCCACCGGTCGTGTGTACGACCAGATTCGCCAAAGCATTGCTTACAGCAACAAGAACGTGAAGATCTGTGCTTCGCATGCCGGCGTTACGCTGGGCGAAGACGGCGCTACCCACCAGATTTTAGAAGACATCGGCATGATGAAAATGCTGCCGGGTATGACGGTGATTAACCCTTGCGATTTTAACCAGACCAAAGCCGCCACCATCGCCATTGCCGAGTACGAAGGACCGGTGTACCTGCGTTTTGGCCGCCCGGTGGTTCCCATCTTTACCGATGCGGACCAGCCCTTTGAAATTGGCAAAGCCTGGATGGTGAATGAAGGCGCTGATGTGAGCATTTTTGCAACAGGGCACCTGGTTTGGGAAGCCATCCTTGCCGGTGAGCAACTGGCGGAGATGGGTATTGATGCGGAAATCATCAATATTCACACCATCAAGCCGCTCGACGAAGAAGCGGTGCTGAAATCAGTAGCAAAAACCCGTTGCGTGGTGAGTGCCGAAGAGCACAACCGCCTGGGTGGGCTGGGCGACAGCATTGCACAGCTCCTGGTGCAGAACGACCCGGTGCCGATGCAGTATGTGGCCGTAAACGATACCTTTGGCGAAAGCGGCAAGCCCGATCAGCTGATGAAAAAATACGGATTGGATGCGGCCCACATTGTAAAAGCCGCAGAAGTGGTACTGGCCCGCAAAAAAGAAAGCAAGCTGGCCTTTTCATCATCTCTCTAAAATGAACCAATGAACACGTCATTAAATTATGTGATAGGAGTGGATTATGGAACGGACTCGGTTCGTTCCATTGTGGTGGATGCAGCCTCGGGGCAGGAGATTGCCTCGGCGGTGTTTTATTATCCCCGTTGGAAAGACAAGCGTTATTGCAACGCGGCAGCCAACTTGTTTCGCCAGCATCCTTTAGATTACCTCGAAGGACTGGAAGACACCATTAAGCGGTGCCTGGTGCAGGCCGGACCCGGAGTCGCCGCCAATGTAAAAGCCATCTCGGTAGATACCACCGGGTCTACACCGGTTGCCGTTGATGAAAGCGGCACCCCCTTGGCCCTGCTGCCACAGTTTGCCGAAAATCCGAATGCCATGTTTGTGCTTTGGAAGGATCATACATCGGTGAATGAGGCGGCAGAGATCAACCGGCATGCGCAATCATTCGACACCAACTACCTGCAATACGTCGGCGGCATTTATTCCTCCGAATGGTTCTGGGCAAAGCTCTTGCACGTGCTTCGCGAAGACGAATTGGTGCGGGGCAGCATCTATTCCTGGGTGGAGCATTGCGACTGGATTCCCTTTGTGCTGACCGGTGGAAACAAGGCAGCCGACATGAAGCGGGGCATCTGCTCGGCCGGTCACAAAGCCCTGTGGAGTGAAGCATGGGGCGGATTGCCGCCAAACGAATTTTTCGCCTCGCTTGACCCGGTGCTCGATGGCTTTACCGATCGGCTTTTTGATAAAGTCTATACGTCCGCCGAAACGGCCGGCACCATCAGTAAAGAGTGGGCCGTTAAACTGGGCCTGCCCGAAAACGTGGCGATTGGCGTGGGCGCCTTTGATGCACACATGGGTGCTGTGGGCGGACAAATTGAACCATACCACCTGAGCAAGGTGATGGGCACCTCCACCTGCGACATGCTGGTGGCACCACCCGTTGATGTTGCCGACACCCTGGTCGGTGGTATTTGCGGACAGGTGAATGGTTCTATCATTCCCGGCATGATTGGAATGGAAGCCGGCCAGAGTGCCTTTGGTGATGCCTATGCCTGGTTTAAAAACGTATTGGCCTGGCCGTTACAGAACGTGTTGGCACAATCGGCACTGCTCGATGCAGACACCATTAAAAAAATAGTTGACGAAACAGCCGATAAAATCATTCCCGCACTCAGCAAGCAGGCCGATGCACTTCCGCTGGAAGAAAGCGGTGAACTGGCGGTGGACTGGATCAACGGACGCCGCACTCCCGATGCCAACCAATTGCTCGAAGGAGCCTTTATGGGCTTGGGCATGGGATCGGATGCGCCGCGGATGTTCCGGGCCCTGGTGGAAGCCACCTGCTTTGGCGCCAAAGCCATCGTGGAGCGTTTCCGCGAACAGGGGATACCGGTAAAAGGATTAATCGGATTGGGAGGCGTCGCCAAAAAATCGCCGTTCATCATGCAGATGATGGCTGACGTGATGGACATGCCGATCCGCATTCACCGCTCCGAGCAAACCTGCGCCCTGGGTGCCGCCATGTTTGCGGCAACGGCTGCGGGTCTTTACCCGAAAGTGGAAGATGCGATGCAAGCCATGGGACAAGGCTTTGAAGCCGAATACTTCCCGAACGAAGAACGGGTGCCGGTCTATGCAAAGCGTTATGAACGTTACAAAACGTTTGGGCAGTTTATCGAGGGACAAACCACCGAACTTCAACCCACCAACTACCAACCTCAAACTTTAGAATCCATCGCATGAGCAGATACGACAACATTAAGCAGGAGGCCTACGAAGCCAACATGCAGTTGCCCAAACTGGGATTAGTGCTTTTCACCTTCGGCAACGTCAGTGCGGTTGATCGCAGTGAAGGCGTTTTTGCCATCAAGCCAAGCGGTATTCCTTACGAGGACCTGACACCGGACAAGATGGTGGTAATGGACTTCGACGGCTTTCACGTGGAAGGCAGCCTTCGCCCGTCGTCAGATACCAAAACACACGCGGTGTTGTACAAGCATTGGGACACCATTGGCGGCATCGTGCACACGCATTCCACCTACGCCACCGCATGGGCACAGGCACAACGCGACATCCCGATTTTTGGTACCACGCATGCCGACCACAACACGGTGGACATTCCCTGTGCGCCACCAATGGACGACAGCATGATTGAAGGCGATTACGAATACCAAACCGGTTTCCAGATCATGAACCACTTCCGCGACAAGGGGCTTAGCTACAAAGAAGTGGAGATGGTGCTGGTGGGCAACCACGCACCGTTTACCTGGGGCAAATCGGCGGAGAAAGCCGTGTACAACAGCGCCGTGCTGGAGCAGGTGGCGCACATGGCCCTGCTCACCGAGCAAATTAACCTGCAGGCACCGCGGCTGAAAGACGCCCTGATCAAAAAACATTTCGAACGCAAACATGGTCCGTTGTCGTATTACGGGCAGGCATAGTTGTAAAGCTGATGAGAGCCACCATTCTATTGTTTTCCTTTTTCTTTTCGATTACTGCTGCCTTGCAGGCGCAGCCTGCCTTTTACCAATGGGCGCAAACGCCGCCAATGGGTTGGAACAGCTACAACTGTTTTGGTTCTGCAGTGCATGAGGACGAAGTAAAAGCCAATGCGGCCTACATGGCGCAGCACCTGAAGCAGCACGGCTGGCAATACGTGGTGGTGGATTTTTTATGGGCCTACGAAAACCCTCCGGGAAGCACCATCGGCAATCCTTACCAGCGGCAATTGCAGGACGGTTCCTATGTTCCCTGGCTCCGCATGGATGCGTTTGGACGGTTGATGCCAACGGAGAAAAAGTTTCCATCTGCCTGGCCGGACAAAGGATTTAAACCACTGGCTGATTCGATGCATGCCCTAGGGTTGAAGTTTGGCATTCACGTGATGCGGGGCATTCCGCGGCAGGCCGTGTGGGCCAAAGCACCGGTGATGGGTGCGGAGGGTGTGACGGCCGATATGATTGCTGACACAGCGTCGAAATGTTCCTGGCTCAACCATATGTATGGACTGGACATGACCAGGAAAGGCGCTCAGGAATACCTGAATTCTCTTTTAAAACTATATGCTTCCTGGGACGTGGATTACATCAAGGTGGATGATATTTCGCGGCCTTACCACCTGGCAGAAATTGAAGGCTACCGCAAAGCCATCGACAACTGCGGCCGGCCGATGGTGCTGAGTCTTTCTCCCGGCGAAACGCCGGTGGCAGATTCAGCGCATGTGCGTCAAACAGCCAATCTCTGGCGGCTGGCCGACGATTTTTGGGACAATTGGAAAGAGCTCGTCCACATGTTTGATTATGCCCGGTCCTGGCAGGGTGTGGGCGGTGCCGGTCACTGGCCCGACTGCGACATGATGCAGATTGGCAAGCTATCCAAACGTGGCCCGGTAGGACCGGAGCGTTATAGCCGCTTTACCGAAGACGAATTGTACACGCACATGACGCTCTGGAGCATCTACCGTTCGCCCCTGATGCTGGGTGGAAACCTGCCGGAAAACCGTGAGCTGGAAGAACGCTTGCTCACCAACGACGAAGTGCTGGCGGTGAACCAGCAAGGCTCCGATCCCCGTGAAGTGTACCGCAAAGACAGTTGTGTGATCTGGGTGTCAAAAGCTCCGGGCAAGCAGGCCTGGAATGTAGCGCTGTTTAACCTGAATAGCACACCCAAAGAAATTCCCTTCGACCTTGCGTTGATTGGATTGACCGGAAAAGTCAGCGTAAGGGACCTGTGGGCAAAACAAAACCTCGGTGAAATGAAAAAGCAGCTCCGGCGCAGGGTGAATGCCCACGGTGCCTTGTTGTTGAAAATGGAGGGGGTGAAATAACATGCTTGTGAAACCCTTTTTGAAAAGGAGAAAAGCCTCGCATATGAAAAACCTATTCTTGTCAATCGGATTGTTTGCTGCAACGGTCACGTTCGCCCAGCAAAAAGACTACGGTATCCAGGCCGTTAATTTTACAAAGGTGAAGTTAACCGACAGGTTTTGGCTGCCCCGTTTGCAAACAAATCACAACGTAACCATCCCCGCTTCATTTGAGCGTTGCGACAAAACCGGCCGGGTTAAAAACTTCGAAATGGCCGCAACACAAAGCGGTAAGTTTTGCACCACCTTCCCTTTTGACGATACGGACATTTACAAAACCATTGAAGGCGCTTCGTATTCTTTGGCGCTTTTCCCTGATAAAAAATTAGCAGCGTACATCGATACGCTGGTGCAAAAAATTGGCGCGGCGCAGGAGCCGGATGGTTACCTGTACACGGCCCGTACCATCGACCCGGCGCACCCGCATGCCTGGTCCGGCGCACAACGCTGGGAGAAAGAGCGGGACATGAGCCATGAACTGTACAACGCCGGTCACCTGTACGAAGCCGCTGCCGCACACTATTACGCCACCGGCAAGAAAACATTTTTGAACATTGCCCTCAAAAACGCCGACCTGGTTTGCTCGGTGTTTGGTCCCGGCAAGCGCCACGTGGCGCCGGGTCATGAGATTGTGGAGATGGGGCTGGTAAAGCTGTATCGCATTACCGGTAAAAAAGAATACCTCGAAACTGCCAACGATTTTATTGAAGCCCGTGGCCATTTTGATGGTTACGATGCCAAAAGCCATGATCCTTTTCGCAACGGGTCGTATTGGCAGGACAACAAGCCAGTCACGGCGCAGGACGAAGCCATCGGTCATGCGGTGCGTGCCTGTTACCTCTATTCCGGTGTAGCCGATGTGGCCGCACTGACTGGTGATGCGGCGCTGCTGCAGGCCATTGACAAAATCTGGCAGAACATGGTGGCCAAAAAATTTTACGTTAACGGCGGAATCGGTGCCGTTCCTAGTGGCGAACGTTTTGGCGACAACTACGAATTGCCCAATGCTACCGCTTATAACGAAACCTGCGCTGCCATCGCTAATGTTTTCTGGAACCACCGCATGTTCCTGCTTCACGGCGATTCAAAATACATGGATGTGTTGGAAAGAAGTTTGTACAATGGGTTGCTCTCCGGAATTGGTTTGGACGGCAAAAGTTTCTTTTACAGCAATGCCATGGAAGTGAAGAACAGCTTTACGCATTCGGCGCTGGAACGCAGCCGTGCCGGTTGGTTCGAGTGTTCCTGCTGTCCGACAAACCTGGCGCGGTTACTGCCCTCAGTGCCCGGTTACATGTATGCCCAACAGAACGACAATGTATATGTGAATTTGTTTGCATCCAGCACTACCAATCTTACGGTGCACAACAAACCGGTACAGGTGGTGCAGGAGAACAACTATCCCTGGGATGGTGATTTGAAGTTTATCCTGTCACCAAAAACAGTTGATGCCTTCAACCTGCTGATCCGCATTCCGGGATGGGCGCAGAGCGAGGTGCTGCCTTCCGACCTTTATCACTTTGCTGGTAAAAGCACCAACGATGTGGTGATTACCATCAACAGCCAACCAGTTACCTACAACATACAAAAAGGCTATGCGGTGCTGAACCGGGAATGGAAGAAAGGCGATGTGGTGGAAGTGAAACTTCCGATGGACACAAAGCTGGTGCTGGCAAACGAAAAGCTGGCGGTGGATGCCAATAAAGTGGCGGTGGAGCGTGGACCCTTGGTGTATTGCGCCGAAGGCATTGACAACAACGGGAAAGCAGCAACCATCCTGCTGCCTTCATTTACGGCATTTCAAACAACCTATGAAAAGCATTTATTGAACGGCGTGACGGTGATAAAAACAACCGCTCCTGTACTGCAGATCAGCCAAGATCAGACAAGTGTAACCACACAGCAAAAAACCGTCACCCTCATCCCATATTACGCCTGGGCCAACCGCGGCGAAAGCGAAATGACCATCTGGTTCCCTCAAAAGGTAACCGACCTGGATATCATTGCCTCCGAAGCGGCAACAACAGCAAAACCAAAATAATTACCTGAAGAATAAACTAGAAAAACAATGAAGGATTTAAAGCATTTGGAAGTGTGGTTTGTTACCGGCAGCCAGCACCTCTATGGCGACGAAACGTTGAAACAAGTAGCAGCGCACTCCGAAGAAATTGCCAAACACCTCGACAGCGCCGCACAGATACCGGTTCGTGTGGTGTTTAAACCAACCGTTAAAAGCACCGAAGAAGTAGCGGCCACGCTGGCCGAAGCCAATGCGGCGAAAGCCTGCATCGGCATCATTACGTGGATGCACACCTTTTCACCGGCCAAGATGTGGATCACCGGGTTGAAGAACCTCCAAAAGCCACTGCTGCATTTACACACGCAGTTCAACCGCGACATTCCCTGGAGCGACATCGACATGGATTTCATGAACCTGAACCAGTCGGCACATGGCGACCGCGAGTTTGGTTTTATGGTGAGCCGCCTTCGCAAAGCCCGCAAGGTGGTGGTGGGCCACTGGCAGGATCCTGAAGTGGTGAGCCAGATTGAAGGCTGGGTAAGAGCCGCCGCCGGTTGGAACGATTGGCAGGGTGCAAAATTTGTTCGCTTTGGCGACAACATGCGCTACGTGGCCGTAACGGATGGCGACAAAGTGGAAGCCGAATACAAGTTTGGCTTTGCGGTGAACACCCACGGTATTGGCGACCTGGTAAACGTGATCAACGGCATGGACGAAAAAGCAGTTGATTCGCTGATCGATGAATACAAGGACAGTTATTCCATTTCGAAGGATTTGTTGAACGGCAGGAGCGATTCGCTTCGCGACGCCGCCCGTATTGAAGCCGGTATGCGGCAGTTTCTGCAGGACGGTGGGTTCAAGGGCTTTTCCGATACGTTTGAAGACCTGCACGGCATGGTGCAGCTTCCGGGCATTGCGGCGCAGCGCCTGATGAACGATGGCTATGGCTTTGCCGGTGAAGGCGACTGGAAAACCGCGGCCCTGGTGCGGGCCATGAAAGTAATGGCCACTGGGCTGCAGGGCGGTAACTCCTTTATGGAAGATTACACCTACCATTTTGAACCGGGCAACGAGATGGTGCTGGGTTCGCACATGCTGGAGATTTGTTCGAGCATTGCGTCAGGCAAACCAAAATGCGAAGTGCATCCCCTGGGTATTGGCGGCAAAGCCGATCCCGTGCGCCTCGTGTTCAACGTGGCCAGCGGACCGGCCATCAATGCCTCGATCATGGACATGGGCAACCGCTTCCGCCTGCTGGTAAACGAAGTGGAAGCCGTGGAGCCACAGCACGACCTGCCGAAACTTCCTGTAGCCAGGGTACTTTGGAAACCTTATCCGGATATGAAAACCGGTTGCGCTGCCTGGATCCTGGCTGGTGGAGCTCACCACACCTGCTATAGCCAAAACCTCACCGCCACGCACATGGAAGATTTTGCCGACATGGCAGGCATCGAATACGTGAAGATTGGCAAGGGAACAGATATCTACCAGTTTAAAAACGAACTGCGCTGGAACGATCTCTATTATCAAATCAGTAAAACCTGCTAAACCAGCATGGGAGGAGACGGCAGAAAAAACCTGGAGAGACCGCAGCAAAATAAACTGACTGCGGCTTTGCAGGGCTGATTTTTCTGAGCCAGGCTGCAACGATGTATATTACCGAATCTAAACTTCTTAAAACAACCGAAACATGGGTTCTCTAAAATCGGTCGACCTGCTGGTCTTCCTTGTTTATTTTGTGATTGTGGCCGGTTATGGCTACTGGGTGTACAGCAAGAAAAAGAAAGCGTCTGTTTCTGCTTCACACGATTATTTTTTGGCAGAAGGCTCCCTCACCTGGTGGGCTATTGGTGCCTCGCTGATCGCCTCCAACATTTCGGCCGAGCAATTTATCGGCATGTCGGGTAACGGTTATTTCGTTGGAGTGGCTGTTGCCGCTTACGAGTGGATTGCCGCTGTTGCCCTCATCATCATTGCCGTTTGGTTTATGCCGGTTTACCTCAAAAACCGCATCTACACCATGCCGCAGTTTTTGAAAACCCGTTACAACGAAACGGTGTCGCTCATCATGGCCATCTTCTGGCTGTTGTTGTATGTGTTTGTCAACCTCACGTCCATTCTTTATCTCGGCGCCATTGCCATTAGCGGGTTGATCGGACCCCAATACCTGCACGCCGTGATGCTGGCACTTGCAGTGTTCTCGCTCATCATTACATTGGGTGGCATGAAGGTGATTGGTTATACCGACGTTATCCAGGTAGCGGTGTTGATTATTGGAGGCTTTGCCACCATCTATTTTGCACTGAACATTGTCAGCGAAAAATTCGGTGTGGCTGGCGGTGCCATGGCAGGTTTCAAAACCCTGATGAACCAAGCGCCGGAACACTTTAAGCTGATTCTTGAAAAACCAACGGCCGCTTCCTCGCAGACTGACGTGAACAAGTACCTGATTCTGCCGGGTATTGCCATGTATTTTGCCGGCCAGTGGATTGTGAACCTGAACTACTGGGGCTGTAACCAATACATCACGCAGCGTGCCCTGGGTGCCGATTTGCACACAGCACGCAAAGGCATTTTGTTTGCAGGTTTCCTGAAGCTGATGATGCCCATTATTGTGATGCTGCCGGGTATTGCCGCTTACGTGTTGCACACCAACGGACACCTGCCCAGTTTACGCGGCATGGACGATGCGTATTCCGCTATCCTCGGTTTCCTTCCGCCTGGTTTGAAGGGGCTTGCCATCGCGGCGTTAACGGCAGCCATCGTGGCCTCGCTGGCCGGTAAGCTGAATTCGATCGGTACCATTTTTACGCTTGATATCTACATGAAATATTTCCGCAAAAAACCACTTGGTCTGCAACACTCCGTAGGGGCTGACCTGGCGTCGCCGGAACTGCTGAAAAAAGAGCAGATGGAAGCCGCGGCCAACCACAAAGACGAGAAACAAATGGTGTGGATCGGTCGCCTGGTGGCTTTGGTGGCCATTGTGCTGGCCGTTGGTTTTGAGTGGAAAGACTTCCTTGGCATCGGTGGCGAAGGTGGCTTTACGTTCATTCAGAAGTACACCGGCTTTATTTCTCCCGGTGTGTTTGCCATGTTTATCCTCGGCATGTTCTGGAAGCGTACCACCGGCACAGCCGCTGTTGCCGGCCTGCTCACCGGTTTTATCATGGCGATCTTCTTCAACTCGTTTGCCGTGCCGCTGCTGGGGAATGAAACATTCCTCTACACCGCCTTTAAAAACAGCGAAGGCGTTTACGAAATTCCGTTCCTGATCAACATGGGCTGGGCCTTTGTGTTTACCATGCTGGTGATGGTTGGTATTTCGCTGGCCGGGCCGAGAGTGAACCCGAAAGCTTTTGCGCTGGACAAAGAAATGTTCCGGGTGAAGCCTTCTATCGTGGCCATGATCGTGGCCACGCTGCTGATCCTTGTAGCGATTTACGCCAAGTTCTGGTAAGTAGCAAACTTTTCTAAACAGCAATGCACCGTGGGACACTGCGGTGCATTGTTGTTTTAGTGAGCCTCCTTTGCTGCGGAACATCGATGATGTTATAAAGGTTATTACAAGTAGGGCTTGAGGTACCAGAAGCAACGGGCTTGTTCAGAGATTGGAAACAGTTGTTTCGCTACGCTTAACTCAGGTGAAAGTTCATTGCCTTACTTCTTCTCATTGATCGTTGAAGTGTAAAATATTTGGCTTGGGATGGAGAGGAGAAACCAGTTTGTGATGTCGCTGATTTACTGATCAAACATGCGACATCTTCGCTATCATCAGAGCTCTTTTCTGTGCATCATCACGGTTGCTAATCAAAGGTCAATCCGAGGTTGTTGCAAGAAAAAAGCATGGAGAAAAATCCTTTTTCTTCATGCTTTTTTTGCCTGATCTGAGCAAATAAGATAGTATAGAAACTTACAGTTTCACTGTTTCCTGCTGCAACAACCGGTAACATTGTTTTACAATTTCCAGTTCTTCGTTGGTGGGCACAACAAGCACCTTCACCTGCGAGCCTTGCCGGCTGATGTCGCGAATACCGGGAGTGCGTACGCTGTTTTTTTCTACGTCGAGCTGAATGCCGAGGTAATCCATGTCTGAACAAACCACGCGGCGAATGTTGGCATCGTTTTCACCCACACCTGCCGTAAATACAATCGCATCCAAACCGTTCAGGATGGCTGCATACGACCCAATGTATTTTTTGATGCGATAGGCATAGAGTTCATAAGCCAGTTCAGCTTGTTCGTTGCCGGCAGCCATCGCTTTCAGAATGTCCCGCATGTCGCTAAAACCTGTCAATCCCTGCATGCCGCTGTTTTTGTTGAGCAGCGTGCCCACCTGTTCGAGGCTGAAGCCCAATTGGCTCACGAGGTAAAAAATTACCGATGGATCAATGTCGCCGGAGCGTGTGCCCATCACCAGGCCACTGAGCGGACCAAAACCCATGGTGGTGTCTACCGACTGCCCGTTCTTCACCGCTGCCATACTGCAGCCGTTGCCGAGGTGAATGGTAATGATCCGGGCATCCGGCTTTTTCAGGTACTCCAGCGCTTTTTCAGTAACGTATTTATGGCTGGTGCCGTGAAAGCCGTAAGCCCGTATGCCAAGGTCGTGGTAGAACGATTGCGGAATGGCATAACGGTAGGCTTTGACGGGCATGGTCTGGTGAAAAGCGGTATCGAAAACGGCAATTTGTTTGGCGCTGACAAAGATCTTTTCGGCCACTTCAATGCCCAGGTAGTTGGCAGGATTGTGCAGCGGCGCCAAAGGAAAGAGCTTTTTAATTTCCTTTTTCACTTCATCGGTGATGATGGTGGTAGAGGAGAAACTTTCGCCCCCGTGCACCACCCGGTGTCCAACGGCATCAATCTCCTGCGGGTCCTGGATCACTCCAATTTCAGCATCGGTCAGCAGTTTGGCTACTTCGTATAAGCCGGCTTCATGATCGGGTAAATCCAACGTGTGCTGGTACACCCGTTCTTCTTCCGTTTTAAAAATTTTATGCGTGATGACAGCGTTCTCCAGCCCGATGCGTTCCACCAATCCTGAGCAGATCGGCTTTTCGTACGGCATTTTAAACAACTGGTATTTGATGGAACTGCTGCCTGAATTAACCACTAAGATGTTCATGATGGAAAATAAAAGTTAAGTATGCTGATGCGTCGTTATCGAACCGTGTTGTTGAGGGCTGCCTGTTCGGCGGCTGCCATTGCTTCGGCTTTCTCGTCCTGTCCCTGGATAGCAGTAATGATCACCGTGTTGAAAATGTCGTCCACCGTACAACCGCGGCTCAGGTCATTGACTGGCTTGTTCAGCCCTTGCAACATGGGACCAATGGCCAGCGCCCCGGTTTCCCGCTGCACGGCTTTGTAGGTGTTGTTGCCGGTATTCAGATCGGGGAAGATGAGCACATTGGCCTTGCCCGCAACCTCTGAATTCGGAAGCTTTTGCTTGCCGACAATCGGGTCTACGGCGGCATCGTATTGGATTGGACCTTCCACTTTAAGGTCGGGGCGTTTTTGTTTGACAATTTCAGTGGCCTGCCGCACTTTTTCCACGTCGGCACCTTCGCCTGATGTACCCGAAGAATACGAAAGCATGGCGATGCGAGGTTCGATGCCAAAACGCTGGCTGCTTTCTGCCGAAGAGATGGCGATTTCAGCCAGCTGCTCGGCCGTTGGATCGGGGTTTACGGCGCAATCGCCAAATACAGCCACACGGTCCGGAAGACACATGAAGAACACCGAGGAAACTGTTGAAATGCCGGGTTTTGTTTTCACAAACTGCAGTGCCGGACGAATGGTGTGTTGCGTGGTGTGAACAGCCCCGGAAACCATGCCGTCGGCGTGGCCTTTGAACACCATCATGGTGCCGAAGTAAGACACGTCGGTCATCAGGTCACGGGCAGCATCGAGTGCCAGGTTTTTGCTCTTCCGAAGTTCGTACAATGTTTCCGCATACTCAGCAAACCGCGGTGACTCAACCGGGTTGATGATTTGAACACGGACCGGGTCGATGGTCAGCCCAAGACGCTTGATGGCAACGGCAATCTGTGCCGGGTCGCCTAATATGGTCAGGTCAACAATGTCCTGGTTCAGCAGGCGGGCTGCTGCTTTCAGCACCCTGTCGTCGTTGCCTTCGGGCAGCACAATGTGTTTACGCTGGCTCTTTGCCCGCTTGGTAATTTGGTACTGGAACATGTGTGGTGTAATGCCTTCGGGTTTGAAGGTCACCAGCTTTTCTTCCAATGCTTTTATATCGACATATTTTGTGAACGTATCGATGGCCAGTTGAATCTTTTGCTTGTTGTCGGGTGTGATTCTCGACCGGATAGAGCTTACGTTCGCTGTCGTGTCGAAGGTGCCGGTCTTGACAGAAACAATCGGCACAATGTTCTGCAATCCTTCAATCATTCGCTGAACGGGTTCGTCCAGCTTGCCGCCGCCGGAGAGCACAATACCCGCCACCTTCGGATAGTTCACCGACAGGTTCGCCTGCAACGCACTGATCACAATGTCGCCGCGGTCGGCGGGTGTTACAATCACCACGTTTTCCTTGATGTGGTTCAGAAACTGCGGCACCTGCATGGCGCCGGTAATAAAATGGTGAACCGGGTTGGTTAGCTGCTCTTCTCCCAGCACAATCTTTCCACCCAAGTGCTCGTAAATTTCTTTCATGGTGGGAGCATTCAGGTTCACGTCTTCAGGGATGATGGAAAGCGTGACGTTGGCTGGTAATTGCCCGCTCAAAAATTCCTGAACGGCATCAACGCAGTCGGGTTTCACTTTGTTAACGATAATGCCGATCACCTGCAGTTCGCGGGCCTCGAAACTGCGCCAGACCGTTATCGCCGAATTGATGACCTGCGGTACTGTTTTATCTTCTCCTGAAACCACCACAATCACCGGTGAGCTCAGGTTTTTGGCAATGCTCATGTTGGCCTCCAGTTCAAAGGCCGTTCCCTCGCCAACAAAATCACTGCCGTCAATGATGATGAAGTCGTGTGTTTCTTCCAGCTTCTTGATTTTGTAGATGACGGTGTCAATCAGTTCGCCCTGGTTTTCCATTTCCAGCAGTTTCATGGCCTGTGGTCGTGTAAACGCATAGCTGTCTTCGTAGGAGAGGGGCAGGGAAAAATAACTGTTGACGGTATCAATGTGCACGTCCTTTTTTTCTTTGGGATCGGGGTTGATGATGGGTTTGAAGTAAGCAACCGTTTGTGCTTTTCCCAAAAGTGTGTTCACCAGTCCTAGTGCGACAATCGATTTTCCGCTGTATGGTTCTGCAGATGCAATGAATACGTTTTTTGTCATAAGTAACGATTAGAATGCGCTGCAAAAGTGGGTCAATGCTCCGCAACGATCAATGACGAGTATAAGAAGCAGCATGATAAAAGTCATGCCGAAGCGCAAAGTTAATCAATTGCAAAGCGTTGTGGCCATGCGGATTAGCAGGGGATATCCGGCAGCCACTTTAACCAGTCAATCGATTGAAGCTGGTGGAAAAGCGAAATGAAATATTGAAGTTGTTAAGAAAACACTTGCAAAAAAGAAGCAAATGAAATAGCACAGAAAATGCCGGAACTACCGTTTTGATACCTGAGAAAGACCCGGAAGTCCCTTAAAAAAAATAGGGCTTAGATAGAAATCTATGCCCGTTTTTAATCCGTACCCTATGAAAACTTTTTGGAAGTTAGGAGTTATTAATGAATTCACAACAAATAAGGGAAACTTTTATATATAATTTGATCGGAATCAAAAAAGAAAGTTGTGGTAAGTGGTAGAATTGACGTCTAGCTTTTTCTCTTGGGAAGTCGTTTAATAATGTTCTAACCGGACTCTTCAAGAGTTTAAGAGAGGGGCATTACTGTTTATCCTGCTCTTACAATAATCGGATCAATATGGTGACACAAGTAAAAGCACAACGCATCCCGTTACAACAACTGCAGTTTTCTTTTTCAAAAGCTTAGGCTATTGCTTTTGCATCGCTGCATCAAACACCCGCAATGCAGTTTTGATGACATTGGAGCATAATGTGCCCAACTGCGAATTCAGCACCATCTAGCGACGGTGTTTTTCTTTTCATCCCTGCAGAAAGGCATGTTTTCGTCGGAAGTACCATTTGACAGCAGATCCGGTTAGCAGGCCCAGTGGCAACAGTTTATACGCTGCTGCAATGCTGATGAATGATAACAAAAAGGTCAGCAGGAAGACAACGGGAATCGCAAGTGCCCGCACTTTGTTATACGTCACCATTGCCCTTTGCAAAGGGCCGCTCAGGCGATGTTTTGGATTGGAGATCAGTTGCCACAAGCGGAAGATCATGCAACCGGTGAAACTGATGTTGATGGTATAAAGAAGCAACGGAAGCTTTACCACGCCGTTGGAAAAGCTAGTAATGTAGGTTGTACTGAAGGGCATCAGCACTATTGACAATAGAAAAATCAGGTTGTTGCGCAGGAGGCTGGTATTATAATCAGTCACATGGTAAAACATGCGGTGGTGAATCAGCCAGTAAGTTCCGATGACGTAAAAGCTTACTGCAAAGCCGAGAAACGTGGATGAATGCGCTGCAAGATGCTGCCAGAGCAGGCGATCCGTCAAAGTAGTGGTGTCCAAATCTGGCAGGCGCAGATCGATCACAAGCAGTGTGATGGCAATGGCAAAGATGGCGTCGCTAAAGAACACCAGGCGTTCAACCTGGAATTTTCGAATGGCACTTTCTCCAATAATCTCTTTCGATCCATCTGGCGTTTCT
>Ga0366775_1032_pt1 | contig 22094 bp, 19 predicted proteins | sample BONcelN113001D10_FD_207075 | JGI IMG/M metagenome (GOLD analysis project Ga0366775, IMG submission 207075) | Enriched cells from coal bed in the Powder River Basin, Montana, United States - BONCAT cells N11 rep2 HSBNCT.N11.300.1.D10 ...
GCCTCCAGGAAAATTGGTCGGGCAGAGCCCACCGCATCTTCGGTAGCCCGGTTGATTTGAAGAATGGCTTTGTCAACCAGCGAGGTAAAGCCCACCTGGCGCAGGGTGGTTTCAATTTTGCGGGCATCGGGTGGTAAAAAGAGTTTATACGTTTCGTTGTCGAAAAACCCACCGGGTTTGTTCAAAAAACCAATGCCTTTGCCCGTGCCCTGGTCAAGTGCCTGCCGGATGGCCTGCGCCGCCTCTGCCTGTGTGATGGATGTTGTTTGCGGAAGGTTGTTGATAACCTCGCAGGAGCTGAGGCAAACAAAGAAAAAGCAGAAGAGCGCTATCTGTTTCAGCATAAAGTTTTCTGGATAGCAGACAAATAACCTGCCAGCCCTGCGGTAAGCACCAGGACGAGCGGTTCCCGTACGTGCAACGCCAACCACAATTTATCGGTCTGTTTGAAGGATTCAACACCCGGTTATGGCATTGCAGGCAAAAGCAGCAAGGTCTCGTGGCCGGAAACCTCTATCTTTAAATAGAAACGAAGGCGCAAGTTGATCAAATGAAAAAGCAAGTAACGAAAACGGAACAAGTACGGTTCGGCCGGCCGCCACGACAGTGCAAAAGGAGCGCTGCCCGATGGTTGCCTGCTTTGGTTCTCCTCTGTACTTTCTGCTGTGCGGTTCCTTCTTTTTCGCAGGAGCAACACCTTCAGTATGCCATTAACCGCAACGGCAAAACGGTGGGCAATCTTTCTTTTGAAAAAAGCATTGCCGGCACCCGCACCACGTACAACATTCAATCCGAAGTAAAAGTGGCGGTGCTGCTGACGGTGACAGTGCAGGCCCGGGAGCAATCGGTTTACGACAACGATGTACTGCAATCGTCGTCAGTCGTGCGGCACGTAAACGGCCGGCAAAAAGCCAACAAGCAGATTGTCAACAACGGCAGCGGCCTTACCGTTTCCGATGACGGGCAGCGAAAGGAACTGAAGAATTTCCGGGTGAAATACAACACGCATTGCCTGTACTCGCTGGAACCCACGCATTTTGGCAATGTGTTCTCCGACAACTACCAGCAATTTATTCCCATTGAAAAAGTGGCCGATCACCATTACAAGATCACTTTTCCTGATGGGGGCAGCAACGATTATTTTTACGAGAACGGCGTTTGCAAAAGAGTAAAAGTGAAAAGCAATTTGTTCGATGCTGAATTCGTGTTGCTTTGACAACGTTTATTTAAAACCTTAGTAGCAGCATAAAAAAGGCAGGTGACCATCACCTGCCTTTTTTCTTTACAACATCACAACATCGTTATTGCGTTATGCCGGCCTTTGTGCAGACAGTGCAGCGTTCGTAAACATTTTTTCCGCTGTTCGCTTGTCGTAGCCATACACGTCTTTGCGGAAATTCAGTTTCCCGTTTTTGCCTGACCACGCCGTGTAATACGTAATCACAACCGGCACCGGCTTTTTCACATCTACCTTTTGTTCCTTGTCGCCATTCATGGCTTGGGTAATTTTTTCGGGTGTCCATTCCGGTTGGTCACGCAAAATAAAATGCGCCAGCGAGTCGGGGTTGGCAACACGGATGCAACCATGACTCAAAGCCCTGTTTTTTTGCTTGAACAGGTCACGGTTGGGGGTATCGTGCAGGTAAATGTCGAAGCTATTGGGGAACATAAACTTCACCCGGCCCAGTGCATTGTCCTTGCCCGGAAGCTGCCGGATCTGCGGCAGACTGTCGTCCTGCTTTACAATCTCCATGTGATTTTTGCGCAGGTAACCGGAGTCTTTCTCCATCTTCGGTTTGATTTCCCGCTGCACAATATTTTCCGGAATGTTCCAGTATGGGCTGAACACCACCTGCGTAATCTGGTCGCGGAAGGCCATGGTACCGGTTCCTTCTTTTCCGACAATCACGGGCATCTTCATCACCATAGCCGTGTCGCGGTAAACCACCAGGTCAAGCGAAGGGATGTTGACGTTGATCTCGATGCTGTCGCTTGCCTGCGGCATCCACAACACCCGGTTCATGTTTACGAGTATCTGCTGCACCCTTTGCGCTGCCGGCACGTTAAGCTCCTGAACAAGAGAGTCGGTTGCCTCACCGGTTGCCCGCTGGCCAAACTGTTCCTGTACACTCCTGATGGCCATAGCCAGGCTATCGGTAAACACGTTGGACGTATCTGCAACGTTGTAATCACCGGTTGCCGCCAATCGCTTTTTCAGTGCGGTTACTGCCGGCGATTTTGTTCCTTTTCTTAACCCGGCTGCGCTGCTGATAACGGGCCAGCCGTCGCCTTGGGCTGCCGTGTAGTATTGGTTGAGGTTTTGTTTCAGCGCCGCGTACTGTGCATTGCCCTGCCAAAGCGCAGAGTCTTTCTGTTTGTGCAGCAGCGAGTCGGCCAACTGCATCGCATCCATTTTCTTTCGCGGTACCAGCCAGAGGTAATTTTCTGCCGTTACCACGCCTTTGTTGTCGCCGGTCATGTGCACCAGCTGTGCGGTGAGGGCCAGTTCGGTTTGCACCAGCGAGGTGTCGGCTGCGGAAAACGAAGCGGTATCAAACACCGCCATTTCTCCCACCAGGGCAACCGAGTCCTTTTTTGCGGAAGCTGAGTCTGTGTTTGAAGAAAAAGATCTTCCATAGGCAAGGGAGTCACTTGTCATCAGCGAGTCCATGCGTTCGGCCACTTTAGCGGCGGGCTCATCTTTGCTTTGTTTGTTTTCGCTGCCGTACAGGCTCCATAAGCCACGGGCCTGTTCTGTCATTCCTTTGGAGGTAAACCAGGCAAACTGGTTGTTGCGCACCAGGTAAAAGTTCCGCATCTTGTTGGCCACGTCGCCGGGAATGTTCTCTTTTTTAACGTAGTTCTCCAGCGCCGCACTGTCCAGAAACAGGTCGGAGTAGCTGTTTTCCCTGGTGATGCTTTCGTCCCGCACAAAAGCGGCATGGGCATTTTCCGAGGTCAGGGTGCTATCTGTTGAATCGTTTTTGCCAAACCATCCGGCTACCTGTTGGCACGAGCTAAGGAAACCTACCGCTGCAATGCCGATGATTATCTTTTTCATACCCCAGCAATCGCAAAGGCTGTGCCCATTGCTGCCACCGGGCCGGGCCGCAAGGGCTGTCAAAAGCCGGTCACCAGCCGCTTTTTAACAGCTTGCACAAAAAAAATTATTTCAGTCAACCCTTGAGTCTCGGCTTTGCACCGTACTTTTGCCGTCCTTTCACAAAATCGTATGGGTGTGGTGACCCGGCGATCGAACCTGAAACAAACCCGGTTCTCCACGGGTGATTTTAGAACGTGAAAAAAATCATTCAATGAAACGTACATTTCAACCGCATCGTCGTCGTCGTAAAACAGTCCATGGCTTTCGCAAGCGCATGCAAAGTGCCAACGGAAGAAAAGTGTTAGCCAGCCGTCGTGCCAAAGGCCGTCACAAGCTGACTGTCAGCGATGAGAAGAAATTAAAATAATACAGCCGCTTTGCCCTCCCTGGGGAGTGGCCCACGCACAAGGCTCACTTATTGAAACTTCTGCAAAGCTCTCAACCATCTCGGGTGGTGAGAGCTTTTTTCGTTAATTTAAAACAATGGCTAAACGGTTTGGCTTACCCGCAACGGAGCGGTTAAAAAGCCGCAAGCAAATCGATGACCTGTTTGCGGCAAGAAAAGGCTTTGCGGTTTTCCCCATCCGGGTGATGTACCGGTTTTTCCCCGATGCGGAGCAGCCCGGTTTGCAGATTGGCGTGTCGGCCAGCAAGCGCTCCTTTAAAAAAGCGGTGGACCGCAACCGGGTGAAACGGCTTTTGCGGGAGGCGTACCGGTTGCAGAAAGAAGACGTGCAGCAACAACTCCAAGCCGCCGGCCGTCGTGGTATTGTTTTTTTCCTTTACACCGATAAAACCATTGCTTCCTTCGACGTTGTGAAAGCAGCAATGGCCAAATGCCTGAAGAAACTGGGCGGAATTAGCAGCAGTGAACACACTCCGTAAAATAGCAAGCTTTCCCTTTATTGCCCTGATCAAATTGTACCAGTGGACCCTTTCGCCTTTGCTTGGACCAAAGTGCCGTTACACGCCCACTTGTTCGCAGTACGGGCTGGAAGCCTTTCAGAAGTATGGCCCTCTCAAAGGATTTTGGCTAACGCTGAAGCGTATTGGCCGCTGCCATCCCTGGGGCGGCAGCGGGTACGATCCGGTACCCTAGGAAGCTGTCAGCTATCAGCAATTAGCCTTCAGCCAAGTGAGGCTAAGCAATTCTCAGCTGACACATTCAGGTCAAACTTCTTTTCTTGTAAAGAATATCGACGACGAGCCATCCTCTGTTATTTTCTTCCATTTCTCTGCTGACAGCTGAATGCTGATAGCTAACTCCTTATTTTATCACCGCCTGTATGTCCGGATCGCCCTGCAAGGCGGCCATTTGCCCCTGCACCCAGGAGGCGCGGCGGGCAACAAAACCAGACACCGGCTTTACGGTGTAGCGCTTCGGGTTGGGCAGGCAGGCTGCAATCAGGGCGGCTTCGCGGCGGGTGAGTTTGGCAGCCGGCTTGTTGAAATATGCCTGCGCTGCGGCTTCCGCTCCAAAGATGCCGGGCCCTGTTTCAATCACATTCACGTACACGTCCAGTATCCGTTGCTTGCCCCAAATCCATTCAATCATTTTGGTAAAATACACTTCCAGGCCTTTGCGCAGGTAGTCGCGGCCCTGCCAGAGGAACACGTTTTTTGCCACCTGCTGCGAGATGGTGCTGGCACCGCGAATGCGGTTAGGCTTGCGTTTGTTGTACTCCAGCGCTTTCTTGATGTTCTTCCAGTCGAAACCGCTGTGGTCGGGGAAAAGCTGGTCTTCGGAGGCCATCACCGCCAGCTTGAAATTTGGCGAGACTTCATCGCCGCTCACATAATCGCGTTTCAGGCCATCGCCACTCACCAGGCTGCCAACCTGCGTTAAGGTAAGCGGCGGGTACATCCATTTCAGGGCTACGATGTAAAGCAAATGCAGGATAAAAAGAAGGAGCAGTACCCGTTTCAACCGCGACCAAAAACTCCGTTTCTTTCCTTTGGGCTGTTTGGTGTTTTTCATCCATGTCCTCCCGCTTTGCCCGCCAGCAACAAGGCACCCAGTACAAGGCCGAACACAATCAGGATAGCGCCGTTGATGCGGTTGATGCGGTGTATGTTCAGTGGCGTTAGCTTTTGCCTGATCTTATCGGCCAGCACCACCTTGGTCACGTCGGCGCTTAGGGCTACCAGTAATGCCACACCAAAAATGACAATGCGTTGCTTGATGGAATGCGTTGCAAAAGCGGTAGCGGTGGTAAACCAAAACGCAATGATGCCGGGATTCAGCAGGTTCATCACAATACCCGAGAAAAACAGCTTTGCGTAACCTCCCGTTCCAATCTGGATCAGTTTTCCGGCCTCGGGATTGGTGGCCTGCAGTTTTTTGAAGAACAAAAGATAAATACCCAAGCCAATGAGCAAGATGCTGCCGGCAATGCCGAGCGGCCGTTTGTAATTGGACAGCGCCGTAAAAACCTGGGTGAAGGCGTTGCAGCAAACCACCAAGAAAACATCCGTGGCAAAAATGCCCAGGATAAAAGCCATGCCGCCTTTGAAGCCGTTGCTCAGGCTTTGCTTGATCACGGTAAAAACAATCGGTCCAACGGAGATAGCCAACCAAAAACCCAGTAGTAGCCCTTTGATAACCGCATCAAGCATACGCCGAAAATAACAATGAAGGCACGAAGTTAGCAGGACAGGGGCAGAAAAAAACAAGCGCCTTGAAGTCGGAGAAACAGAATTGTTCTGCGGCTGAAAATGATTGCTGCCGGATTTGAAAACAGGGTATGCTGTTGTTTGCGTTTGCAGCCATCAACGCTTTACGCCGGATGATTTCCTTTGAACTCTTCAAGAAATGCATTCCAGTCTTTGAGCATTTTGCCCTTCAGCACTCTTGGAAATTTGTGCTGGCTTCCAAGCTTGCCCTCGGCTTTCATAAACTGCAAAAACGCTTGTTCGGGCAACACCTCGATGAACACTTCTTTTAATGCTGATGTGCGTTCGGTGGCGTAGTCGTCGTTCAACTGGCAAAGGTGCTGGTCAATTTTCTGTACCAAAGCAGTTGAATCGACCGTGTCGTTGCAGGCAACGTACCACTTGTGGGCAAACAGGTTTTGGTGCGGAAATCCCACCACGGTAAACTCGGGGATAGAAACGTTGAATTCATCGCTCACCAGCTCGATAGCCTTGTTCATGTTTTCCACGCTCAGGTGTTCGCCCACCAGGCTTAGAAAATGCTTCGTGCGGCCGGTAATTACAATTTCGCAGCGCTCTTTGTCCACAAATCGAACGGTGTCGCCAATGAGGTAACGCCAGGCACCGGCATTGGTGCTCATGAGCAGGGCGTACTCCTTGCCCTCTTCCACTTCGTGCACCATCAGCGTCTGCGGGTTGGCCACCATTTTTCCTTCGTTGTCGAAGTTGTGGTCGTCAAACGGTACAAACTCCAGGAAGATGTTGTTGTCGAGCACCAGGCGCATGCCCTTGGCATGTTCGCGGTCTTTGTAACCGATAAAGCCTTCGCTTGACAAGTAATTTTCGATGTACACAATCGGTTTTCCCAGCAGTTTCTCGAAACCTTTCTTGTAAGGCTCAAAGGCCACGCCGCCGTGCACAAAAAAACCAAGGTTGGGCCACACGTCGTGGATGGTGGCCACTTTGTAGTGTTCAATCACCATCTCCATGCACATCTGGCACCAGGCCGGCACGCCTACGATGTAGCCAATGTCCCAGTCCTTTGCATGCTCCACGATCTCGTTCAGCTTTTCGTTCCAGTCTTTGATTTTAGCAATGCGGCCACCCGGTTTGTAAAACGTTTGAAACCAGAACGGGCGGTTCTTTGCCAGAATGCCGCTGAGGTCACCGGCAAACCAGCCGGCTTTGCCTTTCTGTAAATCGGTGGCGCCGCCCAGCATCAGGAAGCCCTTGGTTACCGCGTTGCGGGGCAGGTGTTCATAAGTGAGGAGGGAGAGAAACTGCCGGATGTAATTCACCCGGTTGCTGCGCAGCATTTCACGGGTAACGGGAATGTATTTGCTGGCCGCCTCCGACGTTCCCGAGCTCAGGGCGTAGTACTTAATCTTGCCCGGCCAGGTAACATCGGGAACGCCTTCCAGTGTTTTTTGCCACCACTCCGTGTAAATTTTATCGTAGTCGTGTACCGGAACGGCTTGTTGAAAGGTTTTACCCCGGTCGGGGCTCAACAGGATTTTATCGAAGCCATAGTGTTGACCAAACGCCGTAAACCTTGCTTTTTTCAATAACTTTTTCAGTACCCGCAGTTGCTGGCTGCGCGGATCGTTTTGCGGCAGTCGCAGTGCAAAGGCAATCGCTTTCGGAAGTTTGATATCAATAAGTCTCGCCATTCCCTAACCTTCAGAAAAACGAAGGTAGATTTTAGCTTCCTAAATCGGGGTAGTGCCGCAAAATTGTTTTCACGTCCTGCAGGGGTTCGTAGTTGCGGGCATACCAGTAGTCGAGCAGTTGCCGGTTTTCGATGGTTGCTGCCGGCTTTGCTTCTCTTTTGCCGTTTGGCGCCAGCACGCTGGTGCGCAAAGGAGGTAGCGACAAAGAAGCTTTGGAATAGCCCACCCAAGTTTTTTTGCCAAGGATCACCTGAAGGCTGTTGCGCAGCAGATGAAAGGGACGCTCCACCAAAAAAAGCTGCAGCGGAAAACTGAGCAGGAAAACAAGGGCAATCACTACATCGAGTAATCGCTTCAGGCGTTTGTTGGACGATTTGGCCAGTGCAAAATCAGTCTCCGAAGAAAGAATTTCGCCGCCGGCCGTGCTGGCATCGCTGCCAATGATGCTGCAACTACCATAAGCATGAAAGCGAAACTTCAGCCCATTGTGCAAGGCCTGTGTTTGGGAAATAATTTGTTTGTACGACAGGGTGCCGGCGCAAAAAATCAGCTCCCGGGCATGCAATACTTTGGCGGTGTTGTGAAGCTGGTCGAAACGGGTCACCACGTCGTCGGCCATCCCGTTGATGCCCACCCGTCCAATGATGCGGCGATCCAACCCTTTTTTCTGCAAAAAGTTTTTCACGCCCATGTACTCGTCCCTCGTAGCCGCAATTAACAGGTCCGGTTTAGACGAAGGTTCAAAAGGTTGTTGCAGCAGTCCGGCTTTTATCAGCACCATGCGTTGCAGTGCAATCAGCACAAACGCAAGCAAGGCACCAAACGCCACAATGGCTCTTGAAAAGCGCAGTGTTTCGGGCAGCAGGGCATAGATGGTCAGCAGCGAAACCGTGGCAATTAACGTAGAGCGAATGAGGTTGGCGCTTTTGTAATACCGGTCGTACAAGCCGGCGTAATACGCGGCCGTAAGGTAGATGAGCGTAAAGGCCGGAAAGGAAACCTGCAAAAGTTTTCCCGGGTAAACAATATCCGTTCGCACATAATTAACCCAAACTTCTTTTACCAGCCAAAACGAGAACAGGATAAAAATGGCGTCGATCACCGGGATGCCGATAAAGGTGAGCGCCTTGGTGAGCAGGGAAATAAAAGCGCGGATCCAGATGGCCAGCTGAATGGAAAAGTGAAACACGCCGGCCCGAACACCACCATAGTGTTTCCTGACAAACACGCTCATGGCCTGGTAAAACATGCGCACATAATTGAGGCTTCCCCGCTTGGTGCTTTCGCCCTTGAAATGGATAATGGTGGTGTCGGCAACGTAGTAGTTTTTGTAACCGGCTTTTTGAATGCGGTAGCTCAGGTCAACGTCTTCGCCGTACATAAAAAAAGCTTCGTCAAAGCTGCCAACCTTTTGCAGCACGTCGTGGCGTACCATCAGGAAAGCACCGGCCAGCACATCCACTTCATGGTTCTGCTCTTTGTCGAGGTGCCCGAGGTGATACCGGCTGAAAAGCTTTGATGTTGGAAAAAGACGCGAAAAGCCAAAGAGCTTGAACAGCGAAGTAAGCGGCGAGGGAAAAGCCCGTTTGCTTTCCTTGAGAAAAGCGCCGCTGCCGTCAATCATTTTGACACCGAGTGCGCCGCAGTCAGGATGACTGTGAAAAAAAGAAAGACACTTTACAAAGCTGTCTTCTGCAACAAGGGTGTCAGGATTTAAAAAGAGGATGTACTCGCCTTTGGCTTCTGCCAGTCCGCGGTTGCAGGCTTTGCCAAAGCCGGTGTTGGTGGCGTTTTTCAGAAACTGCACCTGCCGGAATTTCGGGGCCAGGTAGTGGAGGCTGTCATCGGTGGAATGATTGTCCACCACAATCACCTCCGCATCCACCAACTCCGCTGCTTTTAAAACAGCGTGCAGGCACTGCTCTAAAAAATATTTGACGTTGTAATTCACTATGATGACTGAAAGGGTCAAGTGCGGGTTGGCGTTAGTAAGTGGACAAATATAAGACCTCCGGGGCCTCCCCAAAGCCCGAAGCCCCCCTGCCCCCCAAGGGGGGATTGGCACACGCACAATTCCTTGCCTGCACAACCGCAATTTTATTTCAACTACCTGTTTGCTATCGTAACGACTCTACCTTGTCACCCCGAGGAACGAGGGATCGGTGAATTGCCTAAGTATAGTTGATGTAACCTATCTCACTCTAGCACTTTTTCTCCTACTTCAATTCACAAATAACTCCTTCATTGCCGTGACAAGGAAGAGATATTGCAACAGTAAACAAGTTGAAAGCTGAAGGCTGACAGCTGATAGCTACAACAGAAAACTCCACCAGAAAACTTGGTGGAGTTCAAAAAAGTATCGTGCAAAAGCAAGGGTCTGTGTGTTGGCTGTTCCCCCTCCTTGGGAGGGGGTTAGGGGGAGGCCTAATTCATCCTGATCACGTTCCCCGCCGGCATGTTCTTCCGCATTTCCTGCATCATCTGGTCACGCTCCTTGGTAAATTCGGCCGCCGTTAATTTTTTGCCGTCTTTTGGTTCTTTGATTTTGTTGGCGGCCACTTTGGGCGAAAACTCAACGGCCCTCGTCACGGTTTGTCCTTTGTTCACGTCCAGCTCCAAGATCAGTCCCGGTAGCTGTCCCTGGTAAGCCGGGCCGGTGGGCACCGGCACTTCGGTGGTGTACCAGGCAATCACCGGCAGGGTATCGGTTACCAGTTCCCGCTTCATTTCACCGTTTTCAAACGTCACCCGGGGGCGGCTGACAATGCTCGACCCGATGGCCTTGTGCGCCGTAAAGTTCAGAATGGGTTTTGTTTCTTCACTCAGCTTCCATTGTACGCGGCTGATGGTATCGGTGACCACAAAGCTTTTTTCAAAAATTTCGCGTTGGTCCACACGGGTGCCCTGGCTCCAGTTCACGTACGAAACCTCGTTGGTGTTCATGCGCATGTTGATGGTGACGCCTCCGCCCGAAAAGGTACCGCCGCCTTCATCGGCTGTGGCGCTGGGCAGAAACTGGTACAGCGAGTGTTCGGGAGTAAACAGCAGTTCAAATTGGTCGGTGCGGCTCTTGGGCATTTGCGCCATCTGCGCCTGCACTTCGGGTGGCAGGTTGCCGCCACCACCAAAACGCATATTGCTCATTTGGGTCGTGCGTTCGTACACCACGCGTCCTTCTTTGGTTTGCGCCCCCGCCAACAGCGAAAAAGCAGAAGCGGCTATCAGGAAAAACTTCTTCATAACAGGTTTGGTTTTGATCAAATGTAAAATGACCCTTTGGGCTAATTCGTTAATTCACGTTGAAAACAGGTTAATAATAGTTAAGGCCTTGATGAGCGGTAAATAGAAGGGTTATTTTTGTTTTGATGGGGATGATGAAAAATATCAAATGGATGCCCTTGCTGATGGTGTTTACCATTCTGGCCATTACCGGCTTTCAGGTGTACTGGCTCAGCAAGGCCTACGAGCGGGAAGAACGGACCCTCGAATTGCGCACCAACATGTTGTTTCGCGAAGCGGTTCGTTCGGTACAGGCATCCAAGTTAAAGTTGGACAGCCTGTCCAACGATTCTACCGGCAATTCCCGCATGTATATCCGCACGGAGCTTGGCGAAAGGCGCGGCAACCACCGGTTCAGGATTCCGCAACGCGAAAAAATGATCGGCATGATGGACGTGCTGATGCAACGTTCACACGACAGCAGCAATTCAAAAGTCATCATCCGCACCGGCGACAGCATCCGCGTGTTCAACAACAAAATCTCGCCGCGCCAAAACCGCATCATGCAGTTTTTGTTTGATGTGGATGCGTTGCAGGATACCATCCGCGTTGCTGAAATTGAAAAAGCCTATACCAAAAAACTGGCGGAACAACGCCTCGATGTTCCGTTCAACGTAAAGCGGGTGCCTACCCTGGAAGTAGACACGGGCCGCCGCCGCTTTAACGAAGTGACGCTGGGGTTTGCCAACCCGGTTACGTATCAGCTCAATTTGGGCAATACCTTTCCGGTTTTGATAAAGCGCATCAGCGCTGCCATCTTGTTCTCGCTCTTTTTGATTGGCTTTACCATTCTTTCCTTCATGCTGTTGTACCGCAACCTGCTGCGGCAACGCAAACTGGCCGATATTAAGAACGAGTTTATTTCCAACATCACCCACGAATTGAAAACACCCATTGCCACGGTGAGTGTGGCCATTGAAGCGCTGCGCAGTTTTGGCGCCAGCATGAACCCGCAAAAATCAAAAGAGTACCTCGACATTTCGGCCAACGAGCTGCAACGGCTGTCGCTGTTGGTGGACAAGGTGCTGAAGCTGTCGATGTTTGAAAAGAAAGAAATTGAACTCCGCTACGAGCCGGTCAACATGCGGCAGGTGGCCGATGAAGTCACTGCTTCCATGCGCCTGCAGTTTGAAAAACGCAAAGCTGATGTCAGCGTGCATTCCGAAGGCGATACCTGCGTGGAAGGCGACCGCCTGCACCTGGTGAGCGTGTTGTTCAATTTGCTCGACAACGCCTTAAAGTACAGCAAAGGCGAACCGGCGATCAGGGTTTGCCTGAAGGACAACGGGACGCAGCTGCAACTGGTGGTGGCCGACAACGGCATTGGCATTGCCCAGGAATACCATCACCGGATTTTTGAAAAATTCTTCCGGGTGCCGCACGGCAATGTGCACGATGCTAAGGGGTATGGGTTGGGATTGAGTTATGTGTCGCATGTGGTGGAGCAGCACAAAGGAAGCATCACCGTTTCTTCTTCGGAAGAGGAGGGAAGCCGCTTCACCATTCTTCTGCCCAAGCACAAAGCGTAAGATAGCTGCCAGTTATCGGCTACCAGCTTTCTGTGTTCTGATGTTGTGTTGACAGACCTAGAAGGTGTCTAAAACCTGTCGGGGCTATTGATGGATGACGGCAGATAGCTGACTGCCCAACTCTTTTCTCCTTAATTTCACTTTATGAAGAAAGCAAAGGTTTTGTACGTGGAAGACGAAACGTTCCTGGCGAAGATCGTAAGCGAAACCCTGGAGAGCCGCGGCTTCGACGTGGTGCTGGAAGAAGACGGCGGCAAGGCAGTGCAGCGGTTTACCGAAACAAAACCTGATGTTTGTGTGCTCGACATCATGCTGCCCAACAAAGACGGCTTTACCATTGCCGACGAGATCCGCGAAAAAGACACCGATGTTCCCATCATCTTTCTCAGCGCCAAATCGCAAACCACCGACGTGGTGAACGGCTTTAAAATGGGCGCCAACGATTACATCCGCAAACCGTTCAGCATCGAAGAGCTGATCGTGCGTATCGAAAATGTGCTGCGCAACAAAACCGCCCCGGTGGAAGAACAGGAGGAAGTGCGGGTTGGCCAATACACCTTTAATCTCCGCCGCCAAACCCTGCACCATCCCGACGAACAACGCAAGCTTTCCTACCGCGAAAGCGAGCTGCTGAAGCTTCTTTACGAAAACCGCGACAAGATTGTCGAGCGCAGCGAAATTCTGACCTTACTCTGGGGCAGCGACTCCTTTTTCAACAGCCGCACACTGGATGTGTACATCACCAAACTCCGTGGCTACCTGAAGCACGATCCGTCCATCGAAATCATTACCATCAAGGGCATCGGCTACCGCTTTGTCATGGGCTAATGGCACAGCTTTTACAGTGTTGCCGCTATGGCGGCGCAAAAACGTAAAAAGCTGAAGACGATCGTGTGGGTGCTGCTGGGTGGCTTAGTGCTGTTTCTTCTCCTGGTTATTTTTCTTTCCAATGTATTTGTAGAGCCGGTGCTGCGCAAACGGCTGCACACGCTGATTGTGGAAGGCTCCGATAGTTTGTACACCTATAAGCTGGGCGGGCTGCACGTTGATTTTTTTGGCGGCAATGTGGGTGTTCACGACATGCAGATCAGCGTGGACAGCAACCGCTTTTACCGGTTAAAGCAAAGCGGCGACCTGCCTTCGCTCATCATGCAACTGAATGTAAACAGTGCACACATCAAAGGCATTGGCATTTTTGCCCTGCTCTTTAACAAGAAGATTGTGATTGATGAAATCCTGTCAACCGATGCCGACATCCGGCTGAGCCGCTACCCCAAAGAAATCGACACCACCGCTGTTGTCAAAGAAAAGCTGCCGTTGTGGAAAGCCATCCGCCCGCAGATCAAGGATGTGTTGGTGAAAAAAATCAAGCTCGATGGCATTAAGCTGCTGTACAAAAACTCCGAAGGCCGTGAAGGCAAACTGCAGTTCGACCGTTGCGATGCGCTGTTTGAAGACATTCGCATCGACAGTGCCTCCACCCGTGATGTGGAGCGCATCGAATATGTCCGCAACTTTTCGTTCCGCCTCAACGATTTGAAATTTCGCACCTCCGATTCGGCGTACAAGCTAAAGGCAGAATGGATCACCTACAACTCGGCAAAGCACCTGCTGGAGATCGACAGCTTTAAACTGCAACCCACCCTGAAGAACGACGAACGCCAGGACTCGATGCGCAAGTCGTGGTACACCGTTACGTTTGATAAAGTCAGTTTCAGCGGACTACGACTGGATCGCTACCTGCGCTTTAACCATGCCGAAGCGGACAGTGTTCTTTTTCAAAACCCTTCGCTTTCGGTTTACCAGGACAAGCTCGGGCAAAAAAGTTACGAGAGCAAAATCGGTAAGTACCCGCACCAGTTGCTGATGAAAGCTTCCACGGTTATCGATATCAGGAAATTTGTTGCTCGCAACATGCAGATTGCCGTTACCGAAAAAGACGAAACCACCCGCGAAGAAGGTACCATCAACCTGAACGACATCAACCTGACTGTTTCCAACGTGGTGAACGACCCGGTGCTGGTGCAACGCAACCCGGTGAGCACCGCCGAAGCCGAAGGAAAAATCATTGGCAGTCCAATCAAAGCGTTCTTTCGTTTTTACCTCGATTCGGCCGATGGCCGCTTTGATGTAAAAGGACGCATTGGACCGGTTGCGGCCGCACAAATCAATCCCATCTCCACCCGGCTGGCCAACATTGAAGTGCCGTCGGTGCAGATTGCCTCGCTGAATTTTTTTGTGCGTGGCGAGGATTTCGGTGCTACGTCCGATGTGCAGATGCAGTACAATGGGTTGTCGCTTATTTTTCGCAAACGCGACGAACTTACCGGCGCCAATAAAACACGAAAGTTTTTAACCAAATTGCTGAACCGGTACGCCATCAATCCTTCCTCGCCACCCGCCGGCGCCACCGTCAGCAACGTAAAAGTGGCCAGGCTTACCACGCAAACCTTTTTTGGGGTTATCTGGAAAGCCGTGTTCGAGGGCATGCAACGGGTGATGCTGAAGTGAGAAAGATGGAAAGTTGGCAGGTTAAGCGGTTGACAAGTGCAGCCGGGTTGATTTCGCTTCTGGCAGGATATTTCCTGCTTTTCTTTTTTACCAATACATCACTTTTCAATTAAAGAATATGGCAAGAAAAGAAAACAAAGGCGGCACGCTCACCAACGAGCAGGTGGAACAGGACCTCAAAGCAAAAGGAAAAGATCCGGCAGAAAACGAAACTTACCATGGAGCGCAGGATAATGGCGACAGCATTGTTCGCACCACCGGCGATGCTGTGCAAAGGGCCGACGGCCGCCCACCGGAGCCCAGCCAAAACGGGGAACATTAATGGTGTATATTTTCCACGTTGTCAAACCGTTGATAGGCATGCTCTTTGGATAACCTTAGACAAAACTGAACAACATGGAAATAACAGCAGCAGTGTTGTATGGTGGTTCACTGGCACATTACGATGTGCACGTGGAAAGCGGAAGAGAGTGCTTTGCTCGACTTTCCAGCTACAATGGCAGCCCGGCGCAGCAACCGCCCAACACAATAAAATTGCGAAAAGAAGGAAGACACTGGGTAAGCGACAGCGCCGACCATGGCTTATCCGATGATCTCGGTTATGCGGTAGAACTGAAAGCAAAACCGATCCTTGACGGACGGAAACGCGAAAGCGGCCACCCGGCAGGATGATAACAGCAAAAGTCAAAAGTAAAAATGCAAAAGAGCTGTCTCGTACAACGTTGCTTTTTACTTTTGACTTTTTACTTCTCCCATGAAAGCACTCCTCCTCATCGATCTGCAAAATGATTTTTTGCCCGGCGGCTCGCTGGCGGTGCCCGGCGGCGACCAGATTCTTCCCGTGGTTAACCAGCTGCAGGAACAATTTGATTTAGTGGTGGCCACCCAAGACTGGCATCCACCTACCCACAAAAGTTTTGCTTCCAATCATCCCGGGAAGGCAGTTTTCGATACCATTGACTTGAACGGTTTGCCGCAGGTGCTTTGGCCCGACCACTGCGTGCAGGGCACCACCGGTGCTGCTTTTTCGACGGCGGTCGACTGGAGGAAAACAGAGGCCATCTTTCGCAAAGGCACCGATCCTGCCATTGACAGCTACAGCGGTTTTTACGACAACGGCCACCGCAAAGCCACCGGCCTGGAGGCCTACCTGAAAGGGCGTGGTGTAACAGCGGTTTACCTGGCCGGTTTGGCGGCAGACTATTGCGTTTACTTTACGGGGAATGATGCGCTGGACAGCGGCTTTTCTGTTTACCTGGTAGAAAACGCCACCAGGGCCATCAGTGCAGACGGGTTTGAAAAAGCCAAAGCCGGCCTGCTGCAAAAAGGCGGCCGGGTGGTGCTAAGCAACGAACTTTAAGCGCCAAGAGCGGCTGCAAACAAGGTTTCTCAGGCCGGAAGCAAAATGCGGAACGTGGTTCCCACTCCCGGCTGGCTTTCGGCCGCAATGTACCCGTGGTGATTCTCCACCACCTTGCGCACAATGGCCAACCCCACACCCGTTCCGGTGTATTCGCTGTTGCCGTGCAGGCGGGTAAACACGTTAAAAATGCGGTCGGCATCCGCCTGCTCAAAGCCAATGCCGTTGTCCCGGATCTCGATAAGGTGAAACGGTTTTGCTTCGTCGGCGGCAGCCACGGTCAGGCCGGATGCCGCACCGGTTGTTTCGCCGGCCGAAATGGTGATCACCGGTTGCTCTCCCGGTTTTGAATATTTGACGGCATTGTTCAACAGGTTGTGCAAAAGCTGTTGGATTTGCCGCCGGTGTCCCCTGATGACCGGCAGGCTGCCAATGTTGAACCGGGCCTTCTTCTCTGTAATCATCAGCTCCAGGTCACCCATCACCAGCTTTAGTTTTTTATTCAGGTCAATCTCTTCCAGGGCAGTTGCCGGTTGTGCATTCACATGCGAGTACTCCAGCAGGTCATCCACCAGCATCTTCATGCGTTCTGCGGCGTGCTCCATTCGCTCCATCATGCTTTTTTCCTCTTCCGAAAGCCGGCCGTCCAGCGTGGTCTTCAGCTTTTCGGTAAAGAACTGCACCTTGCGGATCGGCTCCTTCAGGTCGTGCGAAGCAGCCCGGGTAAACTCCTCCAGGCTTTCATTGGAGCGTTGCAGTTCGGCAAGCATCTGCTCCTGCTTGAGTTGACTTTCTTTTTCCGGCGTAATGTCGGTAAAGATGGTGATGAGCCGTTCTTCATCCATTTTCGAGATGGAGATTTCGAGCCAGCGATGGGTGCTTTCCAGGAAGTAGCGGCTCAGCTGCGGCTCACCGGTGTCGAGGGTTTTCAGGCAAAGCTGGAAGTAAGGCGAGGCCAGGATGTTCGGCTCCAGCTCAACGGCCGTTTTGCCTAAGTAAAGCTCTTTTGGAAGGCCGGTAAAGTTGACCGCCGCGTCGTTGGCCAGGATGGTTCTGCCGTCGATCACTTTTCCTTCGGTGTTGCGGATCACTTCTGTCACCGAGATGCCGTTGGCCGAGTGTTGCAGGATGTTATCCAGCAATGATTTTTGCTGTGCCAGTTGCAGAAACGCCTTCTTTTGTTCTGTTATGTCGGCAAAGCTCACCAGCAGCCCGTCGCGACCCAGCTTCGAAAGCGAGACATCGTACCAGGCGTCGAGCTTTTCGTCTTTGTAATACACTTCGCGGCGTTGGCTTTTACCGGTTTCAATCACCTCGCAATTCATGGCAAAGGTGCCTGTGTCTTTAGCCGTTGGAAAAAGCTGCAGGTAACGTTTGCCAACCACCTGCTCGTCGGAAAGACCCGTCAGCCGCACAAAGGCCCGGTTGATCCGCTTCATCTCCAGATCCACCACCTGTCCCTGTTCGTTCCGAACGGCTTCACAGGCAAAGATGGCATTGATGGACGTGTCGAGAATGCTGTTGGTTAAGGCCGTTTCGCGGTCTTTCTCTTCCTGCTCCCGCAGTTGCCGGGTGCGGTCGCGGGCCATGGTCAGCACGCCGTCGTCGGTTTTGGTGCGCAGGATGCTGAAATACTTTTCCAGCACGGGGTTGAAATAGATGTACTCCAGCGGCTCCCCGGAGAGATACACCTGTTTCAGTTGCTGCAACATTAGCTGGCGAGTTTTTTCATCGGTATTCACCATGGTGGAAACCCGTTGACCGGAAAGCTCTTCTGCCGTAACACGGGTTAGCGTCGCTGCGTGCTGGTTGCAGTAAACCACTTCAAAATCGGTAAGCTGTTTTCCTTCACCGGTTCCGTTCCAAAGCGGGGCGTAGTAAACAATCGACTCCGGGTGTTGATCAAGGAGCGAAAAAGCAACCTGGGGTTTCAGGGTAAACGTTGTCATGGAAAGGGTTGGACGATGAAGGTACAAACAAAGTCAATTTGGCAAAAGCAAAAAGCGTTCGCAAAAAGCAGCGGCTTTTTTTAAGATAACGGGTAACGAACGGTAAGGTACAAGCGGTTTTTTCCTTACTTTTCTTTTCTAATCTTCTTGCTATGCACAACCGCCGTCGCTTTTTACAACAATCGTCCACTATCCTGGGTGGAGCCGCTCTTGTTTCCGCCTTGAACAATCCTGCTTTTGCCCTGCTGAAGCGGCCCTTTTCGCCGGCCGACACCATCAACATTGGCGCCATCGGCATCAACGGCATGGGTTGGGCCAACGTAACCTCGGCCCTGAAGCAACCGGGGGTGAAGCTGGTGGCCCTGTGCGATGTGGACCAGAATGTGCTGGACAAGCGAAAAGCCGAACTGGCAAAGCTCAACATCGATGCCACCAATATCAAAACGTATAACGATTACCGCAAGCTGCTCGACAACAAAGACGTAGATGCCGTAATTATCGGCACGCCTGATCACTGGCATGCGCTGATGATGATCCATGCCTGCGAAGCCGGCAAAGACGTGTACGTGGAAAAGCCGGTGGGCAACTCCATTGCCGAATGCCGTGCGATGGTGGCGGCGCAAAAGCGCTACAACCGCGTGGTGCAGGTAGGGCAGTGGCAGCGCAGCCAGCAGCATTTTCGTGATGCGGTGGACTTTATTGCCACCGGCCAACTGGGCAACATCCGCACCGTAAAAGTGTGGTGCTACCAGGGTTGGATGAAACCGGCACCGGTGGTTCCCGACAGTGCGCCGCCGGCCGGTGTTGATTACAAAGCCTGGCTGGGACCTGCCGAAACAAAACCCTTCAACGCCAGCCGTTTTCATTTCAATTTTCGCTGGTTTTGGGATTATGCCGGCGGCCTGATGACCGACTGGGGTGTTCACCTGCTCGACTACGGCCTGTTGGGCATGAAGGCGCCGGTACCGAACACCGTGGTTTCGCTGGGCGGCAAATTTGCCTACCCCGACCTGGCGCAGGAAACCCCCGATACGCTGACGGCTTTGTACGAGTTCGACAACTTCAACCTCGTGTGGGACCATGCCATGGGCATCGACAACGGCTCTTATGGCCGCGACCACGGCATTGCCTACATTGGCAACAACGCCACGCTGGTGCTCAACCGCGGCGGCTGGGAGGTGCTAGAAGAGCGGCAGAGCAAAAACAAGGTGAGCAAGCCGCTGGTGAAACCCTCCGACAATGGGCTGGACAAGCATTGGGAAAACTTTGTTTCCGTGGTGCGGTCGCGAAAAATGGATGCGCTGAATTGCCCGGTGCAGGACGGCGCCCATGTGGCCACCGTGGCGCAGATGGGCAACATCAGCTTCCGCAGCGGGCAAAGGGTGGCGTGGGATAAAAAAGCAGCCCGGTTTACCGACGAAAAGCTGAACAAAGAATACCTGCTGAAGCCTTACCACAACGGCTATAAACTGCCGGTGGTGTAAAAGGAGAACGCCAAAAGCTGGTGACGCAACTGCACTTGCTTTTCTTGGGACATTTCATGCCGCGAATTTTGCACTTCATGTCAATGCCGGGGTGTGCCGTTCAATGACCGTTTTAGCTTTGGAAAAAAGCGATGGAGAAACGTGTTTTTTACAACCCCAAAATAAAAGACAAGGTAACGGTGCTGAAGACATCGGAAGAGACCAACGGGCAGTACATTCTGGTAGAGGTGGAACTGGCGGTCGGCGGTGGCGTGCCCCTGCACTACCACACGTCTTTTGCCGAAACCTTTATTGCCGTGGAAGGCGTAGTGGGCATTGATGTGGGCAAACAAAAACTGCGCTTGCAGCCGCCGCAGTCGGCCACGGCGCAAAAGATGGAGCTGCATCGTTTTTACAACCCCGGCAAGGCTCCCGTTCGTTTCCGCGTAAAAATCAGCCCGGCGCAGGACCGTTTCCTCGAAAGCCTTTGCATTGGTTACGGCCTTGCCGAAGATGGCCTGACCAGTAACAACGGCACCCCCAAAAAATTCAATCACCTGGCCGTGCTGCTCGAGCACTCCGATACCCGGTTCACCGGTTTTATCGGGATGATACAGCCCTTGCTCCTGCGACGGGCAAAAAGCGCCAGGAAAAAAGGCGTGCTGAACGCATTGATCCGGAAGTATTGCCACCAGCCTTCTTCGGGCAAAACAACGGTGATTACCCAAAACAGCACCTTATGAGGCAGGCGTGTTTCGTGCTGGTGCTGCTCTTCCTGGTGGCTGTGCAGGGCAGCGCCCAAACCATCAACGATGTTCCGTTGAAAGACATTGACGTGGAATACATTGAGATTGTGGGTACCGAAGAACTGTTCAGCACAAAGCTGACGATTCAACTCGATTTTGGCCAGGAGAACAAAGCCTGGACCGACAAGGAATACCAGGTTAAGAACGCCGAGGGAAAAAAGATCAAATTCAACTCCATGATTGATGCGCTCAATTTTCTGTCGAAGAACGGCTACGAACTAATCATGCCTTTCGCGGTGACGGCCTCCAACAAAAGCACTTACCATTACCTCCTCCGCCGGAAAAAAAGCCCGGAACAAGTCTCGTTGAAAGAAAAATAACCGGCCGAAAAAAGGCAGCTATCTGGGAACTTTCTGTTCAATCAGTTCACCCGTGCGGGCATCAAAAACCGCTGCGGCCCCACAGGTAATGTAGTGGTTGTAGGCGGCATGAAAGCGGTAGAAAAAACGTTCTTCGCCAGTGTGGCTTTTCACCAGAAAACGTCCCGATTGTTGAAAGTAGGCCCTTGGTCCTTTGCCCGTTACAATAAACGACTCGTGGTGGAAGGTTGTGACGAACCCGCCGGTGCAGTCCACTTTGTGCGGGAACAGGTATTTGATGAAATCAACACGGGGAAAAGGCCGCCACTCCAGCTTTCGGCAAAAGCGGCAGGTTTTGCAGTCGTTCACCGAGGCATAAGGCTGTCCTGCACCAGGGCCGCTCTTCCACGTTCGGGCTTCTATCGGGCATGCATCCACGTAAAACAATTCGTTGCCGTCCCTTTTTTTGAACGACCGGAATTCTTTCACCAATCCCTTCGGTGTTGTAATGTAATTGCGTTGCAAAAAAGCCTCTTGCCTGCACTGCGCTTTTTCCTTTGCCTGTTTTTGTTCGATGGTTTTGAACCGCGGGTTGTGCAGCCACCGTTTATAGTCCGTGCCGTACACCAACTCCTGCTGAAAAGCTTCGTCCTGCAAAAAATAATCGCCGCCGGCAAACCGTTCCTGAACCATTTTGCGGGCATCAAACACCACCACGGCGTAGCCCGCTTTTTTAATCTTCCGCAGCTTTTTTTCATCCACGGGATGGCTCACCTCAACTTCAATCAGCAGGTGTTTGCCTTCGCATTCCAGCACAATGTCGGGGACGATGTTGTCGAGGCGCTTTTCGAGGGAAATGGTGTCGATCTGTATGGTAACAGCACCCGACATTTGCCGGCCACGGGCCGAAACATAAGGCGGTACCGTAAAGGCTTTTTTGTTGCGGATGATTTCTTTGCAGAGGCGGTGCAGCGGTGTTTCCAATCCGCCACGGCATTCCGGCGAACGGTAATGGGCAAAATGGTGGAGCTTGGCGTTGCCTTTCTTTGCCATCAGTTGCGCACCGCAGCAAGGACAAACGCAACCGCAGGCAAGCCCGCTTTCCACCTGGTCGATGGTGAGGAGAACATCCTCTTTTAATCCGTATGGAAGTTTTAACTGCACAACAGCACTACCGGTTCGGTTGCAAGATAGCAGACTCCGGCCCAAAAAGTGAATGAAAAAACGAACCTGCGCCGGTTAAAACAAACGGACTTTGTAGCGATAGCGGCCGTTGAAATATTCTTTCATCTTCAGCACCTGTCGGTTTTTGTCGGCGATCCAGAAGGTGGCAAAAGAGCCGGGCTTGTAGTCGATGCGCAACAGCCAGCACAAAACCGTTTCGGTGCCGCCCACCGGGAGGTCTTCTTTGCCAAGCACCGTCAGCGGGTAATAAGCCGAAGCGGCGCTGCCTGGCTCGTAAAAAGCCATGGC
>Ga0366775_1033_pt1 | contig 22011 bp, 21 predicted proteins | sample BONcelN113001D10_FD_207075 | JGI IMG/M metagenome (GOLD analysis project Ga0366775, IMG submission 207075) | Enriched cells from coal bed in the Powder River Basin, Montana, United States - BONCAT cells N11 rep2 HSBNCT.N11.300.1.D10 ...
GGCCGTAATGGGCGTCTGTCCGTTGCATTTTTCCATTCTCGCTTTTTTATTATCCGGCTGACTGTCTTTTGCCATAGGATACCTCCTTATAATGGATCCGCTTTTTTGTGTCCGCTTTTGGCCTTTCCCTGTATCTCGGGAACGGGTTTAGTGTCGTTCTTCGGAAAATTCGGCCTTTCCCGGTTTTCGGTTCCGTGGTTTTTGGGATCGGATGGGTCGGGCCTTCTCATGCCTGCTTTCGCCATTGTATCACTTCCTGTTGTTTTATTTTATTATGCCCGGATAGCCCGCAACGGCTTTCGGTAGGGAGCTTGTAAAGATTGTTATTATGTAGCGTTTTGCCGTATCGCCTGGCCTAAAGCATCTTTGATCGTCTGAAAACCGGTGCAGCGGCAAATATTCGATTGCAGCCAGGACTCTATCGTACTATCATCCGGTTGCGGGTGGATCTGCAGCAGGGCATGACAGACCAATATGAAACCCGGCGTGCAGTAACCGCACTGAAAAGCGGCTTTGTCCACAAAGGCCTTCTGAACAGGTGTGTTTTTAAGACCCTCGATAGTCGTTATCTTATGTCCGGCCGCTTCCACAGCCAGCATGATGCATGATTTTACAGGCCATCCATCGACGAGAACGGTGCAGGCGCCGCAGTCCCCGTTTTCGCATCCGGGTTTTGCCCCGTTAAGTCCCAATTGATTTCGCAATACCTCCAGCAAAATATCCGAAGGCCGCACGTTAACATCATAGGGATGGCCGTTCACGTCCAGTACGATATTGCTTCGACCGCTTAAATGCAGCATTTTTTCCACCTCAACTGTTCAAAATTTCTGCTATTGTATTCTGAAAAACCCATTCCCGGTATTTTGCGCTTCCCTCTAAATCTTCCCGGACAGGGGAAGGCAGGTGCAGGATATATCCCCGGGCGGTTTTCTCATTTTGACCGGGGGAAGGCGCGCTTTCCATTTCTGCGATCCTTAATGGAAAGCCGCACGCCCCGCTGAAAGCCATTCTTACTATTCCCTGATGGCTAAGGGCGGAAACGGATACGAGCGGATAGCCGATTTTCTCCGCCTTCACTTTTTTTATATGCCAGTATTTTTCCTTCGCCCATTCCTTATCGAGGGATACTTTGACTAGAAGCTCTCCTTCCTGCAGCCGTTTTCCGCTGTTAAGAGCCTCCATGACGGGAAACTTATGCAGACCGTCTGCCCGGGCTACTATGATCTCCGCGTCGCAGAGAAGAAGGGGCAGAAGGCTTTCACGGTAAATGACCGTTCCGCAAATATTGCCGCCCAGCGTGATCTTGCCCTGCGCGCTGTGGTCGGCGACCCGGCCGCATGCTTTACCAAGAAGAGGGAAGAGGCCGGACTCAACGATTTTAGTCAACGTTACGCCTGCGCCGAAAACCATTTTCCCGTTATTAAGACCGTATTCGTAACACTCCGGTATGTTTTTGATATCGATCACGGCATCCGGAGTTATATTGCCCACCCGGGACATCGTAATGATCTCTGTGCCTCCGCCGTAATAATAGGGTTTTAAACCGGCGTTTTTAATATCCCGGTAAGCCATGACGGCTTCTTTTAAAGTATCCGGCCGGTAATAATCGAAGTTTACGGGTATCATTTCGAATTCTCCGCTTTCTGCCAGAGTGTTTCAAATGTGATGGGCAGGCTGTCGAATTCCACCCCTGCGGCATGTGACAATGCATTTGCAAGACAAGAGGCCATTCCGAGAACTCCGTGTTCGGCGATCCCCCTCAGGCCGTAGGGGCTTCCTAAATTCGGCGTTTCTATGAAATGGACGCTATACTCTGGGTCTTCGGCGTAATGCAGCACCTTGTATGTTCGAAGGCTGCTGTTTTGAAGTTTGCAGTTCCTGTCATAGTGCTTGTATTCGCGGGTCGCAAGGCCGAGGCCCATATTCATACCGCCTATGACCTGCCCGGCGGCCGTAGCGGGATTTATTACGCGGCCTGCGTCTATCACGGTTACAGCGCGCAGCAGCCTGTAGGTATGCTCCTTTTTATCGTATTCGATCTCTACGCCCTGGGCCCCCGGCGTCCAATACGGCCCGGGCTTGCCCTTGCCTGTCCCGGGGTCCATCTTTGTCAGGTGCGTTATGATATAGCTTCCGCGCCCGATAACCTGCCCGCCAACAGCGTTCCCGTCGGAATATTCCACGCCGAACGCCAGGTCTCTGAACGGAAGGCGCTGGCTCGGATCCGCCTTCAGATAGATACACTCTTCTCCGTGCTCCACGTCGGCTTCGTCGCACCGCATGGATATTGCCGCTATCTTTTTCATCTGCCTTATCGCGTCCTCCGCTGCGGCCAAAACGGCTTTCCCGACCATAAAGGTGGAGATGCTTGCGACGGTCTTCCAGTGCTCCGGGCATAACCGCGTATTGATCTCCGTATTGATATGTATTTTGCCCAAGTCTATTTTAAGCGCGTCGGCCAGTATCTGGGGGATAACCGTATGCTCTCCGGGACCGCATTCGACCGCGCTGCAGTTCAGGTTCACGCTGCCGTCGGGGCAAAAAGTAATGAGCGCTCCGGCAGAGGCGTCTGTGGGCGAACTGGAGGTTTTAAAGAAAAGCGATATGCCCTTTGCGCGCACTTTGCCGTTCCCGTCGTCCATACAATTGCCTTCGTCCCATTTCAGTACCTCACGCAGTTTATCTGCGCAGGCTAAAGGATTGCCCGCATTAACCAGCGTAGTTTTTTCCTGTGTGGGCGTCGTATCGCCTTCGCGAAGTACGTTGATCCTTCTTAACTCCAGAGGGTCCATTTGGATTTTTCGGGCCAGCTTTTCCATGGTCCGCTCCATGCAAAATGTAGAGATCTCATGCCCGAACCCCCTGAAGGATGTTGCGTAGGTATGGTTGGTGTAAACGCATAGGGAATCGCACCATATATTTTCTACATTGTATGCACCGGCGCAGCTGGCGGCAGCCGCCTGGGTCATTCGGGGCGAGGAGTCTGCATACGCCCCGGTATCGATAAGATGTATGACTTCCAAAGCTTTTATTTTCCCGTTTCGGTCAGCGCCGATTTTTATACGGGCATCCACGCCGATCTTGCCTCCGCTTGCGTAAAAGCATTCTTCGCGCGTAAACGAGAGGGAGACCATACGGCCTCCCACGGCCTTGGATGCGAGATATGTGAGTAATTCGGGATGAGAATTGACCTTGCCTCCGTAGCTGCCTCCGACAAGAGGCGTGTTTACGACCACCTGGCCTTCTGAAAGATTCAGGTAATGCGCGATGAGCTTCCGTACAGCATGGGGGCCCTGGGAAGCGGTAAATATATTAACCGTTCCGTCCGGCATGATCTCGGCCCGGGCGCTGCGCGTCTCCATATAGACGTGGCTCGCCTGCGGCAGGGAATATTCGGCCTCGACAATGACGGCACTCTCGCTCCAGCCTTTTTCCATATTGCCCTTGCGTATTTTTACCCGGCTGACGATATTCGTGCCCGGCTCCGGATAAATCTCCTCTATCATCGTTTCATACGAAGAGAGGTTTTCATGCAAAACCGGAGCACCGTTGGAAACCGACAGGGAAGGGCTGTCTATAACTGTCAAAGGCTTGTATTTGACGGCTATTTTTTGCACAGCCTGCGCGGCCTGCCATTCTTCGTCGGCCACGGCCAATGCGATTGGTTCGCCGTAGTACCGCACCTTTTTATCGGCCAAAACCGGCATATCCCGTATGTGAGAACCGGCCAGTATTTTTTCAGCCTCTCCGGTTACGATGGCATGGATGCCCGGCACTTTCAGCGCTTCCGAGATATCCAGGGATTCGATTTCGGCATGAGCCTCCGTACTCGTAAAAAGGCGGGCCTGGAGTGTGGAAGCGCCAGCCGAATCGGCATTGAACTTCGCTGCTCCGGTTACTTTATTCCAGGCGTCATTTCTTACAACGCCGTTTCCAACGCTTTGAACAACCATATGCATTCCTTTTCGGTCATTTCACATTATGTCCTTTATATCTTTTGGAAAAAGGGATTTTCCTATCCAAAAGTTTTTTTTACGGTCAGGCAAGGTCTAAATAAATGAATCATAACTTGAAAAGAATAAATTTATATAATATTCATTATGGTGAAATCGTATATATAAACGGATACGATAATTTGTATAACGAGTAACCCTTAATAAACTTAAGGAGGCAGTTCTGTGATTAAAAAATACGCCGGCAGCGCCATACGCATTTTTGTTTTAGCGATATTTGCTTTTGCCTTATGTTCATTTTCCGTTACGGATGCCAGGGCTTTTGGTATAAACGCGAATCCCGATCATTCGGAAACAGCATACGGGGTAGAGGCCGCATCCGGAGACGCCGGCCTGAAAGCTATAACCGTATCTTCCGGTACATTATCGCCCGCTTTCGATCCGGACGTTTTAAACTATACGTTAAGCGTTAAGGAAAGCGTAAGCAAGGTCACGGTCAAGGCATCGGCCGCAGACATAAAAGCCTCCGTATCCCCGGCCAAAAAGACATATACGCTTAAAAGCGGACAGACGATAACGGCGTGCATTACGGTGAAGGCGCCATCGGGCACGGCGAAGGTCTATCGTGTTGCGATCACCCGCGCGAAATCCACCAACGCAAACCTGAAATCCTTAAAAACGAGTTCATCCGCCTGTCCGCTGAAGCCTTCTTTTAAACCGGGCATTACGAACTACAGCATTGTGCTTCCGGCCAATAAAGGCAGCCTTACGGTCAGCGCAATACGGGCGGATAAGCTTTCCAAGGTATCGGTTCAGACAGTAAAGGGCGGAGCCGCGCAAAACACCGGTAAGGTTGTGCTGGATAAGGGGCAGAGCGCAGCCGTAATCGTCACGGTCACGGCCCAGGCGGGGAATAAGAAAGTATATACAATCCATGTAAACCGGCTGTTTGGGAAATGGGACCTTATCTGGAACGACGAATTTGACGGCACCGGGGTGGATACGTCCAAATGGACGGCACTCGAAGAAAAAGACGGCGGTTTTAAATCCCTGCAGTATTACAGGCCGGAGAACGTAACCGTTTCCGGCGGGAAATTAACTATCACCGCCAGGAAAGAAAAATATAAAGGCAAATCCTATACATCCGGGTTTGTGGAGACAAGCGGGAAATTCAACTACAAATACGGCAAAATCGAAGCACGTATAAAAATACCGGCGGGTTACGGGTTTTTCCCCGCTTTTTGGCTGTGGCAGGAGAACCATAAAAAACCCTATCAGGAAATAGACATCATGGAAAATATCGGGCGGTACAAAACGACGATATACAGCTGCCATCATTATACTGCGGGCAAACGCATCACGCATGATTACGGAAAGATCAAAATCAAGAATGCGAACGCATTCCATACGTATACGCTCGTATGGACGGAGAAAGAGCTCAAAAGCTATGTAGACGGAAAACTGTATTTTAAAACAAAAAAGAAAATACCCAAAGAAAGCATGTACATTATTCTGAACCTGGCCGTAGGCGGTGTCTGGCCGCACAGCCCGAAAAAATCTACTAAATTCCCGAGCAGCTTTATAATCGACTATGTACGCGTGTATAAGTATATATAGTTTAGTCCGCTTTATAAACGATCTGCCCGTCGATAATGGTATACAGGCAATGCGTGAAAACCTCCATGGGGTTGCCGTCAAAAATAGCGATATCGGCGTCTTTTCCTACCGCTATACTGCCTAATCGCGAAGAGACGTTGCATATTTCGGCCGCATTGATGGTGATGGCCTTCAGCCCTTCCTCCAGCCCCAGGCCTTCTTTGGCTGCGATGCCAGCGCATAAAGGCAGGCACTGTATAAGGGAGACGGGATGATCCGTCATAATAGCCACTTTGATACCGGCTTTGTGCAGTATTCCGGCTGTTTTAAAATCCATATACTGTATTTCGATTTTGTTTCTCGACGCCAGGCTTGGCCCAACAATAGCGGGGAAGCCGGATTCTCTTATTTCATCCGCTATCAAATGCCCCTCGGTGCAGTGGTCGAGCGTCATATTCAGATCAAAAAGTTTTGCGATACGGATCGCCGTTAAAATGTCGTCCGCCCTGTGCGCATGGGCTTTTAACGGGATTTGCCTGTTGAGCACAGGAAGCCAGCATTCCAGCCGTATGTCCTCTTCAAATTCTTCTCCCGCGTCAGCGGAGGCCTTCTTTTTATCGGCATACTGTTTTGCTTCAAATAATTCTTCCCGCAGCATGGCTCCGATGGACATGCGCGTAGACGGCATCATTTTGTTGTTTCCATAATTTCTTTTTGGGTTTTCTCCGAACGCCACCTTCATGGCCGCCGGTTCCAAAACGACCATGTTATCGATCTTTCTTCCGTGCGTTTTTATAAATGTAAACTGCCCCCCGACAACATTCGAGCTTCCTGGGCCGACCATAACGGATGTTATTCCCGTTCCGACCGCGTTATGGAAAGCCGAATCCATTGGATTGATTGCGTCGATTGCTTTGATATAGGGAGTTACCGGCTCGGTGACTTCGTTGCAGTCGTTGCCTTCGATGCCCATTTTCTCTTCCAGTATACCGATATGGCAATGGGCTTCTATAAGCCCCGGCAATACCAGGCTGCCCTTCGCGTCTATCACGGTATCATCGGTGTTTTCTTTTATATCTATTTTTTCCGCTACTTTTGCAATACGGTTATCTCGTATCAGCACGCAGCCCGATTCATAATTTACCCCTGCCATAGTAAGTATTCTACCGTTTAAAATCAGCATGATTTATTTTTTCTCCAAATTTACTTTTGAATATTTTATCCTTCGTTCTCAAATAATAATCACAATATTAAAAAGGAGCGAATTCATAATGGAAAACCAAAATAATCAGAAACAACAGAACCGGCAGAACCAACAAAATAAACAGCAGAATAACCGCAGCAGCCGGAACAATCAAAACAACCGGAACAACCGGCAGAGCGATCAAAACAAAGAGAATAACGAGAACAACCAAAGCAGGAACAACAACTGCTAGGCAGTGGCCTTCCCGTTATCTATTAAAAAGCAAAAAGAATAAGCGCTTTTATTATTATTTTTAGTGAATAAAGCTATCGATGTTTAGAAAAATTAAAAATGCAACAACGTGTGATTTTCTTCCTCTTGGATGAGGGGCCCTGTTGCGACCCCTCATTTATTTATGTAAAAGCATATGGATGCTCGAAGTATCGTATCCCTATTGCATGTCGCCAAATTCTATCTCGTGGCTTAAAATCTCGCTTATTCTTTTTTCTATCCTGTCTATATCGAAACCCGCTTCTTTTTTTATGCTTTTTCTAAGCATGGGGCCTATCTGCATCATATCGTCGCGTATGTCCTTTAAAAGCTCCAAAGCGGCCGTTGCTTCCAGTTCTTCCCGCGGGATTTCCACCATGTTGGCGAGTATGGAGTTTTCGGTCCGCGATGCGATGATCGGAGACTTGATGGCCTCCACATGTACGATCGTGCGCCTTCCCGGGCCGCGGTCGTCTTCGATAGGCAGCAGGCTCACGATTTTATCCGAACGTGCAAATTTGCCGTATCCCAGGGGGACCATGATGTTTTCTCTGACTTCCATTTGAATTACCTCGGTACATATTCTTTTGCTATGGATATAGTATTTCCGGCAGCCATCCAAAAATTCCGTAAATCGGCATGCGATGCCGAAAAAACATGAAAAACTGCGCACCCTTATCTGTATTGAAATGATGTATACAACATGTATAATGTATCGTGTAGTGAAATGCCGATTAAAGTCAGGGGAGTTCAAATAATGCGGAATACCATGCCGAAAGGCAAACCGAATAAATTCAGCATGCGGGTGTATGCGGTCGTTGCCGGGATACCTGCAGGAAAGGTTGCCACCTACGGCCAGATTGCGGCTTATATCGGGAACCCTTTGGCCGCAAGGGCTGTGGGGGAGGCCATGCGGAACACGCCCGCGTATCTAGATATTCCATGCCACAGGGTAGTCAACAAGCGGGGGGAGACTGCGCCGGGCCATGCATTCGGCGGCAGCGGAAAACAGCGGGCAATGCTCGAAAGGGAAGGCGTGCTTTTCAAGGCAAACGGAACGATAGATATGCGAGAATGCCTGTGGAGAGAGAAAGACGGATAAGGCCGATCAAATATCCTCCCCATTCGTCTTCGCGGTGTTGGCGTACCAATAGGCGGAATCCTTGGGAATACGCCGCTGTGTGGGATAGTCGACATAGATAAGACCGAACCTTTCGTTATAGCCTTGATGCCATTCGAAATTATCGGTAAGGCTCCAATGGAAATAGCCGAGAAGGGGAACCTCCTGAGCGGCTTTTTTAAGTTCACGGAGATAGCGGCGGAGGAAATCGATTCGGTCCGGATCATGTACGCCGCCGTCCAAAAATATCCTGTCATTGCAGGACTGGCCGTTTTCGGCGATATATAAGGGCAGGCCGTACCGCTCGTGCAGCCATATGGGGCCGTACCGCATGACCTCCGGCGTAACCGGCCACTTCATCGCGGTCCGGGGAAAACCGGGGCAGGCGGGTACATCGCGGCCCATGCGGTCGACAGGCCGGCCGTTGTAAATATTCACGCCTATAAAATCCACATTCTTTTTTATGATATCCCAATCCCCGGCCGGTACGGATTCGTCGAATTTGCGCAGGGAAGGAGGGGCGTCTTTTGGGTAGCGGCCAAATACCGCCGCGTCCAGACACCAATGATGGGTGAAAAGCCAGTCGTCTTCATGAAGCGCGAAGGTTGCTTCTTTTGCCGCGGCTTTGTTTTCCGGCGTGTCTTCCGCAGGATAGCAAAGCCTTCCCGTGGAAACCAGGCCTGCTTTTATGGGCGCGCTGCTGCCTTCGTGCAGGGCTTGCACCGAAAGGCCATGGGCGAGAAGGGTATTGTGCATACAGGCAAGCTGCTCGTGCACGGGCAGCATCAGTCCGGGTGCGTGAAGGCCCTGGGCATAGCCCAAAGCGATAAAGCACTGCGGTTCGTTCAATGTAAAATAGTTGCGGACCCGCCCGTTAAAATGCTTTGCAATCACCGACGCAAATTCGGCAAATGCCTCCGCTGTTTCGCGGTTAAGCCAGCCGCCCTGCTTTTGAAGCGCTAAGGGCAGCTCCCAGTGGTAGAGCGTGACACAGGGGATAATGCCGTTTTCGAGCAGCGTATCGACCAAGGCGTCGTAGTAAGCCAGGCCTTTTTCATTGACAGATCCCCGCCCTTCGGGCAGTATGCGCGGCCAGTTGATGGAAAAACGGTACGCAGAGAGATTCATCGCCTTAAGAAAATGCACATCCTGCCCATACCGGTGATACCCGTCACAGGCGGTGTTTCCCGTATCGCCGTTTTGTATGGAACCCTGCGTGCGGCAAAAATCATCCCAGATGTTTTCGCCCTTTCCATCCGCATTCCATGCGCCTTCTGTCTGGTAAGCGGCGCTCGCAGCGCCCCATATAAAACCTTTTGGAAAAGTCATGCCATTTAAGCCCCTTTATATGAAAACTTCCACGTCGTATTCCCGTTTCCCCTGGACGAACAACACGGTTTGCCCTTCTGCGGCTTTTCCGTCCACTTTCATTTCGTATTTGTTCCCGCCGGAATTGTGAACGGCAATTGTATATTTTGCTCCGCGGTAATACCGGATAACTTTATAGTAGGAAAGCTCCGGCGGCACGCAGGGGATTACCATAAGCCCGTCATAGTGGGGATATATGCCCAGAATTGCCTGGCTTATCTCCACAAACGACCAGGCCGCGGTTCCGGTAAGCCAGCTGTTCTTAGCCTCCCCGTAGCGGGCGGCGTCCCGGCCTGCGATCATTTGGCTGTATACATAGGGTTCGGTTTTATGTATGTCGCTTGCATCCTCATGATATGCGGGGCAGTTCCGCCGGTAGACGTCAAAGGCTTCTTTCCCGTTGCCGAGCTTGGCGTGGGCGATGCCGATCCAGGGATTGTTATGGCAGAAAACCGATCCGTTTTCCTTGTATCCCGGCGGATAGCTGGTGATCTCGCCGAGCTCCGTATGGTATTCCGTATAGCAGGGGGCTAAAAGCTCAATGCCGTAATCATTTGTAAGGCGTTCCTGCACGGACAGGAGGGCCCTCCCTGCAAAGCCTTCCGAAACGCCGATGCCGGCCATTACGCAAAAGCCCTGCGGCTCAATGTATATCTGGCCTTCCGCGCATTCCCGGCTTCCCACTTTATTTGAAAAAGCGTCGTAAGCGCGCAAGAACCATTCTCCGTCCCACCCGTGGAGTAGAACGGCTTCTTTTATGGATTCCACTTCACGAAGCACGCCGTCCGCCTCCTTGGACGAGCCGAACCGCCTGCAAAGCTCGGCGTATTCCGACCCGTATATGACGAACATGGCTGCGATCAGCACGCTTTCGGCTTCGCTCCTGGAATTGGCGCAGGTCTGGAAGCTCATATCCGGTTCTTCGGAAAAGCAATTTAAATTGAGGCAGTCATTCCAGTCTGCACGGCCGATCAGCGGCAGACCGTGGGGCCCTTTGTGCGTGGCAATGAATGCAATGCTGCGGCGCAGATGCTCGAAAAGCGGCTGCTCGCTTCCGGATACATTGTCAAATGGCACCGGTTGATATAGGATGGCCGAATCGCCGGTCTCGCGGATATACGCGGCCGTGCAGGCGACAAGCCATAGCGGATCGTCGTTAAATCCGGATCCTATATCGCCGCTGCCGCGCTTTGTAAGTGGCTGATATTGATGATACGTGCTTCCGTCCTCGAATTGTATGGCGGCTAAATTGAGTATGCGCTCGCGCGCCCGGTCCGAAAGCAGGTGGACAAAGCCCAATATGTCCTGGCAGCTGTCCCGAAATCCCATGCCTCGCCCGGTGCCGCTTTCGAAATAGCTTGCGCTGCGGCTTATATTAAAAGTGACCAGACACTGATATTGATTCCATATGTTGACCATACGGTTAAGACTGCCGTTTTCGCTTTCCATTTGGAAACGCCCGAGAAGCGCGTCGTAATAGGCGGAAAGCTCCTTTAACGCAGCCTTTGTCAGATCCGCCGAGCAGAACCGTTTTAAAGCGTCTTTTGCCGAAGATTTGTTTATAACACACTTGCTTTCCCACTTTTGTTCCTTCGGATTTTCGGCATAGCCCAAAACGAATATAAACACCTTTTCTTCGCCGGGTTTGAGCAAGATATCCAGGCGGTGGCTCGCGATGGGGGACCAGCCGCACGCTACGCTGCCGGCGCTTTCTCCTAAGAGGACCATTTCAGGCGCATCCCATGTGCCGAAGCAGCCGAGGAAAGTTTCCCGGTCCGTATCAAACCCGTCTATATCCGCATTAACGCCGAAATAGGCGTAGTGGCTTCTGCGTTCACGGTATTCGGTCTTGTGATAGATCGTGCTGCCTTCCACTTCCACCTCGCCGATGTTCAAATTCCGCTGGAAATTTTGCGCATCGTCTATGGAATTCCAAAGGCACCATTCGACGGCGCTGTAAATCTTAATCGATTTAGTAACAGCGCTTGTGTTTTTTACAGCCAGCTGATTGATCTCGCAATTCTCTTTTAAAGGTACAAAACAGGTCAGTACGGCGTTTAAACCGTTTTTAGCGCTTTCTATAACTGTATAGCCCAATCCGTGGCGGCACCTGAAACTATCCGGTTTGTTCCTGCAGGGGAGATAACCGGGGTTCCATATGTCTTCCGCATCCTTTATATAATAGAAGCGTCCGCCGAGATCGGCCGGAACATTATTGTAGCGGTAGCGCGTGATCCGGCGGAGTTTGGCGTCACGGTAGAAAGCGTATCCTCCACCGGTATTGGAAATGAGGCTGAAAAAACCGTCATTGCCGAGATAGTTGATCCAGGGGAGAGGAGTTGCCGGCGTTTCAATGACATATTCTTTGGCGATGTCGTCAAAATATCCGTATTTCATAGGTGTGTACTCCTGACGATTTATAGAATTGCGATAACGTTTAAGTAGATACGTGTATATTGTATATTATAACCCCAAAAAATGCAAAACATATTTTAAAGAATAATCGTAAAAAGCCCCGAAACCGCTGTGGGAGAGGCGTTTGCAGAATCAGAAACAAATATTATTATAACTATTGACATGTGAAAAAATGTAATTTATAATATAGTTACGAAAACGATTAAGATAAAAAATTTTCTGCTTAAAAACATACATAGCTTAAAACCCATAAAAACCAATTATATTTAATGAAATCGTTTACGGAGAGTGGCATGGTAACAATCAAAGACATTTCAAAAAAATGCGGTGTTTCTTCGGCAACGGTCAGCAAAGCGCTGAACGGCTATCCCGATATCGGCGAAGAGACAGCCCGGAATATCCGCATGATAGCGCGGGAAATGAGCTATCTGCCGAATGCGACGGCGCGTACGTTGAAAACAAAACGTTCCAATAACCTTGGCGTGCTGTTTATCGATCAGACGCAATGCGGCTTGACCCACGAATATTTTTCCAATGTTTTGAACAGTTTCAAGGTCGAAGCCGAGAGGATGGGTTTTGACATAACGTTCATCAGCAAGAACATTGGCCAGTTCAATATGAGCTATTACGAGCACAGCAAATACCGGCACTGCGACGGCGTGGTCATAGCCAGCGTGGATTTTTACGACCCCGCGGTGATAGAGCTTGTAAAAAGCGAGATCCCCACTGTGACGATCGACCACGTGTTTGACAACCGCACGGCCATTCTTTCGGACAATATACAGAGCGTACGCGACCTTGTGAACTATATATACGAATGCGGGCACAGGAAAATTGCCTTTATACACGGCGAGGAAACGTCTGTAACGCAAAAGCGCCTGGCAAGTTTTTATAAATCCTGCGAAGAGTTATCGATAGAAGTCCCCGACGCATACGTGAAATCCGCCTTTTACCACGACCCGAAATCAAGCGCTCTCGCCACCCGGGAATTGCTGGCGTTAAATAACAGGCCCACATGCATTATGTACCCGGATGATTATTCCTTTATAGGCGGTATGAATGAGATAGAAAAGAACGGCCTCAATATCCCCGAGGATATCAGCGTTGCCGGATATGACGGAATCCACCTGTCCCAGGTTTTACGCCCGCGCCTGACTACGCTGCGGCAGGATACCGAAGCTCTCGGGCGTGAGGCTGCGGCGCAATTGATAGAATCCATCGTGAACCCCAAAACTTACATCCCGCGGCACGTGGTTATCCCCGGACAGCTTTTGGAAGGGGGAACCGTTAAAAAACTCTGCCGGGGCAAATAAAGCCCCTGAAATTTGGTTTATTGGCATATGCGAAAAAGATTGGCATGTGCTAAAATAAAAGGAGGGAAACCCATGAGTGTATTAAAAAAGGTAGTAGTTTTAATCGTTGTACTGGCCATGGCGGTCTCGGTCGCGGCCTGTACAACGCCGGCACCTGTAACTCCGAGCGAATCGGCCCCCGCACCCGTTGAGAGCAGCACTGCACCTTCCGTAGACCCCAGTTCTCCTTCCCCGAGCCCGCAAGCCGAAGAAGGCAAAGTTTTTAGGATCGCTTGCTGGAACGAAGAGTTCAAAAGCAGATTCGCAGACTATTTTGAAAAACCGGGCAAGCTTCCTGCCGGCGTAACAGTCGAATGGATGATCACACCCAGTCAAAACAACGCCTATCAGAACAAACTGGACGCCGATCTTTTAAACCAGGCTTCGGCAGCCGCGGATCAAAAGATCGATATGTTCCTGATCGAGGCTGACTATGCATTAAAGTATGTAAACTCCGAGTATACCCTTGATGTGATAGGGGATGTAGGACTTACGCAGGACGATATTAAAGACCAATACAAGTACACGCAGGAAATCGCCACGGACGCAAACGGAAAATTGAAGGGCGTTACATGGCAGGCGACCCCCGGACTTTTTGCCTACAGGCGCTCCATTGCAAAAGACGTGCTGGGAACGGACGATCCCGCAGCGGTTCAGCAGGAGCTCGCCGATTGGGATAAGTTCGATGCTGTCGCAGCCAAGGCGCACGATAAAGGCTACAAGATGCTGTCCGGTTTTGACGATTCCTACAGGACATTCTCCAACAACGTCTCCGCACCCTGGGTGGATGCAAACGACAAGATCGTGATCGACCCCAATATCATGCGATGGGTGGATCAGACCAAGACCTACACCGATAAGGGATACAACAACAAGAGCATACTGTGGGATTCCCAGTGGAATGCCGACCAGGGACCCTCCGGCAAGGTGTTCGGGTTCTTCTACTCCACATGGGGCATCAACTTCACGCTCCTCGGCAATTCCCTTGCCAAACCCACAGCCGAAGGCGGCAAGGTGGAAGTCGGAAACGGCGTATACGGCGACTATGCTGTATGCCAGGGACCACAGAGCTATTACTGGGGCGGAACGTGGATCTGTGCAGCGGCCGGAACCGACAACATGAGCCTTGTGCGTGACATTATGAAGACCATGACCTGCGACAAGGCTACGATGAAACAGATCACCGTCGATACGCAGGATTACACCAACAACGCGGCTGCGATGAATGAAATAGCTACCAGCGATTTCAAATTCGATTTCTTAGGCGGACAAAACCATATCGCTTTGTTTGCGGAAGCCGCCCCCAAAATCAATATGAAAAACATTTCACCGTACGACCAGGGCTTGAACGAATCCATTCAAACGGCTATGCACGATTATTTCAACGGCAAGGTCACCAAGGAGCAGGCGCTTGAAAACTGGTATACGGCAATTATCGAGAAATATCCGAACCTTAAAAAATAAGCTTCTTCCTGCATATGGAGGAGATATCTTCACAAAAACTGTTTAATTACTGCAAAACGTTTCCAAAGGAGCAGCTTTTTTGAGATGGGGCATGCCAATCACGTGCCCCATCCAATGCTGCTAAAGCAAGCGGTTATGCGCACGAAACTTCATTGCACCCGGTTTTTCTACAGGTTTGACAGTCTAAAGAGGTGATGTTATGAACGCTTCCGTTATCCCTAAGAAAAGGATCAAATCGATCAGCTACGCAAAGTGGGGGTATATTTTTATTGCTCCTTTCTTTTTGACATTTGCGATTTTTTCGCTTATCCCGCTGATTTCAACCATCTATAACAGCTTTTTTGAAAATTATATGGTAGGTTTGAAACAGGTCGGCCCCACGTTCGTAGGACTGCAGAATTACGAGACGATTCTTTCAAACGGCGATCTCATTAAGTATTTTAGCAATACGATGATCATCTGGATACTGGGATTTATTCCGCAGATCCTTATTTCTTTACTGCTCTCCGCCTGGTTTACGGATCTGCGGCTAAGGCTGAGGACGTCTTTTTTCAAACGGATCATCTATATGCCAAACCTTATTATGGCCGCCGCGTTTTCAATGCTGTTCTTTGCATTGTTTTCCGACAACGGCCCCGTAAACAATATTTTAATGAGCATGGGGATGCAGTCGCCATACCAGTTCCTATACACCACCGAGGGAACAAGGGGCCTTATCGTGCTTATGAACTTCCTCATGTGGTTCGGAAATACAACGATTCTGCTTATGGCCGGCGTCATGGGGATCGACAACGCGCTTTTCGAATCCGCGCAAATAGATGGGGCGCGGCCCTGGCAGGTATTTCGAAAAGTCACCTTGCCTCTTTTAAAGCCCATACTGATATATGTGCTCATCACCTCCATGATCGGCGGCATACAGTTGTTCGATGTCGCGCAGATCCTGACGAACAGCGAGGGGACGCCCGACAGGATGAGCATGACGCTTATCATGTATTTAAATAAGCATCTGTTCAGTAAAAACTACGGTCTGGCGGGAGCTGTCTCCGTTTTACTGTTTATTGTAACCGGCGTTTTAAGCTTCATCGTATTTAGAACGGTAGGCGGCGGAAAAAAAGAGAAAGGAGAAGTGAAATGATTCCGGAAAAAGCTTTAGCTGCGAACATCAAAGCAAAAAGGAAAAATGACAAAGCGATTCTTAACCTGCAGCGGACATTTTGCTATATCGTTTTGGTTTTGATTTCCATCATCTGCCTGTTCTCTTTTTACATACTGATAATCAATTCCACCCGGTCGCATCCGGATATACAAAAGGGCTTCTCGATGCTCCCCGGAGGTTCGCTTTTTTACAACATAAAAAATATCATGTCAAACGAGAACCTGCCGGTTTTATCGGGTATACTGAACAGCATATTCATATCGGCCTGCGTTGCGGTTTTGTCTACATATTTTTCGGCTTTAACGGCGTATGGAATCCATGTGTATAATTTTAAGCTTAAGAAAATAGCCTATACCTTTATACTGCTTATCATGATGGTACCGACACAGGTATCCGCTCTCGGTTTTATTCAGCTGATGAGATCCTTTAGTCTGATGGATTCCTTTGTCCCGCTGATCGTACCCTCCATTGCCGCTCCTATCGTCTTCTTTTTCATGGTAAAGTATATGGAAAGCGTACTGCCTGTGGAGATCGTCGAGGCGGCCCGCATCGACGGCGCAGGGGAATTTCATACATTCAACCGTATCGTGCTCCCCATCATGAAACCGGCGTTGGCGGTTCAGGCGATATTCACATTTGTAAATGCCTGGAACAACTACTTTATTCCCGCCCTGATCATCAATTCGGCGGATAAAAAGACGCTGCCCATTCTGATGGCGCAGCTTGGAGCGCGGACTTTTTGAAATTCGACATGGGACAGGTATATATTTTAATTGCAATTGCGATCATACCGGTCATGATCGTCTATTTCATACTGTCCAAGTTTATTATACGCGGCGTTACGCTTGGAAGCGTAAAGGGATAGGGTTTACAGGCGCTGGGAAATACCGCTCTAGAGTTTATCCGCAAAAAAAGGAGGCTGGAAAAATATGGCCAATGTGATTTTTAAAAACATAAAAAAAGTCTATGATAAGACCGTTACTGCGGTAGAAGGCTTTAATCTGGAAATACGCGACAAGGATTTCATCGTGCTGGTAGGGCCCTCGGGATGCGGCAAGACGACCGTTCTTCGAATGGTTGCAGGGCTCGAGGAAATCACCGATGGCGAGCTGTATATAGACGACTTGCTTGTGAACCACATACCCCCGAAAGACAGGGACATCGCCATGGTGTTTCAAAACTACGCCCTGTATCCGCATATGACGGTATATGATAATCTCGCCTTCTCCCTGAAGCTCCGAAAAGTCAATAAGAAGGAAATCGACAGAAAGGTGAGGGAATCGGCGGAGATTTTGGGTATAACTGAGCTTCTGCGCCGCAGGCCCAAGGCGCTTTCCGGCGGCCAGCGGCAGCGGGTGGCTATCGGGCGCGCCATCGTGCGGGAGCCCAAGGTTTTTCTTATGGACGAACCCTTAAGCAATCTGGACGCCAAACTGAGGAACCAGATGCGCGCTGAACTCATAAAGCTAAGGCATCGCATTGACACGACGTTTATTTATGTCACGCATGACCAGACGGAAGCGATGACACTGGGCGACCATATCGTGATCATAAAAGACGGCGTTATCCATCAGACCGGTACGCCGCAGGATGTTTTCAACAATCCGGCCAACCTTTTCGTCGCAGGATTTATAGGAACGCCCCAAATGAACTTCCTGCCTGCCACGCTTGAATCAGACGGCGAGGCATACGTGGCGCGGGTGTGCTGCGGAGAATATGTACTTCCGGACGACAAGCAAAAAATGCTGGCTCAAAAAAAGCAGCAGCCGGGGAAAATGATACTGGGCTTTCGGCCCGAGCATGCGGTGCTGATGCCGAAGGACGACGAATGCAGCATAAGCGCAAAGCTGGATGTCCCCGAACTGATGGGAAGCGAGGTCTACCTGCACGTGAAAGTGGATGAGAATACGATCGTTTTGCGCGTCAAGACCACGGACTTGAATAAATACCTGTATGAACAGGGGCATGAGAAATACGTTAATTTTATGATCCCGGAAACGCTGGTTTACCTGTTTGACGCGGAGACCGAAAAAAATCTGTTTTACTCCTGAATTGTTTCTTCATAAGAATACTACCCGGTTAAACATCTCCGGACCCTCTGCAATTAAGGGGCGGAGGTGTTTTTCTTTGATTTTTGATTCGAGCCCTAGTTTAAAGATATACGATCTATTGGGTTTAAGAAATAATAGTTATAATGCTAAATCAAAGCTTCTCTATTCCCGCTTGACTGTATTGCTGATAAATAATACAATTTTTCCATTACCGTTACAACATGCCGCATGAATAAACAAATCAAAGAATTTATTAAAAACCTGCAATAATTTCTAAGCTATTCCGTCATAAATATCAAAGGATGGATAGGGTTATGGCTGATGGATAAAGATGGCACGGGCAAGCTGTTCGATTTCTTTGCCGCAAAGAGTAAAAACCTCAAAAGCTATGTTCACAGAAAAATACAGAGCATCAGTGATATGGACGCCGAGGACATTGTCGGGGAAGTCATGCTCAACCTTTTTATTAAAGCGGACATAACGGGCCGCGTAGAAAACCTTGCTGCATATGTATACCGTTCGCTTCACAATAAGATCGTTGACTACCAGCGCAGTAATTCGCGTACGATGTCTCTTTCAAGCTGCATGGATGAAGACGGGGAGATCCCGCTGCTGGAGCTTTTATCGGACGGTACCGAAAATGTTAGCGGCGAAGTTGAGAGAAAAGAATTCATGCGAAGGCTGTCACAAGCCATCAGCAAACTAGAACCAAGGCAGAGGGCGGTATTTATAGCGACTGAAATGAAAGGGATGTCATTTAGAGAACTGTCGGAGCAATGGAATGAACCTATAGGAACCCTTCTGTCAAGGAAATGCAGAGCGGTCAAGGCTTTGCAGGAAATGCTGAAAGACCTGAGACCTTAAGTAAATTATAAGGAGACAAAACGATGAACGGAATAAAAAAAAGATGGCAAAGCTCACCTAAATGGGCAAGAATTATCGGTATGGTCATACTCGGATTGGCCGCAGCGGTACTTTTCGGTTTTATATTCGGATACTTTGTACAATTGCTGTGGAACGCCCTGATACCGGACCTTTTCGGCCTGAAGGAAATCACATACTGGCAGGCCTTTGGCATCGTTGTTCTGGCCCGCTTGATTTTCGGCTGTTCACTCGGGGGGGACAATGACCGTGGACCAAAATCGGCCCGAGATAAAAAAAGGCAATGGAGCTGCAAGGATGAAAGAGAGGATATCAAGGGAGAATGGAAGAACTGGAGATATTATGATGATTGGTGGGACGAAGAGGGAAAAAATTCTTTTGAGGGCTACGTAGACAAAAAGACTGAGGAAAAGGAAAACCTGAAAGATAAGTCATGATAAACCTAAAGCCATATGAGCAATAAGAAAAGTTTTGCCTGTCAACGAAAAAAGCCCGGGCTGCCGGGTTTTTTCTATTAGCCGGCCGATGAGGACCTGGAACATACGGCAAAAAACATAACGATTTCAGGCCGGCAAACAACTGCACACTGCGTGCGTCGGGGATTTGTCCACGAAACCTGTAAAACCTCCACCCGGCCGCCTTGATTCAGGTCGTTTCTATTTGTTATAATGACGGTGATAAAAATATATTGATATCTTTTATATGTACTGTGTTTTTCGCTATCGCTGCCTTAATTAAGCTTATGCAAAAACCGCTGAAATATTAAATGTATATCATCATTTACGGAGAAAAAAAAGGATGAGCTATAAAAATCTCGCATACGACAGTGTCCTGAAATTTTGCCGGAAGGTTTTCCAAGGTTACGGATTTTCTCCCGACGAGAGCCGCATTATCACCGATGTGCTTTTAACCGCCGATTTATACGGTATAGAATCACACGGCATACAGCGATTGATACGCTACCATAAAGAGATCACCGGCGGGCTGGTAAAATTAGACGCAAAACCCGAAATAGTATTTGAAACGCCGTTATCAGCCGTCATAGAAGGCAATGATGCCATGGGGCAGCTGCTCGGCTGCATTGCGATGGATCTTGCAATTAAAAAGGCCAAGACTTCCGGTATAGGAATGGTGACAGTCCGCAATTCAAACCATTTCGGTATCGCGGGTTACTACAGCAAAATGGCAGCCGACGAAGACCTTATAGGCATTTCGATGACAAATTCCGAAGCCATCATGGTACCCACTTTCGGCCGTCAGGCGATGCTCGGGACCAATCCGATCGCATTTGCAATGCCCGCCGATCCTGTGCCTTTCCTTTACGACGCTTCTACCACCGTCATGCCGCGAGGCAAGCTGGAAGTCTATTCAAAGCGCGGAAGCAGCGTTCCGGTCGGACTGATCATCGACGAGGATGGCAATGACTGCACAGATCCGGCGCGCGTGCTTGCAAATATAATCGCAAAAGCCGGGGGAGGAATTCTCCCGCTCGGCGGTTCGGGAACAGACACTTCGGGCCACAAAGGTTATGGCTTCGGACTGATATGTGAAATTTGCACATCTATTCTTTCCGGCGGGGTCACCTCGAATTATATCTTTAGGACTCCGGGGCGCTCCGATGTCTGTCATGGATTTTGGGCGATCGATTACGGCCTGTTCGGAGATAAAGCGGCGATCAAAGAGAGCCTGTCAAAGTTTTTGCAGGAATTACGGGATTCCGATAAAGCAGAAGGCCAAACAAGAATATATACGCACGGCGAGATCGAGCTGGAATCAAAAGAAAATGTCATAAAGCAGGGGATACCTGTAAACGAGAAGACGTATAATGAGATGCAAATGATAGGTAATTATGCCGGCGCCGATCCTGCTATACTGGAATATGTTTAATAAAAAATGTTTTGGCGTTTCACTTAATTATCCGGGACCTGCAGGGCGCTGCTTCCGTATTGACGCACCGTGTAAATTTAATTGACGATTTCGCGCTCTGAAGTCCAATTCCCGCTAAAATAAGGGTCATGCTGAACATCGCCATACAGGCACTGAACTTCAGGCCAAGCTGCTCGGCAGCCTGCTGGTTGGCCTGTAACACCATCATGGCACATTCCTGTTCAAACTGGAATGTGATATGCCCTGCCAGGAAGCTCTCGCCGGGATTGGCATTCTTTACAGGATATCTTTCAATATTGACGAGAGAACTTGCTTTAATACACGGTTTCTCATATGGATATCACCTCGGTTTATAATCTTCAATTACTTTACTCGTTGGACTAACAGTATAAACTGGCTTTGACAATGCGCTTATCAGAGTACTATAATATGTTTAAGCCGCACAGCAGCTTAAACAGCGGTACGGCCACACCTTTTTTTAGTAACGGTCCTCAATCCAGGCATTTGCCGCTTCCTGTAAGGGGCCAGGCAAATGGCTTTTGGATACCCTTGACAATCCGCTTTCAATGACAAGCATTCGGGGCCGTTAAGGTTTTATATACAAATTTGATCTCGAACCTAAGGAGAAGATCAATAGGAAGTATTGATACTATGTTTTCAACAAAGATAAAACTCATATCTGTAATACTCGCCATCGTACTTGTCTTTTCCATTTTTATTTATTGCGCTCCCACAGCAAGCGCCGCCGCAGCGCAAACCGGTACGATAAACACTCAGGGCGCCAATCTGAGAGACAAGCCCTCAACAGCATCCAATGTATTGATCAAAATGGATCAGGGCGTAAAAGCAAGCGTTCTCCGAAGCGAGAGCGGCGGTTGGTACAAGATAAAGGTTCAGGATAAGACGGGCTATGTCAGGGCGGATTTCATTGATGTAGCGGTAACCGGATTGAAAGATCCCGCGATAATCATGAGTGATGCTGCGATGACAAATGAGCCCGATCCGGCAAGCGCCGTTGTGGAAACTTTAAAGAGCAAGACACAGGTAACCATTACCGGGGCTTACGGGTCTATGTATCAGGTGACGGCCGGTTCAAAAAGCGGATACGTACCAAAAAGCAGCGTCCATATATACAGCATAGTAAACTTAAACCGCAAGGCCGCCATAAACTCCAACAATGTTAACTTGAGGAAAACTCCCAACACCTCCGGGGATATACTCGCGCAAATGAAAAAAGGCTCAAAAGTAACGGTGCACAGCATACAGGACCACTGGGCCAAAATTGATTATAAGGATAAAAAGGGTTATGTAAGA
>Ga0366775_1034_pt1 | contig 21858 bp, 16 predicted proteins | sample BONcelN113001D10_FD_207075 | JGI IMG/M metagenome (GOLD analysis project Ga0366775, IMG submission 207075) | Enriched cells from coal bed in the Powder River Basin, Montana, United States - BONCAT cells N11 rep2 HSBNCT.N11.300.1.D10 ...
TCCTGCATGATTTCCGGAATTTTATCAATGGGCACGACAATATCTTCTTTGCCCATAATTAGGCTTTCATGGCGGACTGCTTCGGAGAAAGCTTTACGGGCCCGCCATATTTTTTGCGGATCGGCAACAAGGATATTAAGTGCCCCATTGGTACTACAGAGCTCATCAAGTAAAATGGCCTTATCATCAAGTGCTTCTTCGCTATCTGCTTCGGCTTGGATGATCACATAGTGACCAGTGTCGCTGTCGGGTAATTTCTCATTTAAAAAGCGCTCTACCATTTTAATTGTTTCGTTATCCATAAATTCAATACAGCTAGGTGTAATTCCAGCTTTGATAATTTTACCGACAATTCCGATAGCTGAGGTAATATCGGGGAATATAGCCAGCAAATCGATTACATGCTGAGGGAGGGGCATTAGTTTCAGCGTAATTCTCGTAATAATACCCAAGGTTCCTTCTGAACCCATGATAAGCTGTTCCAGGCAATAGCCGGTAGTATTTTTGTTAAGCCGGCCGCCAAGCTCAACGATTTTGCCCAGCGGAGTTACCACTTCAATACTATAGACCTGATGCCGGGTAGTGCCGTATTTTACCGCTTTGTTGCCGCCGGCATTAGTAGCAACATTACCACCGATAAAACAACTGTCGCCGCTGCAAGGATCACCCGCATAAAATAAACCATGGGCTTTGGCTTCTTTTTGCACATCATCGGTGCGAACACCTGGTTCGACTACCATATAGAGGTTATCGACATTTACTTCAAGGATGCGGTTCATGTTTTCAAAACTTAGAACAATGCCGCCATAAATAGGAACTGCTCCACAAGCTAAGCCGGTTCCTGCACCACGGGGAACAACCGGAATTAATTCCCGGTTGGCTAATCTCATAATTTCAGCTACCTGTGCTGTAGTTTCCGGCAGCACAACTACCTCCGGCATATGGTGATAGCGCTGATCGGTTACTTCATCATGAGAGTAGATTTCCAGCCTGTCAGGTTCAATAATTACATTTTTCTCGGTTACAAGTGATTTCAACTCATCAATAATTGCAGGTGTAACAGCATGATAGGTTTGCATAGATAATTCCTCCATTATTAGAAAAAACTAGTAAGATAATAAGATTACTGTACCAGACCTAACCATTTCCAATATGTCAGTACCATTAAACTCATAAAAACGGCTGCTAAAAGACTCATAACAGCACCTGTTTTCATTAATTCACCGGGAGTGATGTGGTTGGTACCCATTGCTACCGCATTTGGCATATTACTTACAGGCAGCAGATATTGATGCTGCATATTCATGCCTAAGATAAGGGCAAACACTAATGGGTCGGCACCAATAGTAACGGCATGGGCAATAACAATAGGTGTTAAAGCAGTCGTCTTGGGGCCGCCGCCGGTGAAGAATACTTGCAGTGTTGTAGCAAGCCAGATTAGGATAATCATTTGAGAGGCATGCCCCATGAAAGCAATCGGTGATAATAATGTTCCGGCCAGCCATTTTGCTGCGCCCGAACTTACCAGAGCAGTGCCCATTGATAAGCCTGATCCGTAGAGTATGAAAACATTCCATGGTACTTTTTGCTGCGCTTCTTTCCAAGTCATAATACCTGAACTTGGCCATAACAGCAAGATTACAGCTAACATCCCTACGATAACAACATTAACTTTATGCAGAGAATCAGTAGCCCAAAGAATGAGTGTTACTGAAAATACCAGCAAAGTATAAATTTCTTGCTTGCTTAGTTTGCCTAAGGCAGCAAGTTCGCGCTGAACAAATTCCTGCCCTTTGCCCAGGTTCTTAATTTCAGGAGGCCACATTAAACGTATTACATAAACTGATATAAAAGCCAGGACGAAAGCAGGCGGAGCACCGATACGCAGCCACTCCGACCAGGAGATGGTTTTTTGGGTGGCCGCCTGAATGAGGCCGGCTGTAATGGGATTGCCTACATGAGCGGTGAGAATGCCGATACTCATCATGGTACCGCTCATCGCAACGATAAACAAGAGAGCCTTCATGATATTACTCTGGCCCGGACGGGCATCAAAGGCCTGGCCAATACCCAGGATAATTGGCAGCATGAGTAGAGTGCGAGCGGTAATTGAGGGAACAAGAAAACTCATTACAGCCATTACCAGAGCGACAGCCCAATATACTTTAATTGCTGATCCCCCAGCTGAGTTAACTAAGAGCAGGGCTATTCTTTTGGAAAGACCTGATTTCTCCATGCAGCCTGCCATTATGAACCCAATAACAATAAGCCATAAAGCTGTACTGGAATAACCGCTGAAAGCTCCATTTATGTCGGTAGCTTTCATGGCTGCCAATAAGAAAACGATAATGAGACCACTTAACGCATCATCTACAGCTTGCGTTACCCAAATAATAATTGCAAAAACAGCAATTGCAAGCGATGCCTTTGCAGCAGGTTTAAGACCAGCCATTTCGGGGGTGAACCAAGTAATGAATGCCAGGCAGGCAAATGCCAGTAAAATACTACCCCACTTTTTCCTAACCATTTTACGTTATCACTCCTTTAAATTATTAATGGGTTATAAGTATAATTATTCAAATTTATTCCAGATGGATGGCGTTGTTCCCTGCCTGAAATGAATAGAGATTAAAATAAAAAAAAGCTCTCCTGTGAGAGAGCTTTTTTACCTTAAGGAGAATGTTCGCAATTTAATTTATTAGGTAGGTACGGAATTCTTGCAAGGCATATTTTTTTTCTGATCGTTTTGTTCTTTAGTAGTCACGTCACTAGTTTTGGTTGTTTTGTCACCTTTTGAACCAGAGCGATCTTTAGCTGCCATGTTATCACCTCCTTTTTTAGTCTTCCCTATCATGTAATTTGTAATGAATGAAAATGATGAGGCATATTTATCCTGCCTTTCGAGCGGCAGAGTTATTACTGATAAGATTACTGAGCTTCGTATAAGAGTCATTTTCACGGGTATAATGGTAGGGTGATCCGTAACATACCTATAGGAGGGATACTATGAGAATGAGTAAGGTTCCGGTGGAGCGAGTTTTTTTTGATGGCCCTATGCCGGTTGCTGGCGATAATTATGAATTTACTATCGACTGCGGTGCTGTTTATTTCGGCGTCCTTTATGACGCCGAGGGGGCGCTATTGCAAGTTAAACAATATTTTTATAGCGAAGCTGAAACAGAAGATGATATGGAACAAACCGTTTTGGAAGATGAATTATTAAGTGTAGATTGCCGGGATTATCCTGCGAAGGCGTACCTGTTGACAAAAGAAGAGAAAGGTAAGGAGTGGCTGAGGTTTCATGCTATAGTTCCGGATGAGATTGATCCGGATTATTTTTATCAAAAGTATCTTGGCAAATAACAAAGCTTTACCTAAGCAGGACCGCTGTGATGCGGTCCTATTTGTTATTTATATGTAAGAAAATGGTAAATAATAGGATGTGCCTTGGAGATATAACAAAATTACTACTATTATTAATTGTAAATAAATGGAAAATGATTTTTTTTGTCGAAATAACTTAGTATATTGCTAACTGAAGAATGCTGGTGTTTCCTGCATTCTTTACTTTAAAAAGTTAAAAGCAATAGAAGCCCGGAAAAATTCGACATTTATACTGCCGTTAAAGCAGTTTTGTGTCAGTTTTTTACGATTTTTAATTGGTCTATTTTTGCAGGAAATACAATTATTTACAAGAATGTTATTTATCACCTTAGTTCAAAGGGATTGGAAAAAAGGGGATGAAAGACTATGTACTCTGCTGAGGCTGTAAATAATAAAGTAGTTTATTTGAGCCGTGAAGAAGAGGATAGAGAGTATTTCGAAACTGCAAAAAACGGTATCGTATTTGTTGATAGTGCGATGAAGTTAAAAAATCTTAACCGAGAAGCAGAAAAAATATGCGGCATTGAGCGGGCTAAGGCAATTGGCAAACCTGCTGAAGTTGCTTTTCGACATTTAGGCGAGAAATTTTTGCGGATTTTTACTATCTCTGAATATGATGATATTTATACAACAACACTAAAAGTTCGTGTCAAGGAACAGTTTATTTATGTACATGTCGATACCTTGAAATTACGTGATGCAAGCGGCAGTGTAAGCGGCATTATTGTGATCATTCAGGATTTGTCTGCTATTCGGGCTGCTATTAAACAGATACAGACAACGCAGATGCTAATGTCCTTGGGCGAATTGGCTGCAGGGGTAGCGCATCATGTAAGGACTCCGCTTACTACAATTAGCGGCTATCTGCAGGTGATGCTTAATCGCTTGGAGGATAACCAGTATACCGTACGCCGTGATGTAGTGGAGACATTGCTTGATGAGGTATCTTACATTAATAATGTAGTTAAGGAACTGGTTTTATTTGCCAAGCCGCAAATCAGCAAAGAGCCATTCGTTAATTTGAATCGGGTAGTGGAAGAAGCGCTGCTTTTAACTTTTAAAGAATTAGGTGGCGAAAAGGTGGCTATCGATAAGCAACTAGTTACCAATTTGCCGACAATCACTGCAGACGGCAATAATTTAAAACAAGCCTTAGTCAATATCATGCAAAATGCAATGGAAGCTATGGTTGATGAGGGAACCTTAACGGTAAGAACCTGGCTTCATGCAGAATTAAATATGTTGGTAGTAGCTATTGCTGATACCGGCATTGGTATTGGACAAGAAATATTGCCACGAGCCTTTGAGCCATTCTATACAACCAAGCTGGATCGCATGGGCCTTGGACTTCCTATTGCCCATCGCATTGTCGCTGAACATGGAGGCTTTATCAATATTAGTGCTGATGAAATTAAAGGTACCAAAGTCCATGTGTATCTGCCGATTAATGATGACCGGATTCGTCGTCTCACAGTAGTTCACCAGCAGATTCTTAACTTGCAATAAACATTTGTAAAATTAACAATTGTATTGTTAGTCATAGGACTAAACATCCCTTCATATTAGTTTAGTGTTGCTAAACTAGTCAAAGAAGGGATGTTTGTGTTTTATGTCCGCGTAATAGTTGTCTCTTGTATTCTGCTAATGCTCGCTTTACCCGGCTATGCCAGTCAAAACCCGGACTTGGCTTCGCCAGCTGTTGTTATTAATTTGCCGAGTCGTACGCTGGAACTTTATTTGGGGAACACGCTGGTGAAGACTTACCCCGTTGCCATTGGTAAGGTTTCTACGCCGACGCCAGTCGGAAGCTTTTCAATAACCAGCAAGGAGGTAAATCCCGGATGGTATCCACCCAAAGGTGGGGCTGTTGTTCCCTCGGGACCGGATAATCCCTTGGGGTACCGATGGATGGAGTTTCTTCCTCTCTACGGCATTCACGGAACGAATGCTCCTTGGGCAATCGGAGAGGCCGTATCTAATGGGTGTATACGAATGCAAGAAGAAGCGGTAGAAGAACTATTTGAGATTATCCCGTACGGAACGCCTGTATATGTTACGTATGATCGTGTGAAAGTGCACGTTGATGAAAACCAGGTTTCCATCGGTATATATCCCGACGTATACAATTATGGCAGTGTTTTAGTAGAGGAAGTAAAGCAAAAATTAGCCGCCCACGAATTGCAGGGAGTGGTGAATGATGCTTATATTAAACAATTAATCAATGAAGAAGCAGATCATCAAATCGTAATTGCTCAGTTTTTCAATATAAAAGTAAATAATAAAATACTTGCAGAACATGCTATTATTCAAGGAGATACGAAATATATTCCTGTTTGGGCGATAGCAAAGCTTGTCAAGACAAATATAATATGGGATGAGGGCACTCATACTGTTAAAGCAAGCCTGAAGGAAGTGCCGGGTGAAGTTAAGGGAAATGTAGTATATGTTAGTATGGAAAACCTGCAGACCCTTTTCGGCGGTCAAGCACTAGTAAAAGTTGATGAAAAAGTGGTAGAATATAATATATACAGCCTTTCACTTAATAACAAAGCCATCGCTGGTGAAGTTAAAATGGCTGGTGAAACTCTTGCAGTACCCATTTTGCCTGTTGCTGAAGCGCTGGGATATAAGCCTGTATGGGATAGTGGAAACAAAATCCTATTCATTCAGGATAAACAAATTCCTGTAACGATGATCAGTAATCAACCCTACTTACCGATAACCCAAATATATGAGTACCTAAAGGCTTATGTATTTTTAAACCAACAAGCGTATAGTATAGAACTTACCTATCCTTTTGTGCCATAATAGAAAGGGATTTTAAATTCCTTTCTATTTTTTTTACATAACCATTGGTAGGAATTTAAAAACTAGAAAGGAATTTCTACATAACATGCCAATATATATACAGTTTGGCATACTAAGTGAACAGTAATGAAAAAGACTTGGCTCTTTTCTGATAAGATAAAATAGGTGGTGAGCATATGTCCGATAAATTTGTAATTGTTGATGGCAGTAGTCTGGTTCATCGTGCTTTTTATGCACTGCCGCTCTTGAGTACGGCCAGCGGTCAATATACTAATGCAGTGTATGGTTTCACAACCATGATGCTCAAATTAATTGAAGATGTAAAACCGGACAGTATAGCTGTAGCCTTTGATAAAGGCAGACTTACCTTTCGCAATGAGCAGTATAAGGAATATAAGGCACAGCGCAAGCCTACTCCTAAGGAGTTATCAGAACAATTTGCTCTGGTACGGGAAGTGTTAAACGGCCTGGGGATTGCCGTGCTCGAAAAAGCCGGTTTTGAAGGTGATGATATTATTGGCACTCTTGCTGCTCAGGCAGAACAGCGGGGCTGCGAAGTTATAATCGTAACCGGTGACCGGGATGCGCTGCAATTAATTACCGATCAGACCAAAGTATTATTAACCAAAAAAGGGATTTCCGAAATGGATTTGATGGATGCTGCTGCCGTTGAAGCAAAATATGGTGTCACACCCAGACAAATCATAGATCTGAAGGGATTAATGGGGGATACATCGGACAACATACCTGGAGTGCCTGGAATTGGTGAGAAGACGGCGACCAAGCTTATTGGCGAGTTCGGTTGTATTGAAACCCTATTAGCCAATGTCGACAAAGTTTCTGGTAAAAAACTGCAAGAAAACTTGCGCAATCATGTTGAGGCAGCTATCATTTCTAAGAAGTTAGCTACCATAATATGTGATGTTCCATTAGAAGAACTACCGGACAGCTTTGTTATGGAACCGCAAGTGGACAAGTTGCATGAACTTTTTATTAAGCTGGAATTTAAAAGTCTGGCAGCCCGCATTAAGGTGCTATTTTCCGGAGCTCTCAGTGAATTGGCCCAGAGCCATATTGAACAGCAATTGCCAAGCATTGAAATTACCCTTAAAGATAATGAAGTAAAGGATATTATTTCCCGGGCTTATGGGCAAGAAGTCATTTCTGTTTTTCCATTGCTATCAGGCCATATCCCAACAACAGAACTGAAAGGACTGGCATTTGCATTTGGTGAGGAACGGTATTATATTGCTGCTGCTGCCGAATGCTGGGATGAAGTGCTGCGGTTGATGGCTGATGGAGCGGTACGCAAGATAACACATGATGCCAAAAAAGTGATGAATGCTTGTACTGCTGCTGGCCTGGAAGCCAAAGGAATTGAATTTGATACTTTAATTGCCGGTTACCTACTGGAACCGACTGCCAGTGAATATACCCTGCCGTCGCTATCAGCACAATATGGGCAGCACCAGGTAGAATGGACCGAAAAAAAACATGGTCATACGACCGAATATGCCTGTTGGGCAGCGCAGGTAATTAATGAATTATATCAGCCAATGACAGAACGACTGCAAGACGCAGGCTTAGCAGCACTCTTTAAAGAAATTGAATTGCCCTTAGTAAAGGTGCTGGCTGCTATCGAGTCAAACGGTATCCGGGTTGACCGTCAAGCACTCAAGAGTATGTCAGGTGAAATTAATGAAAGAATACTATTATTGCTTACTGATATCTACCGCTTGGCAGATGAAGAATTTAATGTGAATTCAACGAAGCAGCTAGGCAGTATTTTGTTTGAAAAACTTAAACTGCCGGCAACGAAAAAAACGAAAACCGGTTATTCGACTGACGCCGAGGTGTTGGAAAACCTGGCAGGTCAGCATGAAATCATTGATAAGCTACTGGAATATCGTGTACTTACCAAATTAAAATCGACTTATCTTGATGGTATGGAAGTACTTATTAACGCTAAAACTGACCGTATTTATACAACTTTTAATCAGACTGTAACTGCAACCGGACGGCTCAGCAGTTCTGATCCCAATCTGCAGAATATCCCTATTCGCACTGACATTGGACGGCGCATCCGGGAGCTATTTGTTCCAGGTGAAGGCTATCAGTATATTATGTCAGCTGACTATTCGCAGATTGAATTGCGCATTTTAGCTCATATCTCCGATGACCCCGGTTTGCGGGAGGCTTTTATTACTGGACAGGATATTCATACTCGTACGGCGGCTGAAGTATTTGGCATACCTCTCGATGAAGTAACCGGTGAAATGCGTTCCAGGGCTAAAGCTGTGAACTTCGGCATCGTCTACGGCATCAGCGACTATGGACTATCCCGTGATATTGGCGTTAGCCGCAAAGAGGCAGGGCAGTATATTGATAACTATTTTGCCCGTTACAAGGGTGTAAAAAGCTTTATGGATGAAGTAATTGCTGATGCACGGACAACGGGCTATGTAACGACATTGTTTGGCAGGCGAAGGTTTTTGCCGGATATCAACAGCAGTAATTTCAACCTCCGCTCTTTTGCTGAAAGGACTGCTATGAATACACCTATTCAGGGGACTGCTGCAGACGTTATTAAAAAAGCCATGATTGATGTTTCCCAGGCTCTTCAGGACCACCGGCTCAGCAGTAGGCTGCTGCTGCAGGTTCACGATGAATTAGTTCTTGAAGTAAAAGAAGAAGAAGTTGAAAAAGTGAGTACTATTATTAAACAGGCTATGGAGCAAGCTGTTTGTCTTTCGGTACCCTTGACAGCGGATATTAAGATTGGGCCCAACTGGGCCAAAGCAAAATAACGGAGGAAGCTATGCCTGAATTACCAGAAGTAGAAACCATTAGGCGTTCGTTGGTTGATAAAGTGGAAGGGCGCCAAATTCATGGTGTAGAAATATTACTGCCCCGATTGATTAAGTGGCCATCAGCCCATGAATTTCAGGCGCTAGTGACAGGGAAAACCATTCAACAACTGGACCGGAAAGGTAAATATCTCATTTTGCGCTTGGAAGATAATATGACGATAGTGATTCATTTGCGTATGACCGGCCGTTTGTATTTTGTCAATAGCGGTGAAAAGCCAGACCGTTTTACCCATATTATTTTTGATCTCGGCACAGGAAATAAATTGTTTTATGCTGATACACGTACGTTAGGAACACTCTACGCAATGCCTGAAAGTGAACTGTGGCGCATAGCCGGTCTGGCCAGCATGGGGCCGGAGCCTCTTAGTGCGGAATTTAGCCCAGCTTACTTTTGCGGATTGCTTAGTGCCAGAAAAGGGAGAATTAAAGCACTTCTCCTTAATCAAAAGCTGATTGGCGGATTAGGAAATATCTATGTTGATGAAGCGTTGGCAATTGCCGGTATTGATCCTGACCGGCTGGCTTATACCTTAAATGAGGAAGAAACCGCCCGGCTATATCAAGCGGTCAATCAAGTCATTGATGAAGGGATTAACCACGGAGGTACTACTTTCCGGGATTACCGCGATGGTACCGGCAAAAGCGGCAGCCACCAGAACTACCTGTCTGTTTATGGTCGGAAGGGACAACCATGTAAGCGTTGCGGAGCTCCTATTGAACGCAAAGAAGTAGCTGGCAGAGGAACACATTATTGCCCAAATTGTCAGCGTTAGACGGAGGATTTTGTGTATACTATTGGGTTAACCGGTGGCATTTCCAGCGGAAAAAGTACAGTTAGTGCCATGCTCTATGAATTGGGAGCAGTTATAGTTGATACAGATAAAATAGCCCGCGAAATTGTTGAACCTGGTCAACCGGCATGGCATGAGATTGTTGCTGCCTTTGGAGAGACTTTTCTTTTGCCGGATGGCTATTTAAATCGGAAACTGCTTGGTGAAATGATTTTTTCCGATGACAGTAAAAGGCGGCAGTTGGAAAGAATTACCCATCCCTATATCCAAAAAGCTGCACAAGAGGCTTTATATGATGCCTGCCGAAATGGGGCTGCAGTTGCTGTGCTTGATGTTCCCTTATTAATTGAAGTTGGCTGGCAAAATATGGTGCAAGCTGTCTGGGTGGTTTATGTTGATGCCCAAACACAGGTAAACCGGTTAATGGAGCGAGATCAACTTACTCGTGATCAAGCACTTGCCCGTATTGGTTCACAAATGAATTTACAAGACAAGTTGCCCTATGCTAAGGTTGTTATTGATAATAGCAATAGTTTGGAAGCAACAAAAAAGCAGGTTTTAACTGCTTGGCGACGTACCTGCGTGCTAGCGGATAGTTGAGATATCAGCATCTTTTTCAGATAATGCACATAGGTTGTAAAAGAGTATAATGACGGAGTGATATATATTGCGCAGGATAGCCTGGCTGAAAGTTTGGATTGTTTTTATTGTGCTTTTAGCGATTGGCAGTTACGCAGTTTATTGGACTGACTGGTTTCAAAAGAAATTTGTTTATCCTCTGCCTTATCAGGATTTGGTGTATCAATATGCAATAGAAAATAATGTTAGCCCTTATCTTGTAGCAGGAGTTATTCTGGCAGAAAGCAAATTTATACCCCAAGCAAAGTCACCTAAGGGGGCTACTGGCCTCATGCAGATTATGCCTGAGACAGGCCAATGGATTGTTAGCCAAATAGACAATGAATACAAGCTGGTCGGTGATCTTACCGATCCGGAAACGAATATTAAACTTGGTACTTGGTACTTGGCTTCACTTAAGAAGGAATTTGCCGGTAATGAAGTACTAATGTTAGCTGCCTACAATGGTGGCAGGGGAAATGTTAAACAATGGATGAACAAATATGATTGGACGATGCAATTTAGCAATATTGAGCAAATTCCTTTTCGAGAAACAAAGGAGTATGTAGGTAAAGTGTTGCGGAATAAGCAACGGTATGAAGAGTTGTATGGCCGCTAAGTGAAGGGGTGGTGTTTTGCAGAAGCGAACGTATCTTTTTCTGATTTGTCTATTGCTTACTGCTATCATAATTACTGGGTGCAGTAAAAAAAATGACCCGGAGCAGCCTCAACCAGCGAAGCAATTGCAGCGTGGTGGTCAATTGGTATATGGTACTTTACAGGAACCCAATTCGCTGAACCCCATATTGTCTGATCTGACGGCCACTGCAGAGGTTGGCAGACTGGTGTTCAGCGGTTTAGTAACCAGTGATGATAAAGGCCAGTGGGTACCTGATCTTGCGCTTGAAGTTCCTACCTTGCAAAATGGCGGAATTAGTGCTGATGGTTTGACGATTAGTTACAAATTGCGTTCCGGAGTCACTTGGCATGATGGCGTGCCTTTTTCGGCTGAAGATGTGAAGTTTACCTGGAACCTGATCATGCACGGTCAAGGTAAAGTTGTATCTCAGGAAGGGTATGATCGCATCGCGTCTGTTGATGCGGTAGATAATCAAACTGTTGTTATCCGCTTTAAAGAGTATTATGCGCCCTATTTGACTCTTTTTTCCACCATTCTTCCTAAGCATGTGTTGGAGTCAAGCGGTGATATCAATAAGTCGTCTTTTAACCGGATGCCAATAGGGACTGGACCGTTTAAATTCAAAGAATGGCGAATTGCCGAGAGCATTACCTTTGAGGCCAATAGTGCCTATTTTCGGGGACGACCTACACTGGACAATATCATATATAAAATTATTCCCGATACGAATATTCTGCTTACTCAATTGAAGTCCGGAGACATAGACCTTGTGAATAATATTGTGCCTACTCAATTGGATCAGGTTAAAGCAATTAATAACATCCGAACAGTTATTACGCCTAGTATGGTGTGGGAACATCTGGACTTTAATTTGGATAATGCCCTTTTCCAAGATGTTCGTGTGCGACAGGCAATTCAAGCGGCAATTGACCGACAGGCAATTGTAACTACAACGCTGAGAAATGTGGCTGGTATGGCAGTAACTGACCAGCCAACCTTCTCCTGGGCATATAACGGAGCAGTAAAACCTGCCGGCCGTGATGTAAATGCAGCTAGAGATCTGTTAACCCAAGCCGGCTGGTTGCCTGGGGCAGATGGCATTGCTATAAAAGAGGGACAGAAATTGTCCTTTACACTTGTTACAACAAGCGGAAATAAAATGCGTGAAGCAGTTGCGCAGCAACTAGCCCAACAATTAAAAGAAGCTGGGATTTTGATGCAAGTACAGTATGTGGATGTTCCTGGCTTTTTTGGTGATGTACTTAAAAATCGCCGTTTTGAGGCAGCTATGTATGCCTGGGTTGCCGGCATTGATCCTGAAAATAGCAGGCTATGGCATTCGAGATATATTCCAAGTCGGGCTAATGGTTATGACGGGCAAAATTATAGTGGATGGCGCAACCCGGAAATAGATAAGCTGGCAGAGCAGGGCAAACAAACGGTAGATGTGGAGCAGCGTAAACAGATCTACTATCGGATGCAAGAAATAATGGTACAGGAAGTCCCTGTTATACCTCTTTATTACCGGGCAACAATTGATGTTGTCAAAAACAACATTGCTAATTATCGGCCTAATCCTACATTCGCAGGTAACTTCTGGAATGCCTGGCAGTGGGGAATCATGAAATGATAATAACCTAGCTTATTATGTAAAAAAATCTTGACGCAAAAGAAGTGTTATGGTAATATAACAATGTCGCTGATGGCGATATTGTAGTAATGCGGTCGTGGCGGAACGGCAGACGCGCTAGTCTCAGGAACTAGTGGGAGCAATCTCGTGGTGGTTCAAATCCACTCGACCGCACCATTTGCTTTTTTAAAACCCCTCACCATGCGGTTGTGGCGGAACGGCAGACGCACCATCTTGAGGGGGTGGCGGAGAGATCCGTGTGAGTTCAAATCTCACCAACCGCACCATAAGTGTAATAGAAGCTTACAAACAAATTGTTTGTAAGCTTTTTTAATATACCAGAAATTATAAGTTTTCAGAGCCCGAGAAGCTAGGCGAATCAAAGGATGGAGAAAAGTTATGGCCGTGGTGTACTTTTGTCTTGATACAAAAGTACCAAAAAATCAAGACCAGTACGGAAATGGCCTTGGAAGCAGGCCTCCCTTGCTAAAATTCCGAAAACTCGCTGCGCTCAGACAGTCGGAATTTCTTTACGCAAGGAAGGCCTGCTTCCACCCTGCGGGACGGCAATTTCCGTAAAGGTCGCAAGATACGAAAACAAGGAACGAAAGAAGTAGGAGCTTCGTTTTCCTTGTTTTCCGTTCCCCGTTCTTATCGGCCATTTCTGGAAAAAAGACGGTCCGAAGGATGGAAATACCGTCAGCTTACGTTAAGAAATCCGTATGTTTGAGCGAAGCGAGTTTCACGGATTTTAGTAAGCTGACGGTATTTCCAAGTCTTTTTGGAAGACTGGGCCTAGCATTTTTGGTACTTTTGTTGCGATGACAAAAGTACAAACCGTGATTTTCCCATTCTCTGTGAAGGTTTACTAAGCAGATGTAGTCAAGACAAAATTTAAGCTAAAGGCCCGCTTCAGCGGTTTTTTTTATTAGAGAAGAAAGTGTAAGTTTTTAGAGCCTGGAAGCATGCTGTACTTTTGTAGAATGATAAAAGTACAGCATGCTTTCTCTTGACAAAGGCAAGATGTATTTGATAGTATATATATAAGTAAAATATGCATAAAAATAAAAACATTCACCGAATATGCAGATTTCTTTATTGTCGAATGGTGTGTATCTAAAAAGATTCCTTGCTATTTGGCAAGGAGTTTATTATTTTCTCTAATATAATTTATTAATAATTATTCAGAGGTGGCGTTACTATGAGGGGAAAATTGGTCCTGGAAGATGGAAGTTGCTTTTACGGACAGCTGATTGCCGGTGCTTGTAGTACTGGTGAAGTCGTTTTTAATACAGGTATGACTGGTTATCAGGAAATACTCACTGATCCATCCTATTGTGGTCAAATTGTTACGATGACCTATCCTCTAATTGGCAATTATGGTGTTAATGCCGGGTTTGATCAATCGAGAAAGCCCTTTGTAAAAGGGTATATCGTAAGTGAAATATGTGATAAACCGAGTAATTGGCAATCAGAAGATACGCTTGTTAACTATTTGAAAAAACATGAGATTCCTTGTTTGTGCGGTGTCGATACCAGGGCAATTGCCAAAAGAATTCGCTCTGCCGGTACAATGAGAGGATGGATTATGCCTGATAGTACTGCGCAGCAAGCGCTGGATCAGCTTTTAACTGTTCCTTTGGATAATCAGCAAGTGAAGGCTGTTACTACTGATTGTGTATACAAAATGCCGAATACGGGATACAAGGTAGTGGTTATGGACTTTGGTATCAAGCAGAATATTCTTCATTCCTTACATAAAACCGGCTGTGAATTAATCATTGTACCAGCGCAGACAGATGCTGCCACAATCATGTCTTATCAACCGGATGGCATCTTCTTGTCTAATGGTCCTGGTGATCCCCAGGATGTTCAATATGCAATTGAAACAATAAGAGAATTACTTGATAAAAAACCGATTTTTGGGATTTGTCTCGGCCATCAACTACTGGCTTTGGCTATGGGCGGTCAAACCTATAAGCTTAAATTCGGACATCGTGGCTCTAATCATCCGGTAAAGGATTTGACATCAGGACGTGTTTATATTACCTCCCAGAATCATGGTTATGCAGTAGATGAGGATTCAATCAATAACATGGATGTTATTGTTACCCATCGGGCTGTTAATGATGGGACGATTGAAGGCTTCAAGCACAAACAGTTGCCTGCCTTTTCTGTTCAGTATCATCCGGAAGCAGCACCTGGCCCGGACGATAGTGCCTATTTATTTACTGAATTCATTTCATTGATGGCGGAGGAGGACTGACATGCCTAAAAAACAGCACTTACACAAGGTCATGGTTATAGGGTCTGGACCTATCATTATTGGGCAGGCTGCTGAATTTGATTATGCCGGTACTCAGGCTTGCCAGGCTCTAAAGGAAGAGGGACTGGAGGTTGTTCTGGTTAACAGTAATCCAGCAACTATTATGACCGATTCTAACATTGCTGATCGTGTGTATATTCAACCACTAACGCCTGAAGTGCTTGAAGAAATAATTGCAAAAGAAAGACCTGATGGACTTCTGCCTACTTTGGGCGGTCAGGTAGGGCTAAATCTTGCCGTAAAGGTAGCGGAACAAGGCATATTGGCTAAGTATCAGGTTGAACTATTGGGAACTCCTCTGGAAGCGATTAAGAAGGCGGAAGACAGAGAGTTATTTAAAGCTACGATGGAGCAGATTGGTCAACCTGTGCCGGAAAGTGCAATTATTGAACATTTTGACGCAGCGCTGAGTTTTGCCCACAAAATAGGCTATCCGCTGATTGTCAGACCTGCCTATACATTGGGAGGGACTGGCGGCGGTATTGTTACAGATGATACTGAACTGGAAGAGATTGTCGCCAAAGGATTAAAACATAGCTTAATTAATCAAGTCCTCCTGGAGCGCAGCGTCGCCGGCTGGAAAGAAATTGAATACGAAGTCATGCGGGATGGAGCAAATAACTGCATTACAGTATGCAATATGGAGAATTTCGATCCCGTTGGTATCCATACTGGTGATAGTATTGTTGTTGCTCCTTCACAAACTCTGTCGGATCACGAATACCAAATGCTTAGAACGGCCTCATTAACCATTATTCGCTCTCTTGGTATCGAAGGCGGTTGTAATGTACAATATGCGCTTGATCCTTATAGCAGCCGGTATTATGTCATTGAAGTAAATCCCCGCGTTAGCCGTTCCAGTGCGCTGGCTTCCAAAGCTACCGGCTATCCTATAGCAAAAGTGGCAACTAAAATTGCCATTGGTTATCATTTAGATGAAATTAAGAATGCAGTTACGCAAAAGACAATGGCCTGTTTTGAACCTGCGTTAGACTATATTGTTGTAAAATTTCCACGGTGGCCCTTTGATAAGTTTGCTCATGCTGACCGCATACTGGGTACCCAAATGAAGGCTACCGGCGAGGTAATGGCGATTGACCGTTCTTTTGAAAGCGCCTTGCTGAAGGCGGTCCGTTCTTTGGAAATTGGAGTTCACAGTTTACAGCTTTCTACTACAACAGAATTATCACCGCAAGAAATCCGGCATAAATTACGTCTGGCTAATGATGAGCGGTTATTTGTTATTGCTGAGGGAATGCGGTGGGGGATTAGTATTGATGAGATTCACGAAAGGACGGGTGTTGACCGTTTTTTCCTGGAAAAAGTACACAATATTATTATTATGGAACAGCGCTTATGTCGGGAAGCGCTTAGTAATGAATTGCTGTCAGGGGCAAAGAAAATGGGTTTTGCCGATAAGACGATAGCCGAGCTCAGCCGCAATACCCAGCAAAAAGTTCGTGATTACCGTCAGCAATGGAATATCCGGCCGAGTTATAAAATGGTTGATACTTGCGCTGCTGAATTCGAAGCAGTTACACCTTATTTTTACTCTACTTATGCGCAAGAAGATGAAGTAAATGTCACCGACAGACACAAAGTCATGGTGCTAGGGTCCGGTCCCATTCGGATTGGTCAAGGGGTAGAGTTTGACTATTGCTCAGTACATTCAGTATGGTCCTTACGGAAAATGGGACTTGAGACGATTATCGTCAATAATAATCCTGAAACAGTTAGTACTGATTTCGACGTTTCTGATCGTCTGTATTTTGAGCCTCTTACTCCGGAAGATGTGTTGAATATTATTGAAAAAGAACGGCCTGAAGGCGTAATTGTGCAGTTTGGCGGACAGACAGCAATTAATTTAGCCGGCCCATTGGCCGAAGCGGGTGTAAAAATACTTGGGACTTCAGTGTCTGATATTGACTGTGCAGAAAATCGGGAAAAATTTGATGAACTATTGGAACAGTTGGATATACGCCGGCCTGTTGGCGCTAGTGTGACGAATATTCAAGAGGCCTTTAGCAAAGCAGCACAAATCGGGTACCCGGTAGTAGTAAGGCCTTCCTACGTTTTGGGTGGCAGAGCGATGGAAATTGTTTATAGTGGGCGTGAATTAGAAGACTATATGACGAAAGCTGTTAAGGCGTCGCCGGAGCATCCCGTTTTAATTGATCATTATATGCAGGGAACAGAGGTTGAAGTTGACGCAATTGCTGATGGACGTCATGTTTTTATACCGGGCATTATGGAGCATATAGAGAGAGCAGGCGTCCATTCGGGCGACAGTATTGCCGTATATCCGCCACGCAATCTTTCAACTGCTGTTATTGAAAGAATAGTCGACTATACCGAACGGTTAGCTCTTGGCCTTAAGGTTAAAGGGCTGGTCAATATCCAATATGTAATTGTGGATGAAACAGTGTATGTGTTGGAGGTAAATCCCCGCTCCAGCCGCAGTGTACCTTTTTTAAGTAAAGTGACTCATGTTCCTATGGTTGATATTGCTACCCGTATTGCGCTTGGGGCTACGCTGGAAGAATTGGGCTATCATTCTGGGTTGCTGTCTCCTGCCGGCTACTGGGCGGTAAAGGCGCCTGTATTCTCTTTTGCAAAAATGCAGCAAGTTGATATTGGCTTGGGGCCCGAAATGAAATCGACCGGTGAAGTAATGGGCATTGCACCTGAATATGAACAGGCATTGTACTTAGCCTTGATTGCTGCCGGTATGAGTATTCCCCATAAGGGGACAGTCTTGTTTGCTATTGCCGATAGGGATAAGCATGAAGCCGGCAAAATCGCTGCAGGCTACCAGCAACTGGGGTATGATTTAGCAGCTACGAATGGAACAGCAGAGTACTTGCAATCACTTAATCTTCCGGTACAAGTAATTGATACGAAACAAGCAGGTTCTAATGACTTGCATGTATTGATCCGTTCAGGAAAAATTAATATGGTGATTAATACAATAACCCGCGGTAAACACCCTGAGAGTGAAGGCTTTAAATTGCGCCGGGCAACAGTGGAATATGGCATTCCCTGCCTGACTTCTATTGATACGGCGCGAGAGGTTATTAGCATCGCCAAAGCTATTCAGAGCAATGCCATGCCGACTATTTTAGCAATTCAAGATTATGAAAAACAGTTTAATGATGGAGAAACAATGAGAAAATAATAAATATTTACCGTAAACTAGGCGAAAGACAGTTGATTTATTTCTAATCTCATGATATTATTAAATCCCGGTAAGGTAATATTACTTTGCCGGGATTATTGCGGCCCTGTGGTGTAGCGGTCTAACATGCCGCCCTGTCACGGCGGAGATCGACGGTTCAAATCCGTTCAGGGTCGCCAATTGCGGAAGTAGCTCAGCGGTAGAGCATCGCCTTGCCAAGGCGAGGGTCGCGAGTTCGAATCTCGTTTTCCGCTCCATAGGGGTATAGCTCAATTGGTAGAGTAGCGGTCTCCAAAACCGTTGGTTGAGGGTTCAAGTCCTTCTGCCCCTGCCAGACAACAAGCCCACGGGAAGTTATTTCCGTGGGCTTTGCGTATTTACTTATTAGCTGAACTCCTGTTCTTTCACTTTTAATACTTCATCCCGTAAGCTGAACCATACCAGTTGAAACAATTCATTGTAGCGGAGAGTTGTGCGAAGAGTTGCAATATCCCGGGGACGAGGTAAGTCGATATTGATTATGGTCTTAATCGTTCCAGGATGAGCAGTCATGATCATGATCCGGTCGCTGAGACAAAGTGCTTCATCGATGCTGTGAGTAATGAAAACAGTAGTTTTGTAAGTTAGTTCCCAGATTCGCAGCAGTTCTTGTTGCAAAATAATACGATTTTGCTCATCAAGAGCACCAAAAGGCTCATCCATTAGTAGGATTTCCGGGTCATTAGCAAAGGCGCGGGCGACACTGACCCGTTGCTTCATACCGCCTGATAGCTGGCAGGGATAGGCGTTGGCGAATTTAGTCAGCCCGATCATCCGAATAAACTGGTCGGCAATTTCATTGCGCTGTTTTTTAGGCATACCCCTCATTCTTAAGCCATAGGCGACATTATCTCGTACATTCATCCAAGGAAAGATGGATTGTTCCTGAAAAACCATTGAATTGACGGGACGAGTGATGTCGTTTGCCTTGAGCTCAAATTCTCCGGATGAAGCTGTTTCAAGACCTGCGAGAATGCGCAGCAAGGTAGTTTTGCCGCAGCCACTTGGACCGACAATGGAGAAGAACTCTCCGTCCTGGATTGACAGGTTGATGTTTTGGAGAGCCCATACCGGATCAGTTTGTGTCTCGAAATTTTTGTTGATATTTTGGAGAATAATCTTCACATCACTATCGCTCAACAATCAACACCTCCTAGCGGCACTGCTGCTTCCAGGGCAAGACCCACCGTTCCAATATATCAAGCACTATGGAAAAGATGTATCCTAAAACAGAAAGTGTCATTAATGCCACAAACATTTGCTCTATATCAAACATGTCGTAGGATCTCCAGATCATCCAACCGACACCTGCTTTAGCGGCAGACATTTCGGCCGCTACGATGAGAATGAGGGCCATTCCCATACCGAGCTTGAGCCCGGCAAAAATCATGGGAAGTGCTCCGGGAAAAGCCACGGTGAGATAAAAATCTTTGCGGCTGGCACCGAAGTTTTTGGCCACATCTAAGTATATTCTATCAATATTCAGCACACCGGCCATTGTATTAATTACTACTAAGTAGAAGACGCCAATTGCAATGGTGAAGATTTTTGAAGTCTCGCCAAGTCCGAAGACCAACAGAATAAGGGGCATAATGGCAAGTTTGGGAATTGGGTAGGTAGCTGCAATCATTGGTTCAATAGCTGAACGAACGAGCGGTGATAAGCCCATACTCATTCCGATTAGGATGCCAGGTATGGCTCCCGCTAAAAAGCCTAATATGACACGCTGCACGCTGATTGCCGTATTGTACAGTAGCTCTCCCGAAAATAGTAAAGGGAAAAAGGTTTGGATAATTAGGCTTGGACTGGAGAATAAACGAATGTCAATTACCTGAAACCGGGCGAGAAATTCCCACAGCAAAAGTATGGTTAATGGTGATAGAATAGATAAGGTACGAATAAGTAGATTCGTGTTTGTTAACTTTGCCATAGCTATTGGTACTTACCAAGAGTTTTTATTGCGAAATCGACATACTTATTGTCTACGGCATCTTCCAGCTTAAGATCAGGTTTAATTAAATTATTCTTTTTGTACCAATCAATGTCCATGGCGATACCTTTTAGCCGTAAATATCCATCGGGATTTAGGCCGGTTGGGAACATCTTTTCGTATAATCCGGGATCTTTGATGACCGAATACTTGCACAGTATATCAATGATCTCCTGCTTTTTCGTGTTTCGGAAGAAAGCGTCATTATAATCGCGCAGTGCTTTTACATAAGCAGTCATGAATCGATTGGCTATTTCAGGACGATTTGTCAGACTTGTGCCAAAGACAAGCAATGCTGTTTGGGCATCTGGATCATAATCACTGGGATCTTTCCAAGGGTCAATAATATCTTTGGCCATTCCCTGGGTGACAAAGGGTTCTATCACCATGGCGGCATCAATGCTTTTATTAGACATGGCAACCAGCATATCAGGGAAAGCGCGAATAACTTGAAGATCGATATCGTTAGTTGTGATACCGGCTTTCTCCAGTATGCGTACTAAGGCGATTTCATCTAGAGAGGCTGTTGCTACAATGGCAATCTTTCTGCCTTTTAAATCTTTGTAATCGTTGACTGTGCCTACCAGGTCTTTGCGAATAACGAGACGATAGTAGCCTTTGCCGGCGACGTTTATCCCTTTATCAGCTACGATTTTTACGGGTATATCACGGGACATGGCATTCAGTAGACCGGCAGCTGTAACTGTGGCTCCGACATCAAGCTGGCTGGCGGCCAACTGATTGATCATCTCTTGACCAGAATTAAATTGAACAGGTTCGATGGTAATGCCTAAATCTTTGTAATAACCCTTAGCCATCCCGATTAGAATGCCTGCATCCGAGATGACTTGTTTCATACCAACCTTGACTACTGTTTCCTGTGGAAGCGGAGACAAACCAGGCGCCCAAACAGGTCCTGCTTGCTGGCTTTTTTGGTTTTGTTGCGGTACTGTAGATTGCCCGCAGGCAGTTAGCAATACTGTTACCATTAAAAACACTGCCACTAGGGCAGGCCAGAAATGTCTTCTCATGGGACATCCTCCTTTTCTTGTTAAAGATTAATGCATAGTATTCAGCATCGGGAAAAATGGTCACTCAAGACAAGAGGTTTTTGCGAGGCTGATACAGAATACTTATAGAATTAGGTGATATTATTATGGAAAAAATAATAACTCAATTAAAAGAATGGGATTTCTTAAAAACATTGGAGCCCGAAGTTGAGGGATTTGCACTAACGACTGAGCTAATGCAATGCGACAGTCAATATCGGATTTTTACTTATCATAACGCCGAGCGATATCGCAGCTTTTCTGTGTTATACGATCAAGCGACGAAGGAATTTCTCGCCCGCGTGGTGATTGGTTTAACCGAAATTTGTGATATCAGTTTTATTATTGCTGATTTACGAGGCTTAGAGCAGCTTCTAAAGATCAAGATGTACAAAACTATCCAAGAGTTAGCTGCTTTTGATGACAATACTTTGTGCAGCCTTTTTCGTGAAAAGAAAATAACAGAGTGGTCTTTTGGAGCGCAGTTGCCTCGGCAACTGGCTGGATTTGAGCTGTATATAGCGCCTCTTCAACCGGT
>Ga0366775_1035_pt1 | contig 21839 bp, 21 predicted proteins | sample BONcelN113001D10_FD_207075 | JGI IMG/M metagenome (GOLD analysis project Ga0366775, IMG submission 207075) | Enriched cells from coal bed in the Powder River Basin, Montana, United States - BONCAT cells N11 rep2 HSBNCT.N11.300.1.D10 ...
CTATCTTAGCTACCAGGCGCTTAGAAATGGTACCACGAGGTTGGCAGAATGGTGTAGAATACCTTGTCGAAACGTTGATGGTCCAGATAGTAGGTACAATCGGTTCTAAGGGAAAACAAGTAGCCCCCTTGCTGATTACATTGTTCTTATTTCTGCTTGTAGGCAACTGGCTGGGCCTGGTGCCAAGCTTTACCTCACCTACGAATGACCTTAACACAACGTTAGGGTTGGCGTTGATGATTGTACTTATTGTAAATCTTCTGGGCATTTGGAATAAAGGCTTAGGTCATTTTAAACATTTTATTACACCTAATGTATTCTTTCTGCCAATTAATATCATTGAAGAAATCTCCAAGCCGGTTACGCTGTCATTCCGTCTATTCGGCAATATTTTAGCCGGCGAAATTCTAATTATCATTTTAGGCAGCTTGCTGCCCATTTGGATGCCGATACCTTCGGTAATATGGCTGGGTTTTAGTGTGATTGTGGGCATTATCCAGGCATTCATTTTTACAATGCTGTCAATTTCCTATTTGTCCAGTGCTTTACAGGACCATCACTAATCCTCTATCCCTAATATAGAGTATTTATGATATAACATGAAAGGAGGAGTCTGTTGTGGAACACGCAATTATTGTTGCTGCCTCAGTTATCGCGGCCGCTTTGGCCATCGGCCTGTCCGCTTTTGGTGCGGCTATGGGTGACGGTCAAGTTACTGCCAAAGCTATTGAGGGTATTGCAAGACAGCCTGAGGCGAAAGGTTCAATTATGACCACCATGTTCATTTCGGTAGGTTTGATCGAGTCTATTCCTATTATCGCCGCCGTTATTGCCATCGTGCTTGTATTCGCCAATCCGTTCATTAAGTAATAGCGTTATAAGGGCGACGGACTAATATCCGTCGCCCCTCTTACACGCCGGAAAGAGGAGGGGCCCTCGTTGGTTGATTTGAATGCGACGCTCATAGCGCAAATCATAAATTTTCTTTTGCTTGTTGCTATTTTAGCAAAATTTGCTTATAAACCTTTGATGCAAATCCTGGAAGATCGCCAGACGCGCATTGCATCCGACCTGGAAAAGGCTGCGCAGGAAAAGGCAACTGCTGAGCAGTTCAGACAGGAATATCAGAACCAATTAGCCGAGGCTCGTGTGCAAGCACAGGCCATCGTCGAAAAAGCTACCAAACAGGCTGAACAGGAAGCGCAGCGCCAGCTTCAGGAAGTTCGCGCTCAAATTGAGCGTGAGAAGAAACTGGCCCAGGAAGAAATTATCCGCGAGCGTGAGAAGGCGTTGTCCCAATTGCGCGGCGAAGTGGTCTCCTTATCTATGGCAGCGGCAGGTAAGCTGATTGCCAAGAATATGGACTCTGATGTCAATGCCAAACTTGTCAGTGAGTTCATTGATAAGTTGGATGAGCGGAAAATAGGTGGTCTGTCATGTTAAGTAATCAGTTGGCTACTACCTATGCCCACGCAATTTTCGAACTGGCCCAAGGCAAAAACTTGCTCGACCAGGTTGAAAAAGAACTGCTGATGGTTGAGCAAACCATCAAGGCTCAGGAAGATTTGGCCACCCTGATTTATCATCCCCGGGTTCCGGTGGATGCCAAAAAAGATACCATTAAGAAAGTATTTGGAGCCGAATTAACTGATTTTGTTTGCAATTTCCTTCTCCTTTTGGTGGACAAACGACGTGAAACTGTGATCGAAGGTATCATTCGTGAATATGTAATTCTTGCTAACAAGGCACGCAATATTCTGGAAGCACAGGTGACCACTGCGCTGCCCTTATCTCAAGCCGAGCAAGAAAAGCTTGGCATGAAACTCAGCAAGGTTACCGGACACATTGTAGCCATAAAAACAGTTGTCGATCCAGCTATCATCGGCGGAGTAATTGTAAAAATCGGCGATAAATTAATTGACGGCAGTATCGTCCGTCAGCTGAAAGCGTTTGAACAAACGCTAATCAGAACTGAAGTGACTAAGATTGGGGTGACAAGCTGAATATGAAAATGAGGCCAGAAGAAATTACGGCTATCATCAAGCAGCAAATAGAGCAGTACCAAGTAGACCTCAACGTTGATGATGTCGGCACGGTTATTGAAGTAGGCGACGGCATTGCCCGTATACACGGTTTGGAAAAGGCTATGGCCGGTGAGTTGTTGGAATTCCCTAACGACATTTACGGTATGGTACTCAACCTGGAAGAAGATAATGTAGGTGCCGTGCTCTTAGGCGGCGAGACTGAGATTAAAGAAGGCGACACTGTACGCCGCACCAGCCGTATCATGCAGGTACCGGTTGGCGAGGCTATGGTAGGCCGTGTTGTCAATGCTCTTGGACAGCCGATCGACGGCAAAGGCGCTATTAATACTACTGAATTCCGTCCTGTCGAATATCAGGCTCCCGGCATTGCCGACCGTCAATCGGTTAAAGAGCCTATGCAAACAGGGCTAAAAGCTATTGACTCTATGGTTCCTATTGGCCGTGGCCAGCGGGAATTGATTATCGGAGACCGTGGTACCGGTAAAACGGCGGTCGCTATTGACACTATTCTTAACCAAAAAGGCCAAGGCGTAACTTGTATTTATGTTGCCATTGGTCAAAAAGCATCGACTGTTGCCCGGGTAGTCCGGACTTTGGAAGAAGCCGGCGCAATGGAGTACACGATTGTAGTAGCTGCTACTGCTTCTGACAGTGCACCGCTGCAATACCTGGCACCTTATGCGGGTGTTACCATGGGCGAATACTTCATGTATAAGGGACAGGCCGTCCTGTGCGTATATGATGATCTCTCCAAGCACGCTGTAGCCTATCGGGCTATGTCGCTTCTCTTACGTCGTCCTCCAGGCCGTGAGGCTTATCCTGGTGACGTATTTTACTTACATTCCCGTCTGTTAGAACGGGCTGCCAAGCTGTCCGAAGAACTGGGCGGCGGTTCCATTACCGCACTGCCGATCATTGAAACATTGGCTGGCGACGTTTCTGCTTATATTCCGACTAATGTTATTTCCATTACCGATGGTCAGATCTTCCTGGAGAGTGAATTATTCTACTCCGGTATTCGTCCGGCTATCAACGTTGGTTTGTCTGTTTCCCGCGTAGGCGGCTCAGCGCAAATCAAAGCCATGAAACAAGTTGCCGGCAGACTTCGTCTGGACTTGGCTCAATACCGGGAATTAGCTGCCTTTGCCCAATTCGGTTCTGACTTGGATAAAGCAACTAAGGCTCAAATTGACCGTGGTCAGCGTACTACCGAGATACTGAAACAGTCTCAGTATTCACCACTGGTGGTTGAAGAACAGGTAATGGTTATCTATACTGCAGTAAATGGCTATCTTGATGATCTTGCAGTAGAAGACGTAACCAAGTTTGAACATGATTTCCTTAAGTTCATGCGCGGTAACTATGCTGAAATTTCTAAAACCATCCGGGAAAAGAAAGCTCTTGACAGTATTACCGAAGAAGCCCTTAAAAAAGCCATTAGAGAATTTAAAGATACTTTTGTTTCTTATACTAAAGGCGCGGCGAGGTGATGATATATGCCTAGTGCACGGGACATACGCCGCCGCATTAAAAGCGTAAAAAACATCCAGCAAATTACCAAAGCCATGAAAATGGTTGCTGCAGCGCGGTTGCGCCGGGCTCAGGAACGGGCTGCTGCCAGTCGTCCGTATACAGAGAAAATTCAAGAAGTGCTGGCTAGCGTGACGTCTAATGTTCGCGATGCAGCGCATCCGCTGTTAATTGTCCGTGAGGTCAATAAAGTCGGATATCTGGTTATTGGTGCCGATAAGGGATTGGCGGGAGCTTATACGTCGAACCTGATGAAGGAAGCTGTATCCCAGGTGCGCGGCAAAAGCAACGTAGAGCTTATTACGGTAGGCCGCAAACCGCGGGATTATTTCCGCCGCAGGAACTACAATGTGATTGGTGAATACAGCGGCTTTTCTGAAAAGCCGGCTTATCATCACGCCATTGATTTGGCAGCAGATGTAGCCAAGCGTTTTATTGCTGGTGAATTGGATGAAGTGCACCTGGTTTACACCCGGTTTATTTCGCCGATTAACCAGAAGCCGGTTACCATGAAACTGTTGCCGGTTGCTGACAGTCACGCTGCTGCCGAGGCACCCCAGGGCGAGTACATTTTTGAACCCTCGGCTGCAGAAGTTTTAAGTCAGTTGCTTCCCAAATATCTGGAGACGGTCATTTATGGCGCATTGCTCCAGGCGGCAGCGAGTGAACTGGGTTCCCGTATGACGGCTATGGGCTCGGCAACGGATAATGCCCAGGAACTTATTTCCAAGCTGGTACTTAACTACAACAAAGTGCGCCAAGCTACCATTACTCGCGAACTTTCCGAGATTGTCGGCGGCGCAGAAGCTTTAAAATAATAAAACTCCGACTGTCGATGAGCAGTTAGCGGCAGTCGCACAGAAGTAAGGAGGGGGAACCCGACAATTATGACAAACAATGTAGGTAAAGTAATACAAGTTATTGGACCTGTTGTTGACGCTAAATTTCCCCCGGAACAGTTGCCTGCAATTTACAATGCCATCAAGATTCAGGGACAATCGGGCGAACTTCAAGTAGAGCTGACTGCTGAAGTCATGCAACACTTGGGCGACAATACCGTACGTTGTGTAGCGATGAGCTCCACCGACGGCCTGACCCGGGGAATGGAAGCAATCGACACCGGTGCTCCCATTACCGTTCCTGTTGGCCAAGGCACTCTGGGCCGGATATTCAATGTATTAGGTAAAACGGTAGACAATGATTCTGCCGAAGTGCAAGCTTCCGCTCAATGGCCGATTCACCGTCCAGCTCCCAGCTTTGAAGATCAGTCTTCGGCAACTGCCATCCTGGAAACAGGTATAAAGGTTGTTGACTTGATTGCTCCTTATGCGAAGGGTGGTAAAATTGGACTCTTTGGCGGCGCTGGCGTTGGTAAAACAGTACTTATCATGGAACTGATCCGCAACATTGCCACTGAGCATGGCGGCTACTCGGTATTTGCCGGCGTAGGCGAGCGGACCCGCGAAGGTAATGATTTGTGGGAAGAAATGAAAGAATCAGGCGTTATCGAAAAAACTGCTCTTGTTTACGGACAGATGAACGAACCGCCTGGAGCCCGTATGCGCGTAGCCCTTACTGCGCTTACAATGGCTGAATATTTCCGTGATCAACAGGGACAGGACGTACTGTTGTTTGTTGATAACATTTTCCGCTTTATTCAAGCAGGCTCGGAAGTATCGGCGTTACTTGGCCGTATGCCTTCTGCGGTAGGATATCAGCCAACGCTTGGTACTGACGTAGGTGCTTTGCAAGAACGCATTACTTCTACCAAAAATGGTTCTATCACTTCCGTTCAGGCTGTATATGTACCGGCTGATGACTTGACTGACCCCGCCCCGGCGGCTACTTTTGCCCATTTGGACGCTACTACGGTATTATCCCGTCAGATTGCAGAACTGGGTATTTATCCTGCCGTGGACCCGCTGGACTCTACGTCCCGTATTCTTGATCCTCATACACTTGGCGAAGAGCATTATGAAGTTGCCCGTGGCGTGCAGGAAGTACTGCAGCGCTATAAGGAACTTCAAGATATTATTGCCATTCTGGGGATGGAAGAATTGTCTGATGATGACAAGCTGACCGTAACCCGGGCCCGGAAGATTCAAAGATTCCTTAGCCAGCCCTTCTTCGTTGCCGAAGCTTTCACCGGTACTCCTGGCAAATATGTGCCATTGAAGGAAACCATCCGCGGATTTAAAGAAATCATCAGCGGTAAACATGATGACCTGCCTGAGTCGGCATTTTACATGGTCGGTACTATTGACGAAGCGGTGGAAAAGGCGCGCACAATGAAGGGGGAATAAGACATGGCCAAGACGATCCGACTGGACATTGTCACCCCTGATAAGGTAGCCTATTCAGAAGATGTCAATATGGTTATTGCACGTGCTACTAACGGAGATCTTGGCATTCTGCCGGGACATGCTCCGTTGATTGCAGGACTGGATATTTGGCCGCTCCGCGTTATTACTGACGAAGGCGAAATAGAGATTGTTCTTTGCAGCGGATTTATCGAAGTACGGCCGGAGAAAGTAACCATACTGGCTGCTTGCGCTGAACTGCCTGAAACGATTGATATCGCTCGTGCTGAAGCTGCCAGAGAGCGGGCTGAAAGCCGTTTGAAAGCAGCCGATGACAGCATTGACGTTACTCGCGCCGAAGCAGCTCTGCGCCGGGCGATTGTCCGACTGCGCGTAGCTGAAAATAGCAAACGTTTTTAGTAAAAAGCAACCCCATAATCTTGGGGTTGCTTTTTTATGGACCAAGAGACAATTGGGGACGTTCCTTTTTTGTCACACATGCTAGCCGTTAAATAGAAGGGCTAACGGTAAAATGACAAAATAGGAACGTCCCCATCCGTCTTCTTTTTGGCCGATGATAAAAGCTCCCTTTAGTGAGCAGGAGTTGTTAGCTTTCGACGAGAAAAAGATAAAATAGAAACTGCTGTCACTGCACTTACAGGAGGTACCAGATGAAATCCAAAACAGTGGACCAGTCCAGGGTAATAATGTCAAATCTAATGATGCCGGAGCATGCTAATCCTGCAGGCAACGTCCATGGCGGCGAAATTATGAAGTTAATGGATAATGCTGCTGGCGTTGTGGCGCAGCGTCATGCCCGGACAAACATTGTAACTGCCAGAGTAGATGCGTTAAAATTTCATCATCCCATTCGGATAAGTAATGTGATAACTTGTTATGGCCATTTAACTTTCGTTGGTAAAAGTTCGATGGAAATAGCAGTGACTGTTACCGTAGAAGATTTGTCAAAAGAAGAACCAGCCAAAACGGCTTTGACAAGTTTTTTTACCTTTGTAGCATTGGATGAAAACGGTGTGCCGCAGCCAGTACCTTCCCTGGAAATAAATACAGAGGAAGAACGCCGCTCCTGGGAGGCTGGACAGCAACGGTATTTGTCCTATAAGCAGGAACAGAAAGAATATTTGGCAACACAATCACAGAATAATACTGCCGGAGGAGAGGCAGCAAATGACAATTGATAACTCGGCATATAAAGATACAATAGTAGCAGCATTAGGGATTGAGCTACAAGAGATTTCTGCAGACCGGGTAATTGCCACCATGCCTGTTAACCAGGCTACACGGCAGCCTTATGGATTATTGCATGGCGGTGCATCCGTTGTTCTAGCGGAAAGTGTGGCCAGCTTGGGAGCGTATAACCTTATTGATCAGTCAACTCATTATGCTGTTGGCTTAGAAATAAATGCTAATCACATCCGGGCAAAACGCGATGGAATTGTAACTGCCACAGCAATACCCCTTCACAAAGGCCGTACTACTATGGTATGGGAAATTAAGATTGTTGATGAAGAAAATAAGCTGATATGTATTTCCAGATGCACCATCGGCATATTTCCCATAGCGCAGTAATAATAAACTGCGTTCGTTTTTCAACTGCCATTGACAAGCTAAAATTAGGCAGGCGTAACGAAGACAAGTTGTTGCAAATGCACTTGACAAGTTGACTATAGTTTGCTACTATTCATATAACTGAATGATGCCTTTAACCTAGTCCTGTGAGGCTGGAAAGGAAACGATTGCGTATAGCAAGCCTTTTTGTGCCTGGTCAGGGAACAAAAAGGCTTTTTTATTGCGAAAAAGTAGATACTACCTTTTAAGTTGGTCCTGTGAGACTAGCAAGGGAAAACCAAGAAGGAACTATGCCTTCTTGCCTGCACACAGGGCAAGAAGGCTTTTTTGTTACCCACAAATAAAACGTAGGGAGGCCGTTGTCTATGAAAACCGCTACTTCCATTCGTGGCAAAGATATTCTGGGACTGGAAACGATGTCCGCAGATGAGATGCAGCTTATTTTGAGTACTGCCAGGGAAATGAAAAACGTAATAGCCCGGGATATTAAGAAGTTGCCCACACTCAGAGGAAAATCAGTCATCAACCTTTTCTTTGAACCGAGCACCCGTACCCGTACTTCCTTTGAACTGGCCGGTAAATACTTAGGTGCCGATGTGGTCAATATCACGACTAGCGCCAGCAGTGTTGTCAAAGGAGAAAGTCTGAGAGATACACTGCTCACCGTAGAGGCAATGGGTGTAGATGCTATTGTGATGCGTCATGAAGCAGAAGGCGCAGCGCACTTTGCAGCCAAAGCGGTAAGCCCGGTTATCATCAACGCCGGTGATGGTGCCCATGAACATCCTACTCAGGGATTACTGGACCTTTATACCATTTGTGAGAAGAAACAATCGGTGGCAGGTCTAAAAGTCGCCATACTTGGTGATATTCTCCATAGCAGGGTAGCAAGATCTAACATTTGGGGATTACTAAAACTGGGAGCCGAAGTTCATATAGCCGGTCCGGCGACACTGTTACCGCGCGACATTGCTCAGATGGGCGTTACCGTCCATCACCGGGTGGAAGAGGCATTAGAAGGGGCTGATGTAGTCAACGTGCTGCGCATCCAAAAAGAACGGCAGCATAAGGGATTATTTCCTTCGGCCCGCGAATACGCCCGCATCTTCGGCCTGAATGCAGCCCGGCTGAAACTGGCTAAGCCTGATGCGCTGGTACTGCACCCGGGACCAATGAACCGGGGTCTTGAAATTGCTCCCGACGTGGCTTATGGCGACCAGTCAACCATTCAGGAGCAGGTAAAAAACGGCGTGGCTATCCGGATGGCAATACTTTTCTTGACACTGATGGGAGGGAAGAACATTGAAGCTGCTAATTAAGGGCGGCCGGATTGTTAACCCGGCCAAAAACATGGATGAAATTGGGGACATTCTCATTGATAATGGACAAATTATTGCTATGGGAGAACTTACAGTAAGTGAATGCCCGGTGCTGGATGCTACCGGCCTGATTGTAGCGCCTGGTCTGATTGACATGCATGTTCATCTGCGTGATCCCGGCCTTGAAGCCAAAGAAGATATTGCCTCAGGCACACGGGCAGGTGCGGCAGGTGGATTTACCAGTATTGCCTGCATGCCTAATACCAAACCGGTAATTGATAATTCTATCCTGGTGGCGGGGCTTCAGCACCGGGCCCAAACAGAAGGCGTAATCAACCTGAAAGTCATCGGGGCGGTAAGCAAAGGCCAGGAGGGTAAAGAACTGGCCGAAATCGGCGACATGGCCGCCGCCGGAGCGGTTGCTTTTTCCGACGACGGGCGGTATGTGAACAGCGCCGGATTGCTGCGCACCGCCCTCGAATATACAGGAATGTTTGACAAAGTTATTATCTCTCATGCTGAGGATGAAACATTAGCCGGTGAAGGCTTTATGCATGAAGGTGCAGTATCAGCCGTGCTGGGACTGAAAGGACGGCCGGCAGTAGCCGAGGATATCACAACTGCCCGGGATATTATGCTGGCAGAGTACACAGGTGCGGCAGTGCATATTGCTCATGTCAGTTCCAAAGGTGCCGTCGAGCTAATCCGCCAGGCGAAACGGCGGGGCGTAAAAGTAACCGCTGAAGTAACGCCTCACCATTTAAGTCTGACTGATGAAGCAGTACGGTCCTTTGATACAGCTACCAAAGTGAATCCGCCCCTGCGGTCGGAAGAGCACCGTCAGGCGCTGATTGCAGGGCTGCAAGATGGAACGCTGGATGCCATCGTTACCGATCATGCGCCGCACGCCTTTGAAGAAAAGGATGTTGAATTCCGTTATGCACCAAGCGGGTTTGCCGGGCTGGAAACATCACTGGGCATCATCCTTACCGAACTGTACCATACCGGAAAATTAAGTATAGCCGATATTATCACAAGAATGACTGTCAATCCCGCACGTATTCTCCGGATAGACGCAGGGGTGCTGGATATCGGCAAAGCTGCCGACATCACCTTGATTGATCCTGATCAACTGTGGACAGTAGACAGCAGCAAATTTTATACCAAAGGAAAACATACGCCCTTCGAGGGCAGGCAGCTAAAAGGCAAAGCAGCTGCTGTGCTGGTAGGCGGTAAAATAATTATGAAAAACGGGGAGGTGCTGGAATGAGAGGACAGTTAATACTGGCAGATGGCAGCCGCTTTGCAGGAAAACTGCTGTTTGAAACTCGGGCGGTAGGAGAAGCGGTATTTAACACCGGGATGACCGGTTATCAGGAAGTGCTGACCGATCCGTCCTATTGCGGTCAGATTGTTACCATGACCTATCCGCTCATTGGCAATTACGGCGTAGCAGGAATTTTTGAACAAGCCCGCCAATCCTTTGTACAAGGCTTTGTTGTCAGTGAATTGTGTGGTGATCCTTGTAACTGGCAGAATGAAGGCACACTGACCAATTATTTGAAGGAACGTAACATCCCCTGCATTTACGGTGTTGATACCCGGGCGGTTACGAAAGTGCTCCGTACGAATGGGGCGATGAAAGGGATTATCGTACCGGAAGGCTTAGCAGAGGCAGAAATAGCGCAGCTGCTGCAAACAGAGCTGCCTACTGACACAGTGCTGCAAGTGACAACTCCTGAAATATATCATATGGGTACAGAAGGGCCGCATATTGCTGTTCTCGATTATGGCATCAAACGCAACATCCTGCAATCCATGGCAGCAGCAGGTTTTAAACTGACCATACTGCCCGCTCAGACAACCGCAGAAGAAGTTTTGGCCCTGCAGCCTGATGGCGTGTTTCTCTCCAATGGGCCAGGCGACCCTAAAGAGGTACCTTTTGCCATTGAGACCATTCGCCAATTAATCGGTAAAAAACCTATCTTTGGAATTTGCCTTGGTCATCAATTGCTGGCACTGGCTTTGGGCGGCGATACGTATAAATTAAAATTCGGTCATCGCGGTTCGAATCATCCGGTAAAAGATTTACAAACCGGCCGAGTGTACATTACCTCGCAAAATCACGGTTATGCCGTCGATGAACGGTCATTAGACGGTAAGGATTTAGTGGTTACTCACCGGGCCGTGAATGATGGTACCGTCGAAGGGATCAGGCACCGCAGCTTACCCGTTTTTTCCGTCCAATACCACCCGGAAGCGGCACCAGGTCCGGATGACAGTGTCTACTTGTTTGAACAATTCTTGTCAATCATAAGGGGGAGAGACAATGCCCAAAATAACCAACCTGCGTAAAGTCTTGGTAATTGGTTCCGGTCCGATCATCATCGGTCAGGCGGCAGAATTTGATTATGCCGGTACACAAGCCTGCCGGGCCTTAAGAGAAGAAGGACTGGAAGTAGTGCTGATCAACAGCAATCCTGCTACCATTATGACTGACGCCGATATGGCCGACAGGGTATATATCGAACCGTTGACCGCTGATTTTGTGACGGAAGTCATTCGCAAAGAACGGCCCGATGGACTGCTGGCAACACTGGGCGGTCAGGTAGGACTCAATTTGGCAGTCAAGCTTGCTGAACGGGGTGTACTGGCCGAGTATGGCGTACGGCTGCTTGGCACTCCCTTAGAAGCCATAAAAAAGGCAGAAGACCGGGAGTTATTTAAAGAAACGATGGAAGAAATCGGCCAGCCCGTACCGGAAAGCGCCATTATCGAAGATGTTGACAGCGCTCTTGTCTTTGCCGGACAAATCGGCTATCCTGTCATCGTCCGTCCGGCCTACACCATGGGCGGCACAGGCGGCGGGATTGCTCATACGGTGGAGCAGCTGACTGACATTGCTCAGCGCGGCATCTTGCATAGTCCTATTGGACAAATCCTCGTAGAACGCAGCGTAGCCGGCTGGAAAGAAATCGAATACGAAGTGATGCGCGATGGCGCTGATAACTGCATCATTGTGTGCAATATGGAAAATTTCGATCCTGTCGGCATCCATACGGGCGACAGTATTGTTACTGCACCTTCCCAAACGTTAAGTGATCATGAATATCAGATGCTCCGGACGGCATCGCTGCGCATTATCCGTTCCTTAGGAATTGAAGGCGGCTGTAATGTCCAATATGCCTTGGATACTGTAAGTGACCGCTATTACGTTATTGAAGTCAATCCCCGGGTCAGCCGCTCCAGTGCCCTGGCTTCCAAAGCTACCGGTTATCCCATTGCGAAAGTAGCTGCCAAAGTAGCCGTTGGCTACCGGCTTGACGAAATTGTTAACGCTGTTACCGGTAAAACAATGGCTTGCTTTGAGCCGGCTCTTGACTATGTTGTAGTGAAATTTCCCCGCTGGCCTTTTGATAAATTCAATCTGGCTGACCGTACGTTAGGAACACAAATGAAAGCTACCGGTGAAGTAATGGCCATTGACCGTTCCTTTGAAGGGGCCTTGCTCAAAGCCATTCGCTCGCTGGAAATTGGTCTTTGCCACTTAGAGCTGCCGGCACTGTCAGAACTGTCAAAACAAGAAATTATCCAGCAATTGCATAGTGCCGATGATGAACGGATCTTTGTTGTCGCTGAAGCCCTCCGCCGTGGTGTACAGGGTGATGAAATACGAATAATCACCGGTATTGACCGGTTCTTTATAGAAAAAATTAACAATATTATCGCCATGGAGCAACAACTGATTAAAGAGCCTTTAACGGCAGAACTACTGCTGGCGGCCAAAAAAATCGGTTTTGCCGACCGGTCTATTGCCAAACTCACAGGAAAAGAGGAAGCGGCCATCCGGCAGGTACGCCGCGACTTTGGACTTGCACCCAGCTACAAGATGGTAGATACCTGCGCTGCCGAATTTGAGTCTCTTACGCCCTATTATTACTCAACTTATGCTGAGCAGGATGAAGTAACGCCGTTAGCGGGACGCAAGGTACTTGTCTTAGGTTCAGGTCCCATCCGTATCGGCCAGGGAATTGAGTTTGACTATTGTTCGGTTCACTCAGCTTGGGCACTGCGGGAAGCAGGTGTAACCTCCGTCATTATTAACAATAATCCCGAAACGGTAAGCACTGATTTTGACACCTCCGACAGTCTGTACTTTGAACCGCTTACTCCGGAAGATGTACTAAACATTGTCGATAAGGAACAGCCTGATGGTGTAATTGTTCAATTCGGCGGCCAGACGGCCATTAATCTGGCAGCGCCGCTGCACAAGGCCGGAGTTACCATTCTGGGAACAAGTGTAGAGAATATCGACAAAGCGGAAAACCGGGAAAAATTTGACCAGCTGCTAGAGGAACTGAACATTCCAAGACCGCGCGGCGTCAGCGTAACGGGAGTGAATGAAGCACTGGCGGCAGCCGGTGAGCTGGGCTATCCCTTAATTGTGCGCCCTTCTTATGTGCTTGGCGGAAGAGCTATGGAGATTGTCTACCATGATGACGAATTACTAAGCTATCTTACCGAAGCGGTTCATGCTTCGCCGGAGCATCCGGTGCTCATTGACCGGTATATGGTGGGCCGGGAAGTGGAAGTGGACGCTATCGCCGACGGGCAGGACGTCTTTATCCCGGGGATTATGGAACATATTGAACGGGCCGGCGTTCACTCGGGCGACAGTATCGCCGTCTATCCGCCGCAGCATTTGAGTAAAGAAGTAATTGACACCATTACCGGTTACACTCGCGCTCTGGCGCTGGGGCTTGCCGTGCGCGGCGTTATCAACATTCAGTATGTCGTTGTCAATGATGAGGTTTATGTTCTGGAAGTGAATCCCCGGTCCAGCCGTACCATTCCCTTCCTAAGCAAAGTGACCGGTGTACCGATGGTAAAACTTGCCACCCGCATTGCTCTTGGCGAGACACTGGCTGACATGGGCTGGCCTTCGGGATTGTTACCGGCGAAACCCTATATCGCCGTAAAAGCACCCGTTTTTTCCTTCGCTAAAATGGGACTGGTCGAGATTTCACTTGGACCGGAAATGAAATCCACCGGTGAAGTCATGGGTATTGACGAACAATATGGGGCAGCGCTGTATAAAGCGGTTACCGCGGCGGGCATGAACATTCCTGCAGCCGGGACGGTACTCTTGACAGTTGCTGACCGGGATAAAGAAGAAGCTGGTGAATTGGCACAGCGCTTCGTTCAGTTAGGTTACCGGCTGGCAGCCACATCCGGTACGGCCGAGCATCTTCGCCAGCTTGGGCTGGAGGTAGAACAGGTACACAAAGTACATGAAGAAGGCCGCAACATTGCTGACTATATTAAAGACGGTCATATTCACATGGTGGTCAACACGCTGACACGGGGCAAGCAGCCCGAACGGGATGGCTTCAAAATTCGCCGCGCCGCTGTTGAACATGCCGTACCCTGCCTTACCTCCATTGATACTGCCCAGGAAATGCTCCATGTGCTGGAATTAACAAAAGGTAAGAATCTTGTCAGAGTGAGGGCTTTGCAAGATTATATAAAGGGGGTTAACTAATTGACAGCCAGGTTAGAAACGGTAGTGGTTGTTGCTAATGAATTGATAGCTGCCGGTGTGTACCGGTTAATCATTCGTGCTCCCCGTATGGCTGATGCCGCCCAGCCGGGACAATTTGTCCACTTGAAAGTAAATAATCTGACAGCACCGCTCTTAAGAAGGCCCATCAGCATTGCTGATACCAATCGTGGAGCCGGCACAATTGATTTGATATACCGTATTGTAGGCAGTGGTACGGCTTTCCTCTCGGGTGTTCCCGTTGGTGAGCAGCTTGACTGCCTGGGGCCGCTGGGACAGGGGTTTACGCTCCAGTGCGAGCGGCCGCTCCTGGTAGGCGGCGGTATGGGCCTGGCACCATTAGTGTATCTTGCCAAAGCACTATGTCCCAAACCCATCACCGTACTGATGGGAGGGCGGACCAAGGATGAATTATTCTGGGAAGATGTTTTCGCTCCCGTGTGTGATCAACTGCAGCTAACAACAGATGACGGTTCGACAGGTACCAAGGGGTTTACTGTCGATGTATTGCCTGAACTTATCAAGCAAGGGAATTTCGATACAATCTTTACCTGCGGTCCCCGACCCATGATGGAACAAGTAGCAAAAATAGCAAGTCAATACGGCCTCGCTTGTCAGGTATCGCTGGAAGAATACATGGCCTGTGGGCTGGGCGGCTGCCTGGCGTGCAGTTGTGCCGGAACGGACGGAAGACGGCGTAAAGTATGTACAGAAGGGCCTGTCTTTCAGGCAAGGGAGGTATTTGGGTGATGCTTGCTGTTACAGTTGCTGGAATACCCATGAAAACCCCCGTTATTGCTGCATCAGGCACCTTCGGTTTTGGACTGGAATACAAAGATTTTATTAATCTGAATGAAATTGGTGCCATCGCCGTTAAAGGACTGACACTGGAGCCACGCAGCGGCAATCAGGGCAGGCGCATTGCCGAAACTCCATCGGGTATGCTCAACTCCATCGGGCTGGAGAATCCCGGTGTAGACGCTTTTGTAAAAACGATCCTGCCCCAAATTAACCGGTATGACGTTCCGGTAATTGCCAATATCTCGGGCAACACGGTGGAAGAATATGCCTTAATGGCCAAAAAACTGACTGTTGCCGGTGTGGCAGGTCTGGAAGTTAATATTTCCTGTCCCAATGTGAAAAACGGCTGCTTAGCCTTTGGTGTAGATCCTGAAAGCGCAGCCACCGTAACAGCGGTGGTGAAAAGCAATACGACACTACCTGTTATTGTCAAACTTTCGCCTAATGTAACCGATATTGCCACTATGGCCAAAGCTGTCGAAGCTGCAGGGGCAGATGCAATTTCCCTGATTAATACGCTGATGGGCATGGCTGTCGATATTCACTCGTGGCGACCGGTATTGGGCAATGTTGTAGGCGGGCTTTCCGGTCCGGCTGTAAAACCTGTCGCTCTTAGAATGGTCTGGCAGGTGGCACAGGCCGTTTCCGTACCGGTCATTGGCATGGGCGGCATCATGACAGCCGAAGATGCCCTCGAATTTATGCTGGCCGGCGCAGCAGCCATTTCCGTTGGCACCGCCAATCTGGTGAATCCCCGGGCGGCAGCTGATATTGCTCAGGGGATGGCAGACTATTTGCAAAAAAGAAAATTGCAGCATATCAATGAGCTAGTGGGAAAAATTAAAATAGGATAATCAATACAAAAAGCTTTGAAAAGCCCCAGATGCCAGGTGTCCTGCGTACGCGAGCCAGATAGTACCAATGAGTACGGCAAGCAAGCGTACCAAAAGGACAACCATGCAGATGGGGCTTTTCAATCGTTAACTCGCATAACTGACCCGAAAACTGGCAACAATGAGAATGTATATACTTTGTTAGTTGAGGGTGAGAAAATGCGTACTGCTAGATATGGCTTACTGTTACTTCCTGCATTGGTATTGGCAGCACTTATTTTATCCAAAGGTTATAGTACTACTGCTACCACAGTGACCGCAGAGCCGCTGATCGTTGCGATGGAGGCAACGGGCGCCAAAGTTGAGCAAATAACGTTGCATGGCTGGGCTATTTTACCCTGGAAAGACGGTTCGGAGGAGCAGTTGATTTCCCTGGTTCGCACTGGAATGAGCCAATTAAACATTCCGCTGGAAGAGGTAACCATTAGCAGCAGTTCTTCTGAGCGGCACCGTCTGATGCGGGCAGATGTGACAAGAGAACACTTTCGTGGGGCTGTTATTGCTCAGGTTCTCTATCCTTCGCAAGCAAATAAGCAGCCTGAGGTATATTTGGTTGTCAACATCGAAGCGGCTGCTGATCAGGCTACAAATAGCTGGGAAGAAAAAATCAGAGAAATTATTACTGCTAATAACGGTTCTCCTCGTATATCTACTTGCCTGGTAGGCTGGATTGGTGGTAGACTAGATGATGGACAATACCATATCCGGCTTAATCATGCCTTTTCCGCTATTAATGCCTCTGTGCAAGATACGGTTAGCGACGTACGCTATCTCAGCATGAGCGGCTATTCCCCGTTAGTAGCGGATAGCCTTCATGTAAACGGTAAAGAAATGAACGTGAACATGGCGGTACGCTACAGTCTCACAGACGATCGCACTTATTTTCTTATTGGTTCGCCGGTTATTACGCAGGAATATTGATAATAGTAAGCTAAGCTTAGGCTGCGAAATTGATTAGCAGCCAGTCTTTGGGAGGAACCGTCTTTGGAAAAATTAATTATTACTGGGGGAAAAAGGCTGACAGGCACTGTTAAAGTAAGCGGTGCAAAAAATGCCGTGTTGCCAATTATTGCGGCGGCATTACTAGGGTCTACGCCAAGCAGACTGCTGGAAGCTCCCAATTTGGAAGATGTACGTACAATATCAGAAGTAATTGAGCATTTGGGTGTATCTGTCGGTTATGATGAGGATGCCCTGGTGATTGATAGTACCAATATAACCAGCTGCGAAGCACCCTATGAGCTGGTACGCAAAATGCGGGCCTCCTTTCTTGTTATGGGTCCGCTGCTTGCCCGGCGCGGCAGAGCCAAGATTTCCTTGCCTGGCGGCTGTGCTATTGGTACCCGTCCGATTGATCTGCATTTAAAAGGCTTTGAAGCGTTAGGTGCCCAAATTGAGTTAGGACATGGCTATGTGGAAGCCCGTGCTCCCCAGGGACTTACGGGAGCAAGAATCTATCTGGATTTCCCCAGCGTTGGGGCAACGGAAAATATTCTCATGGCAGCCTCCATGGCTAAAGGACAGACCATCCTGGAGAATCCTGCTGAAGAGCCTGAAATTGTCGATCTGGCCAACTTTTTAAATGCCATGGGTGCTCGCATTCGCGGCGCCGGTACCAACGTAATCCGTATTGAAGGAGCCAGTGAACTGCGCGGCTGTACTCATACCGTCATTCCAGACCGGATTGAAGCAGGTACTTATATGGTGGCGGCAGCTATGACTGATGGCGATGTTTATATCGAGAACGCCTTAACGGAACATCTGAAACCGGTCGTGGCCAAGCTGAAGGAAGCAGGCGTAAAAATTGAAGAAGATACCGATGGCGTACGGGTGACTGGCATAGGAAATTTACGGTCTGTCGATATCAAAACACTGCCTTATCCTGGTTTTCCAACAGATATGCAAGCCCAATTTATGGCACTTACCACTATAGCCCGCGGCACAAGCGTTGTTACCGAAACTGTTTTCGAAAACCGTTTCATGCATGTGGACGAGCTAAAACGGATGGGAGCAAACATTAAGATTGAAGGACGCAGTGCAGTGGTAGAAGGAGTGAACCGCCTGCTGGGCTGTCCGGTCAAAGCTACCGACCTTCGGGCCGGAGCTGCTTTGGTACTAGCCGGGCTGGTTGCAGAAGGACAAACTGAAATCGGTTATCTCCATCATATTGACCGGGGCTATGATAACCTGGTTGCCAAGCTGCAAGGTTTGGGAGCAAACATTATTCGAGTCAAGTAAGCTGAAATTATAAATAAGCAAACAGGAACAGTGCGCTGTTCCTGTTTTTATTTTGTTTTGTTCTTCTGCCAAGGGGACGGTTCCACTGACACAACCGGTGTGTCAGTGGAACCGTCCCCTTGGCAATTTGAATAGCTTGTTTAGGTGGCATAAACAAGCCGTTATTTGCATACACATGTACCAATTATAAAGGAGGGGCAGGCGTGAGGCAGGTAACGGTACTTTCAATAGTGCTTGTGATACTTATCGTTATTGTTATTCCATCGTTGGTTGTACGCAGTTTAGGACCTTCGGGAACGGGGAAGGAGATGCGTAATGTGAAAGTACATAAAGGTGAAGATATACCGATCAAGGTCTATATGCATGAAACCAATCAAGTTGTTGAAATGAGTCTGGAAGAGTATGTAAAAGGGGTAATTGCTGCCGAGATGCCTGCTGAATTTGATGTGGAAGCCTTAAAAGCGCAGGCTGTTGCAGCCCGGACTTACGCAGTAAAAAATATGGTTTTTTTTGGGGGGCCCGGGTTGGCTAGTCATCCAGGAGCAGACGTCAGTACCGATCATCGCGAAAGTCAGGCCTGGACAAGTGAACCTCAGGCAAGACAGCGCTGGGGCCCTTTTAAGAGTGATGATTACTGGAAAAAAATCAATCAGGCCGTAGAAGATACAAAAGGATTGATTCTAACTTATGGCGGCGAACCGATTAACGCGGTCTTTCATTCTACCAGTGGTGGCCAGACTGCCAGTGCCAGGGAAGTATGGGGCTTTGATTATCCTTACTTGCAAAGTGTTGCCTGTCAGTGGGATCAAAAGTCTCCTCGCTATCAGGATACGAAAGAATGGGCGTTAAGCGATCTGGAAAGCCGTTTAGGGGCTGATGCCGGTGTGATGGCAGCAGTGCAAAACGGCAGCAGCGCCGTAGCACAAATTATTGACCATACTGCTTCGGGACGAGTTGCGAAAGTGCGTGTCGGCAACAAAACTTTTACCGGTGCGGAAATACGGGAGAAATTAGATTTGCGGTCAACAGATTTTTCGCTAGAACTTAAGGGTGACAAAATGGTTTTTAAAACGACAGGCTATGGCCATGGTGTGGGCCTATGCCAGTATGGCGCGAATGGCATGGCTAAAGAAGGCCGCGATTTCCGGCAGATATTAACCTACTATTATACCGGGGTGGCCCTCAAGAATATCCATGGAACTTGAGAGGAATATGTACTTTTGTCTTGACATAAAAGTACCAAAAAGTCAAGACCCGTACGGAAATCGCCTTGTAAGCAGACCTCCCTTGCTAAAATTCCGGAAACTCGCTGCGCTCAGACAGTCGGAATTTCTTTACGCAAGGAAGGTCTGCTTACACCCTGCGGGACGGCAATTTCCGTAAAGGTCGAAGGTGCGAAAACAAGGAACGGAAGAAGTGGGAAACTCCGTCTTCCTCGTTCCGCTTACTCCGTTCCCCGTTCTTCTCGGCCATTTCTGAAAAAAGACGATCCGAAGGATGGAAGTACCGCCAGCTTACGTTAAGAAATCCGTTTGTTTGAGCGAAGCGAGTTTCACGGATTTTAGTAAGGTGGCGGTATTTCCAAGTCTTTTTGCAAGACAAGGCCTAGACTTTTTGCTGTTTTTGTGGCAATGACAAAAGTAGGAACTAAGTCGTTTATGCTTGGAAATTTATGGGCATACTAGGTAGCGAGGTGATGTTTATGCCTGGCAGACCAGGGCCCTTTAGTAATTTGACTCGCTTTCCCAAGCTCACCACCCTGCGCACATATTTTCGCCGCCAGACTCTCGGGCAAGTGGGAATTAAACCGGGTTTAGTAAATTTTCTTTATCAGTTTACCCATCGGATAAATGAAGTAAAACGGATCAGTAAGCCCGTATATGCTGCTGCAGTGTTACTGCTATTATCGGCGGGTCTTGCATTTACAGTAGTTTCCGGCATTAGCCAACAAATAAGGCCCTTGCCGCCGCTTGCTGCCCATCAGCAGCCTCTCGACCAGACGGTACAAACTGAACCGCCGGTGCCACCTGCTCAGGTAACACAGGCGGTGCCAGCACCAGTGGCAGTGACTACTCCTATGCCTATGCCGGAGGCTGCCCGAACGGCTGAACAGCCATCAATAGCGCCTGTTGTACCGGCAGCCGAAGTAGCTCTGCAGCAAGAAAAAAGACGTCAGCCGCTGGCAGGGGAGATTGTTGCCGGCTTTGGCTGGCAACATCATGCTGTTTATCAGGACTGGCGATTTCATACAGGCATTGATATTGCCGCTACACCTGGTCAGCCCGTGCGTGCCGCTGCCGGTGGCCGTGTTGCAAGTGTGGCCGCCGATAAGCAATTCGGACTAATGCTTGTAGTGGAAAGCGGCAGCCATACTCTGTATTATGGCTCGCTGTCGTCAGCTGCCGTTAAAGCCGGTCAGACTGTTCATACCGGTGATGTTATCGGTGTAGCCGGTGAATGTTCGAGTGAGCCTTTTACCCATCTTCATTTTGCCGTAAAAGCACAAGACAATTATATTGACCCTCAGGAATTTTTAAAATAATGAAATATTTACTCTCAAATGCGTACTGCTAGTACGCATTTTTTATTGCCTATTCTTCTTCGCAAAGCCTTAAAACTCCAGCCTTTCTTCTAACGCAAATGCAACCGGTGCTTTATCGGACGCAGCCTAAAAAGGCACGCATTTTTTGTTTTTGTCCGCATATACATGGTAGCAAGACAAAAAGGGCGAGGGGGAACGGGGAAGAATGAAAGACTATATCCGCAAGCGGGTATTGGACATTTGCAACCATATTTTGGAAAGCAAACATACCGTCAGACAGGCAGCTACCGTATTCGGCGTCAGCAAAAGTACCGTACACAAAGATATGATTGAACGACTTCCCACCATCAACAAAAGGCTAGCGCAAAGAGTGCGTCATGTACTGGAATTGAACAAAGCGGAACGGCACATTCGCGGTGGCGAAGCAACTCGCAAAAAGTATAAAGATACAAAAGAAAATGAAGAAGAATAAAGGACTTTTATTAAGCATGTAGAATTTACAATTAGTTATAATTGGCTCTATAGCCTTCTTTATGCTGCTTTGAAAATGATGGTAATTTGGAAAAATCCATCCCCTTCAATCGCCACATCAAGTGAATTCCCGGTAGACTGGAAGCTGCCCTGGGTATAAATCTTCTGCGTTGCCACTTGACGAACGCCGTGTCCCATTTGTAAGCCTGTAGGAATTTGCGTATCCTGACTGGACGTTGCGCCGGCCTGACGAATAGTTTGATACATCAGATCCTGAAAATCCAGGCGGGTCTTTTTAAAACCAGTGGTATTGACGTTGGCCAGGTTATTGGAAATATTGTCGATATTGCCTTGCTGAGCAACCATACCTGACCCAGCAGTCCATAATGCACGCATCATACAGTTATTTTCCCCCTCTTTGTTTAAGACTGCCTCTGTCGGTCAGCAGCCCTTGGGCCTCTCAAAAGTCCAGCCCTATACACTATTGTTATCGTGATATTAATCGCAGAAATTAAGTAAAAAAAGAAAAACAGGATGTAAGTCCCGGTTA
>Ga0366775_1036_pt1 | contig 21626 bp, 9 predicted proteins | sample BONcelN113001D10_FD_207075 | JGI IMG/M metagenome (GOLD analysis project Ga0366775, IMG submission 207075) | Enriched cells from coal bed in the Powder River Basin, Montana, United States - BONCAT cells N11 rep2 HSBNCT.N11.300.1.D10 ...
AGCGATTTAAAGAGCATTGTTAGCAAGGTTACAAAAGCCAAGAAGGAGTTTTCCGACCTTAAGGAAGAATATGCAAGAGAGCTCGAAGCCGGATCACCGGAAGCGGCCAAGCTGAAAAAAGCGGTGGAAGAGGCCGCGGGAGCGGTTAATCCGAAAGTGCTCGAGCGCTACCACAAGATCAAGAAAAACAAAAAAGACCCGGTTGCGCTGGTAATTGACGGCAAATGCGGCGGCTGCAATATGCAGCTTCCATCCGGGGACTTGATTTCTTACGCGCATTCTGATAAGATATTCGAGTGTGAGAACTGCGGAAGGATTTTATTTATCAGGCAGTAGCACTTTGAAAAAGTTAAATATTTTTTGAGCAAGCCGGATGGTCGCGTGCTTTTTAAAACATTGCACGAGGAAAGTCCGAACACCAAAGGGCAGGGCGCCGGGTAATACCCGGTGGAGGCGACTCCAAGGAAAGTGCAACAGAGAGATACCGCATAGGGTGAAAACCCTGTGCAAGGGTGGAAAGGTGAGGTAAGAGCTCACCAGCGGCTTGGCGACTTGACCGCTATGTAAACCCCGTCCGGTGCAAGATTGGTAAGGGGGCATTTAATGATTGCCCGTCACGCCCCTCGTAATCGCTTGAACCTGATCGGCAACGACAGGTCTAGACAGATGGCCGTCCTACGACAGAACTCGGCTTACAGGCTTGACTCAAAAACAGATTTTTGAAGGGATGTTTCACTTATTGATGAAACGTCCCTTTTTTAATTATCCATTGCGAATGAAGTATGAACAATTAAGGTTGGAATCACTTTATGCATTCCTTATATGCATTCGGTTTTTTTGTTCATTGCTCTCAATTTTTAATAGTTCATAGTTTTGTCATGCTGAACGAAGTGAAGCATCTTTTTCTTGTACATCATTTTCATGCTGAACGAAGTGAAGCATCTATTTCCAAAGCTTAAGATTCTTCGGTCGATGCGCTTCCTCAGAATGACAGAAGGTACTCATTGTTTCAGTACTCTTTTATACTGTTCGTATTTTAAAAGTCTCATCTGCATATAATGAGAATTAGTTTACTTAAATATTCAAAAAGGAAATTAATTTATTAAATGGCTGCTAAAAACTACACAGGCTATGATTCTCCCTTTTACAGTTTTGACGAAGCGCCTCTAAACAAGGAAGCGCTGGTTAGCCATGCAAAAGACCTTGCGCTCACCCACAAATTGAAAAAATGCAGAAAGACGCCGGATAAATATCTCCCGAATCTATCCGCCGACAAAGAGCTCCTTGAGAAAGCCTATAAAACGGCGCATGAGAGCGTGAAGGAAGGCTGGGAGATTGATCCCGTATCGGAGTGGTTTATAGACAACTACTACCTGCTGGAGGAACAGTTAAAACAGCTTGAGATAAAGGACAGCAAAAAACGCATCGAAATCCCCTGCATTAAGGGCGGCGTATACGACGGCTATCCCCGCGTTTTTGTGCTGGCGGCCGAGATCATGATGCACATGGAGGCGAGGCTCTCGGAAGATGTGATATCCGATTTTTTGAACGCCTATCAGTCTATATCCCCTCTTAGCATGAAGGAACTCTGGCTTTTCCCGGAAATGCTTATGGTCGCGCTTTTAAAAGCGGCCGCCGGGGTGGCCGTAAGGAGCCTGAACGCATATAAGATGCGCGTGGAAGCGAAAAGAACGGCCGAGCTTTTAGAGAAGAAGACAAAAAAGACATTTAGAGAATACATTGTGAATATTTTTTCCCCGGAAAACAGGGAAATGGTAAAAAACTCGACATATATCAAGACGCTCTATACGATGTTAAGAGACGAGCCGAAAAATGCGGATGCGCTTATAGCCCTGGACAAGCGGCTGGCCCGCGAGGACCTGACCGCGGAAAAGCTTATCCGGCTGGAGCACGGCAGGCAGGCAAAAAACCAGTCCGTCATCGCCAATACCATCACATCCGTGCGTATGCTCTCGCGCATTTACTGGGAAGACCTCTTCGAAAAGCTTTCGGTTGTGGACGCTATACTGCGAAACGATGAAATCTATACACAGATGGACTTCGATTCGCGTGACTATTACAGAAAGACAATAGAGAAAATCGCCTTTAACTTCAAGCTTTCGGAAGCGGCCGTCGCCAAGGAAGCGATCGCTCTGAAAGATGAATCCGGAGAAGCATGCCCGCACGTAGGGAATTTTATTTTGGGGGAGGGAAGAAAAACGCTGTTTAGCGTATTCCAGGAAACCCTGCCGCCAAGGGAGAGGACAAGCTTGTTTTTTAAGCGCCACCGTTTAGGGTTTTATGCGGGCTCCATTATTGTGGCGGCGTTTTTGTTAAATCTCGGAGTGTTTTACCTCATGATGGTCGCCATGCGTTCCTTTTGGCTCGCGACGATCGGCGCATTTTTCACGTACCTGCCCATCTACGGCGTTGTACATCAGGTGGTCAACCAGATATGCATGAAAATAGTAAAGCCTGCATTTATACCGAAAATGGACTATACCGAGGGGATCCCGGAACAAAACAGGACAGTAGCGGTTGTTTCAGCGCTTATAAATGACGAAAAAAACGCAATATCGCTTTTGGAGGACTTGGAAGTATACTATATCGCGAACCAGGATGAGAACCTTTTTTTCGCCCTTCTCGGGGATTTTAAAGACGCCGACCAGGTCGTGACGCAGGAGGAACTCGATATCGTTTCCAAGGTGGAGGAGAAGGTAAAAGAGCTAAACCAGAAATACGGCCGGGAGATATTCTACTACTACCATAGAAAAAGGCAGTACATTGCCGATGAGAACAAGTATATGGGGGACGAGAGGAAAAGGGGCGCGCTCCTGGACCTTTGCGCGGTTTTGAAGGGGGTTAAAAAGGAAGGGTACCTGAACAGCGAAATAAGGGCTCCTGAAGGCGTTAAATACGTAATCACGATGGACGCCGATACGCAAATTCCGCGGGACGCCGCCAAAAAGCTGATAGGCGCGATGTCACACCCCTTGAACAGGCCCGTGATAAACGAGGATGGCACGGCCGTCACAAAAGGCTACGGCATCATGCAGCCGAGGATAGGCATAGATGTGGTCAGCGCGGCAAAGACCTATTTCTCGCTGGTTTTTTCCGGCCAGGCGGGGCTCGACACTTACTCCACAGCCTGCTCGGATATCTATCAGGATCTATTCGGAGAGGGCATCTATACGGGCAAGGGAATATTCGATCTGGAAGTATTCTATACCGTGCTCGATAAATCATTCCCGAAACGCAGGATTCTAAGCCACGATCTTTTGGAAGGCAGCTATTTGCGCACCGCGCTTTTAACCGATGTTGTTTTTGTGGATTCGTATCCTTCCAAATACGATTCGTGGGCCAAACGGCAGCACCGCTGGGTGCGCGGGGACTGGCAACTTATCAGGTGGCTGTGCAATAACGTAAGGAACGAAAAGAACGAAAAGATAAAAAACCCCCTCAACAAGCTCTCTAAATTTAAGATCGGGGACAATATCAACCGCAGCCTGATTGAGCCGGCATGCTTCATCGTGCTGTTCCTGGGTTTGACTTTCCTGCACGGAGCGATTGCGTTACTCTTGTTCGTGGGGCTTCTTACGCTTTTTTACGATCCGCTTTCCGGTCTCGTGGGTAAAATCATCATGCTGATCAAAAATGCAGATAAAGGCGTTGTATTAAAAGACGCCTGGTTCGAGACGAGAAACAGCTTCCGGCAAAGCTTTTTCAGGCTCTCGTTTTTGCCGTACGAGGCCTACCTGAATGTAGACGGGGTCATACGCACATTGTACCGGTTGTTTGTTAGCAAAAAGAAGATGCTGGAATGGGTTACCGCCGCAGAAAGCGAAAAACAGTCGGGGAATACGCAAAAAGCGTTGTGGAAGAAGATGGCCTTCTCGCCGGTCATAGGCATTATCACGCTGCTGCTCTCGTCTTTCTTTTTAAGGACGGTCTCCATAACGGCCCTGCTTTTAGGCGCCGTCTGGTTCTTCGCTCCGGGGGTCGCTTTTATTACCAGCGCGCCCATCGAGAAGAAGAAATATATAATGGACGACTTAACCAATATGCGGCTGCGGATGCTCGCAAGGAAGACGTGGCGGTACTTCGAGGACTTCTGCACGGAGGACACGTTTATGTGGGCGCCGGACAATTTCCAGGAGTATCCGTATAAAAAGCCGGTGGACAGGACTTCCTCCACAAATGTCGCGTATTCGCTGATAGCGAATGCAATCGCCCGGGACTTCGGCTATATAACGCTTTGCGAAATGATCGACAGGATGGAAAAATGCGTCGAGAGCATAGAAAAATGCAAAAAGTGGCATGGGCATCTGTACAACTGGTACGACCTAAACAACCTCGATACACTGAAACCGGAATACGTTTCCTCCGTTGACAGCGGGAACCTCGCCTGTTACCTCATCACCGCATGCAAAGCCGTAGAGGACGCCATCGGCCGGCCGGCTTACAGCAATTGCGCAATGGGGCTATACGACACGCTGTGGATGGAGGCAAAAAAAAGCAGGACAGATTCTTACCCGCCCGCCAAAGAGCGGAACTCAAGCGTTTTGTTTTACAACACGCTGCTGGATCTGGAAAAAGAAACGCAGCATGAAAAGCTGAGCGGTTCCGCTTTGAAAAAAACCGTGGAGAGTTTCCTCCGGGAAACCGAACGCCTGACGCCTTTTTTGAAGCTTATAAAGGAAATGCCGCTGTGCGCGCAGAGCGAGGAATACGAAGAAACGTCCAAAGCGCTTTTGTCCGCGCTGGACGCCTATACGCCCGTACGGTTTATCGAGGAATACCATTCGGTATTAAACGTGCTTTCCATACTCTACAAGCTTTCCGCTTCCCGGGGCGACGTGAAATTCGTACGCTGGATCAAAGAGATGGAGTTAAAGCTGGGCTCGGCTTATATCAATACGAAAAAGCTTGTAAAGCGCGCAGGCCTTCTCATCGAGCGCATGAAATCCATTTTCGAGGGCATGGATTTTTCGGTGCTGTACGATGAGAAAAAAGGGCTCTTCTCCATAGGGTATAATATAAAGGAAGGAAATTTAAGCAACTCCTACTACGACCTTCTGGCATCCGAAGCGAGACAGACGGGATTCGTAGCCATAGCGAAGGGCGACGTACCGCAGAAGCACTGGTTTCGGCTTTCGCGGCCGCTGGCCGTTTTAAACGAGCGGCGGGTGCTGCTCTCCTGGGGCGGCACGATGTTTGAATATTTTATGCCTTTGCTGCTCATGAAAAACTACGAATACACGCTTCTCGACGAAACCTACAACGCAGTGATCGAGGCGCAAAAGATGTTCGGCGACCAAAGGCATGTGCCGTGGGGTGTATCCGAATCCGGATATTACGCTTTCGACTTGAACCTGTACTATCAATACAAGGCCTTCGGCGTTCAAAAGCTCGGGTTGAAATCCGGGCTTTCCAAGGATACCGTCATATCGCCTTATTCCACTTGCCTTGCGCTCATGATCGATCCGGCCCTTGCCGTTAAAAATATGGAGGAGCTGAAAAAAGCGGGCGCATACGGAAAATACGGGTTTTACGAGGCGCTTGATTATACGCACGAGAGGACGCTCGGCAAGGAGAAAAAGCACATCGTCAAAAGCTATATGGCCCATCATCAGGGCATGGTTTTGGCTTCGCTTTCGAATTTTCTTTCCGACAATTACCTGCAGAAGCTCTTCCACAATGCGCCTATGGTAAAGGCTACGGAGCTTCTCCTGAAGGAAAAGATACCGGCCAGGAACATCGTCATAAAAGAATACGATCATCAGGCGCAGGAGACGGATAAACCGGTATTCAAGGAAATACGCGCTCTTAGAAAGTTTTCCATGGATACTTCGCTGTACCCGGAAGCGCATCTGTTGTCCAACGGCCGGTATACCTGCTGCCTGACGCAGTTCGGTTCGGGGTTTTCCTCCTTCAACGGCATACTCTTAAACCGGTGGAACAGCGACTTTATGCGTGAGTTTTCCGGTGTCCACCTGTATCTGAGCGAAGAGAAGTCCGGGCTTGTCTGGTCGGCCGGCTTTTTGCCTTCCGGGATAGAGCCGGAGGAATATACCGTTTCATTTGATGCCCACAAAGCCGAGTATGCCCGCAAAGACGGCAGCTTTAAGACGACAACGGAGGTATGCATATCTCCCGAGGCCGATCTGGAGATACGGCGCATTACCGTCGCAAACGATAGCGAAGAAGACTCTTTTGTAAAAGTGACATGCGCGATAGAACCCGTTCTCTGTCCAAAAAGGGAATTCGATGCGCATCCGGCTTTTACCGAGGTGTTTTTGCAGAACAGGGAACTGAAAGAACAGCAAGCGCTCTGCGTGAAGCGGCGCAAACGCAAAGCCCACGATTTAAGCTACAGCCTGGTGCTGAAGGCTGTGTGCGATTCTGAAATAATAGAATACGAAACCAACCGGGAGCGGTTTTTCGGAAGACAAAACGAATACGGCCTGCCTGCCGCTTTGAGCGAAGGGAAAATTAAATCGGAAACCGGAAGCGAGACGGTGCTCGCTATGACCGTACAGCTTGCCATACCCAAAAAGGTGAAAAAGACCGTATCGTTCGTTATTTCCGCGGGTGAAAGCGAAGCGGACGCCATCTGCCATGCTATGAATTTAAGCGACGATGCGCAGGTCGCGCGCGTGATGGATCTTTCCTGGACGCACAGCCAGGTGGAGATGCGCTATCTCGGGCTTAAACACTCGCAGGCCAATGTGTATCAAATGATCGCCTCCCGCATGATATTCCATACGCCGGTGAAAGCGAAATACGAGGCGCAGATAAGGAAAAACAGGCAGCCTGTAAGCGTGCTCTGGCAATACGGTGTATCCGGAGACCTGCCCATCGTGCTTTTTATAATAGACGATGCCGAGGATATGAAGCGCGCCAAGGACATCGTTCTGGCGCATGAATTCTGGCGTTTGAAAGGCTTCCGCGCGGACCTCGTGATCCTCTCGAAGAGAGCAAGCGAATACCTGAATCCTTTGAACGACAAACTGTATGAACTGGCCCAGTCGAGCCATGCCCGTGAAACGATCAACAAGGCCGGAGGCGTATATATACTATCGGCCGACCATGTGGGCGAGGATACCGTAAATACGCTTGTGTCCGCGGCATCTGTCGTGCTTACGGCGAACGAGCCGTTTATGAAGCAGATATTGTTCGAGGAAAATATATACCCGCAAAAGATATTTTCTGATAAAAACCGGCGTGAAAAGCTCGTGAGGCAAAAACACAAGGCGCAGATACTGGAAAACGGCCTGGGCGGTTTCACAAACGGCGGTGCGGACTATACGGCGTATTTGCGCGAGGATGTGCATACGCCGGCCCCCTGGAGCAATCTTTTGGTGAACGGTAGCTTCGGAAGCCTGGTGACGATGGAGGGGGGCGGATATACGTGGGCAGAAAACGCAAGGATGATGCGGCTTACACCTTTTAGGAACGACGCGCTAAAAGATATTCCGGGCGAAGGGATTTTGCTGCGTGAGGATGATACGGGCGAAGCGTTTTCGCTTATGCCGGGGATGCTAAAAAGCGGGGAATACGCTGTGACCTTCGGGCATGGCTATGCAGTTTATGAAAGAAGGGGCGGTCTTTCCACGCGGCTGACTGTTTTCTCGGATATGGATTCGAATGTAAAGGTAAGCCTTTGCGAGATCGCCAACGAAAACGATACGGAAAAGAATCTGTCGCTCTATTATTTTATGGAGCCGGTCTTGGGCGAGCTTTGGGAAAATGCGGAAAAAACCGTGGTAGCAGGCATGGATGCAGGCGGCGCGCTGACCGCCCGGAACGCGCTGTTCAATGTCGAGGGCATTGCGTTTATTTATGGCAAATCGAAGGAATTCTATTATACGGCCCGAAAAGAGGAGTTCTTTGGGGTTTTTGGCAGCGTGTACAGGATTGCGGCTTTAAACCTGGATAGTTTAAGCAACAGTCTTGGCGGAGGATCACCCTGCCTTGCGCTTCAGCTCAAATTATCGATCGCTCCGGGCGAGACAAAAAGCCTGCCGCTGCTTTTGGGCTTTGCGAGAAACGAAGAAGAAATGCGCCTCGCTGTAGAGAAGCTCAACACGCCGGAAAAGGCAGGGGAGAGCCTGAAGAAAACCCGCGGCTTCTGGGCCGGGAAATTAAACCGGATAAAGGTCCGGACGCCCAGCATCAAGTTCGACACGGTCATCAACCATTGGCTCTTGTACCAGGTCTATTCTTCACGGTTGTACGGGCGCACAGGATATTTCCAGTCAGGGGGGGCCTTCGGCTTCCGGGACCAGCTGCAAGACGTGCTTTCGCTGCTTTATACGGATGAAAAGACTGCGCGGGACCATATCGTAAAATGCGCCTCCAAACAGTTTGTTGAAGGAGACGTTCTGCATTGGTGGCATGAAAAAACAAGGGGCGTACGCACGTATATCAAGGACGACCTGCTGTTTTTGCCGTACGTAGCCAGCATATATGCGAAAACGACCGGGGACTACGGCATATTCGAGGAGAAAGTACCCTATCTTGCGAGCATTCCCATACCCGACTGCCAGGAAGACCTGTATATGGAATTTTCGCCTTCTGAAGAATATGAGACGCTGTATCTGCACTGTATCCGCGCTATTGAACATTCCCTGGATTTCGGCGAAAGGGGACTTTCCAAGATCGGCAGCGGGGATTGGTGCGACGGCATGAACTACATCGGCATTCTCGGAAAAGGCGAAAGCGTATGGCTTTCATTTTTTCTCTACGATGTTTTAAAAAAATTCAGCGAGGTATGCGAGCATTACCGGGATACAAACCTGAAGGAAAAATACCGGCAGGTTGCGGACGGGCTTTACGCGAACATCGAAAAGAACGCATGGGACGGGAAATGGTACAGGCGCGCCTACTATGACGACGGAACGCCGCTCGGGAGCGCGCAAAACGGGGAGTGCGCCATAGACCTTTTATCCCAGGCATGGCCGGCTATTGCCGACTGCGGCTCGAAACAGCGCCAGATAGAGGCATACAACAGCGCAATGAACAAGCTCGTTAAAATGGAAGACGGGCTTATCTGCCTGTTTACGCCGCCGTTCGACCAGACCGAGAACCACCCCGGATACGTAAGGGGATACCGGCCGGGGATACGGGAAAACGGCGGGCAGTATACGCATGCATCCGCGTGGCATATCATTGCGGCAGCCGCTTTAAAGCGCAAAAACGACGCGTATGCGCTTTTTGAGCTCATAAACCCTGTGAACAATACGAGCACTTCCGCGGGGCTTCAAAAATACAGGGGCGAGCCTTTCGCCATGGCCGGGGACGTCTCGTTTTCGGAGGGCATACGGGGCCGCGCCGGATGGACATGGTATACGGGCTCCGCCTCATGGATGTATCAGGCGGGTATTAAAAGCATACTGGGAATGCACAAGGAAGGCGGCAAGCTCTTTATAGAACCCTGCATACCGGAGGATTGGCAAAACTATAAACTGAACTACCGCTATCAAGAGACGGATTACGTGATCCATGTTGCAAACCCGTACGGGCATTACAAAGGACGGGCCAAACTCACGCTTGACGGCTATTATGTAGGCGAGTACCTGCACTTAACGGACGATTCCGTCCCGCATGAAGTGAAAGCGGAGCTTTTGCCCTAAGGCAGCAGCCGGCAGACTGTAAAAAGCGATAAAACAGAATTTACGTTTTGTTTATAAATTATTCATGGAAAGTATATAATAAACTGTGAATATTAATCTATAATGATAACTATATAATAATAAATCAATATAGAATTTGACTGCGAAGCGGTAAGCTGATACAGGGGGTATGCGTATTTAAGAATCGAAATTGTGAAATGTTTGGCTGTTGCGCTCCATAGATTATTATGTTACACTAATATTCGGCATTTTTTAGCCGATTGGTATATAATAAGCTATTTTTTAGGATAAAAGCGCTGGAGGAAAATAATGAGTGCAAATGTTGAAAGATTGAGCAGCAATAAAGTAAAGATCGAAATGGTAATCTCCCCCGAAAAATTCGAGGAGGGTCTCTCTAAGGCCTTTGTTAAAAACAGGGGCAAGTTCAATGTCCCGGGGTTCCGTAAAGGCAAGGCTCCGAGGCAGATCGTGGAGAGGCTTTACGGGGACGGTTTTTTATACGAGGATGCGTTTGATATCGTATTTCCTGAGGAATACGGCGTTATAGTGGAAGAGAACAAACTGGAAATCGTGTCAAGGCCCGATCTCGACATCAAGAAGATAGGCAAAAACGAAGGCGTGGAATGCACCGTTGAGGTATATGTAAGGCCGGAATTCGAGCTGGCCCCGTATATGGGCGTTGAAGCCGGGAAGGCGGAATACAAAGTAACGGACGAACAGGTGGAGGCCGAGCTTACCCGCAAGCAGAACCAGTCCGCGCGCTGGATCGATGCTAAGCGCCCGGTTGCGGAAGGCGACCGCGTTATAGTGGATTATTCGGGCTCTGTGGACGGAGAGGTATTCGAAGGCGGTACGGCGGAAAACCAGACGATCGAGATCGGGAAAGGCCGTTTTATTCCCGGATTTGAAGAGCAGCTCATCGGAATGTCCAAGGATGATGAAAAGGATATAAACGTAAGCTTCCCGGAGGATTACCAGGCGACGGATCTGGCCGGCAAGGCTGCGGTCTTCCACATCAAACTGCACGACATCAAGGAGAAGGAATTACCGGCGATAGACGACGAATTTGCAAAAGACGTATCGGAATTCGAAACGCTGGAAGAATACAAAAAGGATATTTCGGAAAAGTTTGAAAAAAGCGCTGCCGAAAGGTCCGAAGCCGAGACCGAGGACAACGTGATAAAGGCCGTTGTCGATAAAAACACGATCGATATCCCCGATGCGATGTGCGAAAGCCAGATAGACAGGCAGGTTTCCCAGCTTGAATACAATCTTATGGTTCAGGGAATAACACTGGAAGATTACCTGAACTATATGGGTATTAAAATGGAGGATTTGAGAGAAAAGCAAAAGGAATCAGCATATAATATGGTAAAGACACAGCTTGTTCTGGAAGCAATAAGAAAAAAAGAGGAGATCGGGGCTTCCGAAGAGGAGATAGAGGACTATATCGTCAAAGCGGCCGAACGCGCGAAGAAGACCGTAGAGGAGTACAAAAAGCTGGTCGAAGGCGAAACCATGGAAGGCATCAAAGACAGGATCGCGTTTGACAAAACCATAAAGCTTTTGGTAGATAACGCAAAACTTACGGAAAAACCGGATGAAAATGCAAAGCCCAAAGCAAAAAAAGAGAGCAAAAAAGAAAAAGAAGATAAAGCTTAAGTAAAGTTTAAAGAAAATATTACGATTTTTATATTGTATATTCTTTAAAATCAGTGAATTTTCCGTATAAAAAAGATATAATCTTAAAAGAGGGATTTTGAGATTATCCGGCGAATATTTGATATAACAATAACAGGAGAGAAATAAATGAGTTTGGTACCCATAGTTGTCGAACAGACAAATAAAGGCGAGCGTTCGTACGATATATATTCCCGTTTGTTAAAGGACAGGATCATATTCCTGGGCGGGGAGATCGACGACGACATCGCGAATCTGGTCATTGCGCAATTGATATTTTTGGAATCGGAAGATCCGGAAAAAGACATTGCATTGTACATTAACAGTCCTGGAGGCTCCGTTACGGCCGGCATGGCAATATTTGACACCATGCAGTATATACGCTGTGAAGTTTCCACCATATGCGTGGGACTCGCGGCTTCCATGGGGTCTTTCCTGCTCGCGGCCGGCGCAAAAGGCAAGAGAAAGGCATTGCCGAACAGCGAGATCCTCATCCATCAGCCTTCCGGCGGCGCACGCGGCCAGGCTACGGATATCGCGATCCATGCGGAGCATATTATAAAGACAAAGAAGAAATTAAACGAGATATTAAGCAAGAGAACCGGGCAGCCTCTTGAGAGAATAGAAAAAGACGTGGAGAGGGATTATTATATGACAGCCGCCGAGGCTAAGGAATACGGCCTTATCGACGAGATATTCCCCCCAAGGCGTTAGAACCGGGACAAATTTTTGAGGTGAAAAATGGATAAGTATTTCGATGACAAAAAGCAGCTCAAATGCTCGTTTTGCGGAAAACTGCAGGAACAGGTGAGAAGGCTTGTTGCCGGACCGGGTGTTTATATTTGCGATGAGTGTATCGAGCTGTGCAGGGAGATCATAGAAGAGGATTACCAGGATGTCACCGATTTGGAAATGAAGGAGATTCCAAAGCCGGAGGAGATCTATAATATACTGAATGAATACGTGGTCGGGCAGCACCAGGCGAAGAAGAGCCTGTCGGTGGCCGTATACAACCACTACAAGCGCATCAATTCGGATACAAAGAAAGACGAGGTAGAGCTTCAAAAGAGCAATATCGTCATGCTTGGACCTACGGGCTGCGGAAAAACGCTGCTGGCCCAGACGCTGGCCAAAATATTAAACGTGCCGTTTGCAATAGCCGATGCGACGTCTCTTACCGAGGCCGGTTATGTGGGCGAGGATGTGGAGAATATCCTCCTAAAGCTCATACAGGCGGCGGATTATGATATCGAGCGCGCACAGCGCGGCATCATCTATATAGACGAAGTGGATAAAATAGCGCGCAAGGGCGATAATCCGTCCATCACGCGGGATGTTTCCGGCGAAGGCGTACAGCAAGCGCTATTAAAAATACTCGAAGGAACGGTCGCAAGCGTACCGCCGCAGGGCGGGCGAAAGCATCCGCACCAGGAATTCATACAGATAGATACGACCAACATCCTCTTCATCTGCGGAGGCGCCTTCGGGGGCTTGGAAAAGATCATAGAGGGACGCCTGGGCCGGAAGACGATGGGCTTCGGAGCGGAAATACAGAATAAACAGAGCAAGGATTTAAACGAGCTTTACAGCCATATCATGCCGGAAGACCTCCTGAAATTCGGACTTATACCCGAATTCGTAGGCAGGGTGCCGGTTATTGTGACGCTGCATTCCCTGGACGAGGATGCGCTGGTGAAGATACTTCGCGAGCCCAAGAACGCGCTTGTAAAGCAGTTCATAAAGCTTCTTGAGATCGACGGCGTAGCGTTGGAATTTGAAGACGAAGCCGTGCGCGCCATAGCGAAACTGGCTATGGAGAGGAATACGGGCGCCAGGGGACTTAGAGCTATTCTCGAATCCATCATGCTCGACATCATGTTTGACGTGCCGTCAAGGGGCGATGTAAAGAAATGCATCATCACAAAGGATACGATCAAAAACAGCTCTACGCCGATACTCATATTGAGTGATTCTTCAAACAAGAAGCTCGCGGCGCCAAAACAAAAGAAAGAATCCGCATCCTAAACAAGAGCCGCCGCAAGGAGGCTTTGTAAAAGAAAGTATTGCAAAAACTAAGGAAGCACTGAAAAACTCTCTTTTCGTCATTCTCCAGCGAAGCGAAGAATCTTGAAAAATGGCCTTATTACAAAGATTCTTCAGTCGCTGCGCTCCCTCAAGAATGACATAATGGCGTATTAATCAGTGTTTCCCTGAATAGGACAATTGAAACGAAATGCAACAAAAAGCAAGGGATAAGGAAAAACGGCCCTTGCTTTTTTTATGCCGTTTTAACTATGATGAACTTAAACTTTACATGATCCTCGATTAATCCGTGAATATAGAGCGGACGATAGGTATGACATAATGGCTGCCTCCCCGTCCTTTTACATCTTCTACCATTGCTACGACCAGATACTGTTTTGCCTGGCTTTCATCCGCCGGAAATGCCACGAACCAGCCAAGCTCCGTTCCTTTGGTATCCTCCTTGGAATTTTTTATCTCTGCTGTCCCGGTTTTCCCTGCGATCTTTAAGCCCTTTACCTTGAAGGAATGCCCTGTGCCGCCGGGGTTTTCAACCACCTGGATCATCGCGTTCTTAACCGTTTGTATGGCTTTCCCGGTAAAAGCGTTTTCCTTCCATACCTTTGGGCTTGCTGCTTTTTCCAGATAAGGCGCCATCATATTGCCCTGGTTTATAAAAGCCGTGTAGATGGACGCCATGTGTATGGGATTGATCAGCAGCTTTCCTTGCCCATACCCGCTGTTTGCAAGGTCCACCTCGTCGCTGAATGCAAGCTTCGTTCCAAACACAGATCGGCTCAGCCCGAATTCAAAGGGAACGTCCTCGCCAAAACCGACACTTTTCAGGCCCTCTGCAAATTCGCCGGCACCGACCTTGAGCGCCGCTTTCGCAAAAAATATGTTGTCCGAGTATATGAGTGCATTTTGGACGTTCGCAGCTCCTGCGTATTGTTTCAATGTCGTCACTTTATAGTCTTTCCAACTGCTGTCCTTTTGCCAGGCCTTACCGCTTGGCCCAAAGTCGTCTTTAGAGCTGAAAGAACCTTTGCTTAAGGCTATGGCGGCGGTAACGGGTTTAAAAGAGGACCCGGGGACAAACGCCGCTTTAAACCGGTTGAACATCGGCTTGGTATCTTCGTTGTTATACACCGCCCACTTTTCCTCCGTCAGGCCCAATATAAAATCATTCGGATCGTAAGACGGCGTACTGACCAGCGCCAGGATTTCCCCGGTCTTCGGACTCATGATCACCGCAGCGCCTTTATCGTTTTTCATCTGATCATAGAGTTTCTCCTGCAGTTTTGTATCGATGGTCAGCGTAACGTTTTCGCCGTTGCGGGCTTTTCTCTCCGCCAATGTCTCTTTTTCTTTATCGTTCTTATCTAAAATGTAGATTTTGCAGCCGTCGATACCCCGGATACGGTCCTCCAAGAGGCTTTCCAGACCGATCTTTCCAATTTTGCTATCGACATTATAAGCTTGACCCGGATGTGCATCCAGTTCTTCTTTGCTGATATTGTGGATGTAGCCGGTCAAGTGCGCCGCTTTTTCACCCAGCGCATAAACCCGGTCTTTCACAGTATTAAGTCCTATTCCTTTGATCTCCAGAAGCTTTGCCTTTTTCTCCGCGTCCGTATAAGAGATATTCTTCAGGGGTACGAACAGATCGTCCTTCACCCATTTTTCCGACAGTTTGCTATTGATTGTTTCCACAGTCATATTCAATAATTCCGCTGCCTTTGTGATATCCTCCGCGCGGGTCTCAGGACTCATCTTCCCGGGTACAAAGCCAACAGAATATACCTTGTCTTTACCCGCCAGCAGCTTGCCGTTTCTGTCGAGTATACTTCCTCTTTCACCCTTTGAGGTTTCAACGCGCACCTTGTCTTCATTGTTTAAGTTGGGAAAGATCATATTTGAATTCCATACAAGCTTATATTTGCCATCGATTTGTTTGAATACCGCTTTATTGGTAAAGCTTAACTGTCCGGCCTGCGTATCCATGGTTGTCCGATAACTTAAGGCATCGCCCTGTTTGTCTTCGTCGATTTCAATCTTAAGGTTTTTGGCTTCTATACCATTATAGATATTTTTATTGCGGGCTATAAAATACTCTTTAGAAACACCGCTGTCCTCAACGATCATGCTATGCATCTTTTCATAATCCCGCGTGTTAACAGCGGCCATGTAGGCTTTCAGTACCTCTTCAGGATCGGAAACTCCCGACATAGTTGACATCGAGCATCCGGAGGCTGCCAACAGCAAGCAGGCAATGATAACACAGATCAATGCATTTTTATTTCTCAAAATATATCCCCTTCCTCATATCGCAGGTACGGGTCGTGAGCATATACCCAGAATTTTACTTTAATTATAGCGTACAATCATTGCTTTTTTCAAATCAGTTATACATTGTGTTCGCTGATCATTGTTCATGAAATCAATTCTCAATTCCGAATTTCCAACCCGATTTACAGGATAATATATAAAACCTTCCATATACTAAGTCTAGTTAAAAAATTAGAATATGGTCTTTGGAGGTTTTGCTACTTGTCGGACGTCTTGCTTTTAATACAGCTATTTTTCGGTATCGTTATAGGTCTTTATTTCTTTAATCTTTATAAATCGCAGCAGGGTCAAAAAATGAGCTTCGAAAGGGAATCGCGAAAGCAGCTTGACCGGCTGGAAAAACTGCGCCGCATAAGCCTTACCATGCCTTTGTCGGAGAAGGCGAGGCCGCAGACTTTTGAAGACATCGTGGGTCAGGATGAAGGCATAAAAGCTCTAAAAGCGGCGTTATGCGGTAAAAACCCGCAGCATGTGCTGATATACGGACCGCCGGGAATCGGCAAGACCTGCGCCGCGCGGCTGGTGCTGGAGGAGGCTAAGAGAAGCCCGCATACGCCTTTCGAGCATGATGCGAAATTCATAGAAATGGATGCGACATGCGTGCGCTTCGACGAGCGCAACATAGCGGACCCGCTTCTTGGTTCCGTTCACGATCCGATCTACCAGGGCGCGGGGGCTTTCGGCGCGGCCGGCATACCGCAGCCTAAACCTGGGGCTGTGACCAAGGCTCACGGCGGCGTGCTCTTTTTGGACGAGATCGGGGAGATACATCCCATACAGATGAACAAGCTTTTAAAAGTGCTGGAGGACAGGCGCGTATTTTTTGAAAGCGCGTACTACAATTCCGAGGATAAAAACATCCCGAGCCATATACACGATATTTTTAAAAACGGACTGCCGGCGGATTTCCGGCTGGTGGGGGCCACCACCAAATCCCCCCAGGAAATATCCCCGGCCATACGGAGCAGGTGTATTGAGATATTCTTTAGGCAGCTTTACCCGGACGAAATCGTAAAGATCGCCATAAAAGCCGCGGCGAAAAGCGAGGTTGCGATAGAAGAAAGCGCCGCCAAGATCGTGGGGGAATACGCTACGAACGGAAGGGACGCCGTAAACATCGTGCAGCTTGCGGGGGGCATCGCGATAGGCGAAGGCAAAAGCCGCATTACGGACGAACATATAGATTGGGTGCTGGAAACCGGGCAATACCAGCCCCGGCCGGAAAAGCATATCAAGGATACGGCCAAGGCCGGATGCATCAACGGCCTCGCGGTGTACGGCGCGAATATGGGCATGCTCATCGATATCGAAGCGGTGGCGGTCAGGACATCCGGAAAAGGCGTGCTTACGATTACGGGTTTTATAGACGAAGAGGAGCTGGACGGCGCCAATAGAAGGGTAAAACGCAAGAGCACGGCCAAAAGCTCCGTGGAAAACGTTTTGACGGTGCTGCGCAAGTTTTTCAGCCTGGATGCTTCGGATTACGATATTCATATAAACGTGCCGGGAGGCATCCCCATGGACGGGCCTTCGGCCGGCATCGCCATAGCATGCGCGGTATACTCCGCCATCACCGGCAAACTGCCCGAATGCCTTACGGCTATGACGGGAGAGCTCTCCATTAACGGCGAGGTAATGCCCGTGGGCGGTATTAAGGCGAAAGTAAGCGCCGCACAGAAGTCGGGGGCCAGCCGGGTGCTGATCCCCAGGGAAAACGCCAAGGAAGCGGTTAAGGTAACGGGTATTGAAGTCGTGTGCGTATCCTCTATAACGGAGGTATTCGATATCGTATTCAACAATAGGCAAAAAAGCATTACGATTGCCGAAATACAGCCTACGGTACTCTCCGCCCAGACGTTCTAGAGGACTGCTCCAGGTACACATATATGAAATAGCATGGGGAATGTATGCAGGGAAGCTTGTCTTTTGACAATGGCACTTGAAATGCCGACTTGTTATAATGTATAATTTAGTAGTTTCATCAGGAGGAAAATAAAGGTATGGCAAAGAAAGGCCAAAGGCAGGCGCTGCCTATGGTTGCGCTGAGAGGTTTGGTAATATTCCCGTATATGGTGCTGCACTTCGATGTAGGCAGGGATAAATCCATTGCTGCCCTTGAAGAGGCAATGGCGAACGACCAGCTCGTTTTTTTATGCGCGCAAAAGGATATACGTGTTGAAGAACCGGACACCGGAGATATATTTGAAATAGGGACACTCTCGAAAATCAAGCAGGTTTTGAAGCTCCCCGGCGATAATCTGCGGGTACTCGTGGAGGGTATAAACCGCGCCCGCATCGTGGAGTATCTCGATAACGAGAACTACCTCATGGTGGAAGTTGAACAATACGAAGAAACGTTTTTAGGCGGCGGCGAGGTGGACGTGCATACGGAAGCCCTGATGCGCACGGTACTCACCATGTTCGAGAAATACTCGAAGCAGAGCAATAAGATCTCTCCGGAAGCCATGGTATCGGTCAGCGAAGTAAAAGACCCGGGACAGCTTGCGGATATCGTAGCATCCAACATCGTTTTTAAATTCGACGACAAGCAGAAAATACTCGAGTGTTTCGACGTCGCCGAACGCCTGGAGGAGATCATAGCCATACTGTCACGCGAACTCGAGATAGCCAATATAGAGAATGAGATCGTAAAAAACGTAAAGAAACAGATAGACAAGTCCCAACGGGAATATTACCTGCGGGAACAGATGAAGGCCATTCAGAAGGAGCTGGGAGAAGGGGAAACGATTCAGTCTGAAGTGGAGGAGCTCAAGGAAAAGATAGAAAAAGCGAACCTCTCCGAGGAAGCTTTGAAAAAAGCGGAAAAGGAACTAAGCCGTATGGAGAAGATGTCTGCGGGTTCTCCGGAAGTAGGCGTTATACGCTCCTACCTCGATTGGATTATAGGCCTTCCCTGGGGCGTTGAAACGCAGGACAACATGGACTTGTCCCATGCCGCGCAGGTTTTGGACGAAGACCATTTCGGGCTGGAAAAGGTAAAGGAGAGGATACTCGAGTATCTCGCCGTGCGTAAAATGAAAAACGACATGCATGGGCCGATACTCTGCTTTGTAGGACCTCCCGGCGTAGGCAAAACCTCCATTGCGCGCTCCATCGCAAGGGCGCTTGACCGCAAGTTCGTACGCACCTCCTTGGGAGGCCTGCGGGACGAGGCGGAGATCAGAGGGCACAGGCGCACGTATATCGGGGCGATTCCCGGCCGTATCATAGCCTCCGTTAAACAGGCGGGTTCATTGAATCCAGTATTTTTATTTGACGAGATAGATAAGATGTCGCACGACTTTCGCGGGGACCCGGCTTCCGCAATGCTGGAAGTGCTGGACCCCGAGATAAACAACTCGTTCCGCGACCATTACCTTGATCTCGAATTCGACCTTTCAAAAGTCATGTTCCTGACGACGGCCAACTCGACGGATACGATCCCGAGGCCGCTGCTCGACAGGATGGAGATGATAGAGCTTTCGAGCTATACGGAAAATGAAAAAGCCGAAATAGCAAAAAGGCACCTGATAAAAAAGCAAAGCGAAGAGCATGGGCTAAAAGACGGCATGCTGGATATCAATGAAGGCGCACTGTCCGACATCATCAACCTGTACACCTCGGAATCGGGCGTACGCAATTTGGAGAGAAGCATCGCCAACGTTTGCCGCAAAGCCGCGCGTGAGCTCTTGGAGACGGGCGCGTCGGGGATCCGCGTGACGCGCCAGAACCTATATAAATACCTGGGGTATCCGCGCTACAGAAGGACCAAAGCCGGCGAAGCCGACAGGATGGGCGTTGTAACGGGCCTGGCATGGACGGCTGTAGGCGGGCAGACGCTTCCGGTCGAGGCGATGGTGATGGACGGTACCGGGAGAATAGAGCTCACGGGGCATTTGGGCGACGTGATGAAGGAAAGCGCAAAGGCTGGCATCAGCTATATCCGCTCCAAACACAACGAGCTCGGCATCGACAGGGATTTCTACGAAAAGAAGGATATACACATCCACTGTCCGGAGGGCGCTATTCCGAAGGACGGGCCTTCGGCGGGCATTACAATGGCGACCGCGGTGGTTTCCGCGCTGACGGAAAAACCGGTAAGAAAAGACGTCGCAATGACGGGGGAGATCACGCTTACGGGAAATGTGCTTCCGATCGGCGGGCTGAAGGAAAAAGTATTGGCCGCGCTTCGGGCCGGCATCAAGACTGTGATCATACCCAAGGAGAACGAAAAGGACATATACGATCTGCCTCCGGGTATCCGCAGGAAATTGAAATTTATTATGGCGGACGATGTGATGCAGGTGTTTGACAACAGCATCGTAAAATAACTTAAACCGAAGAAGTTATGATTTTATTCTTGGATTTTTCGAGGTCTTTAGATGGAAATAAAAAAAGCCGAATTTATCAAAAGCATGCGGCAAAAAAAGGATTATCCCGATTTGAACCTGCCCGAGATCGCCATTGCGGGCAGGTCTAATTCCGGAAAGTCTTCTCTTATCAATTGCCTCGCGAACAATGGCTCGCTCGCAAAGGTCAGCGGAACGCCAGGTAAAACGCGGCTTGTGAATTTTTTTAAGTTTTTTACCAATACATCGGAGTTCATTTTGGTTGATCTCCCGGGATACGGATACGCAAAAGTATCCAAAAGCGAAAAAAGCGCCTGGACAGGGATGATAGAGGACTATTTTGCGGTTACGGAGAATCTGAAGGCTTTGCTTGTATTGATGGATATACGGCACAAGCCGAACGATTTCGACGCACAGATGCTCTACTACGCGCAGTACCGTTGCGTTCCTTTTGTGATTATCGCAACAAAGGCGGATAAAATAGCAAAATCCAAACGTCCCCACTACGTAAAGGGAATTTTAAGCGAACTCGGGATAGAGGCCGGCATCAGTACGGTCGCTTTTTCATCTGCAGACCGTTCGGGGAAAACAGAGCTTCTTTCCATAATTCAGGAACATTTGGGGGAAGTTCAAATATGAAATTGTTTGCGATCAGCGATCTGCACCTTTCGGAGCACACCCCGAAAAGCATGGATATATTCGGTGATCACTGGTGCGGTCACTGGGCAAAGATAAAAGCGGACTGGGAAAAGAAAGTCGCAGAAGGAGACATCGTACTCGTTTGCGGGGACATTAGCTGGGCCATGAAAATGAGCGAGGCCCTTCCCGATCTGAATGCGATCTGCAGCCTTCCCGGGAAAAAGATACTGTTAAAGGGAAATCACGATTACTGGTGGAATTCCGCGTCTAAAGTGCAGTCCGCTCTGTTCAACGAGACCTACATCCTGCAAAACGGGCATTTTACATTCGGCGATTATGTTATCGTAGGCACCAGAGGCTGGACCGTGCCCTTGGGACCGGCCACCCAGGCGGACGAGGCGATCTACAGGCGGGAGAGCATACGGCTTTCGCTTTCCATACAGGGGGCTTTAAGGCAGCGCGAAGGGAAAAAAACGGTGGGCATGATGCATTTCCCGCCTTTTAACGAAAGAAGGCAGCCTTCGGAATTTACGCGGCAATTTGAAGAATCCGGCGTAGAGAAAGTCGTATACGGGCACCTTCACGGGGAGAGCCTCGCAAAGGTCTTCGAAGGGAACATAAACGGCGTGGAGTATACCATGGTTTCGTGCGATTACACCGATTTCAAATTGAAACAAATATACTGAGCAATGAAAAAACAATAATTAAGAATTGAAAACGGATAAAAAGCAAATTACTAAATGGGATGGTTTTAAACCATCTTTTTTTTATAAATATTTTCTTAAAAAGGCTTTAAAAAAAGAAGGAATTCAAGCCGGAATGGCGAATATAGTATTATAGTGGTGAACAATGGTGGAAGATGGTTAAAAAGTAGGTGAAAAGTTGCTCATAGGGGAATACCAACACAGTGTGGATGACAAAGGACGGTTATTCATGCCCGCAAAGTTCAGGG
>Ga0366775_1027_pt2 | contig 21344 bp, 20 predicted proteins | sample BONcelN113001D10_FD_207075 | JGI IMG/M metagenome (GOLD analysis project Ga0366775, IMG submission 207075) | Enriched cells from coal bed in the Powder River Basin, Montana, United States - BONCAT cells N11 rep2 HSBNCT.N11.300.1.D10 ...
CCGGTCGGTACGCGAAACAACCGCGCCAGCAGCGCAATCAACGCAAACTTCAACGCTACCGGCACAACCAGCAACACCAGCACCAGCCACCAGTGTTCGAATACCAGACGCACGTTCAGCAGCATGCCGATGGTGATGAAAAACAGGCCGAGCAAGACGTCTCGGAAAGGCTTGATGTCCTCTTCCACCTGCCGCTTGTATTCGGTTTCCGAAATCAGCATGCCCGCTACGAATGCGCCGAGCGCAAGCGACAGGCCCGCCATCTCCGTAATCCACGCGGCACCCAGCGTTATCAGCAGCAGGTTGAGCATGAACAGCTCTTGCGAGCGCCGCTTGACGACAATGCGGAACCAGCCGCGTATCAGTTTGTGTCCGAGGAAAAGCAGCAAGAAAAGAACCAATACCGCCTTGCCCGCCGCCCAGGCGAGCGTGACGACCAGATCACCCTGCGGATGCGCGATGGCGGGTACCAGGATCAACAGCGGCACCAGTGCCAGATCCTGGAGCAGCAGGATGCCGATGACCCGGCGGCCGTGTTCGCTTTCCAGCTCCAGGCGTTCGGTCAACAGCTTTGACACGATGGCGGTGGAGGACATCGCCAGCGCGCCGCCGACCGCAAATCCCGCCTCCCAGCTGACGTTGCTCCATTGCGGCACCATGCGTGCGATCAGCCAGCCGAGGACCGTCGTGGCCACGATCGTCACCAGCACCTGCGCCATGCCGAGCCCGAACACGGTGTGGCGCATGGATATCAGCTTGGGGAGCGAGAATTCCAGGCCGATCGAAAACATCAGGAACACCACGCCGAATTCGCCCAGCGTATGCGTGGCCTCGCTGTTCTCCGCCAAGCCGAGGCCGAAGGGGCCGATCACAATCCCGACGACCAGATAACCGAGCATCGGCGGCAGATGCATGATGCGAAAGGCAACCACGCCAAGCACCGCGGATGCCAGCAGCAACAGCGTAAGTTCGAGAGCAGAAAACATGAAGGTGAAAAAGTGGCTGGTTAATCCATGCAGGAGCGGCGCTCAGACCGCGGACAAAGGATGGGCCCGGATCTTTGTGCGTCTGGCAGGTTTTTTGCTTTGGGAATTCGTTTATACTTTCCGCATGAGTGTACCCCATGCCAAATCCCCCTCAGCAACTTTTGATGCAGACAGCGCGGTGCGCGCGCTGCAGTTCGCCTGCGACACGCTGCAGATCGAGGCCGATGCCCTATTAATGCTCAAGCAACGCGTTGCGACTGACCCGCAGGGACGCTTCAGCAAGGCGGTCGGCCTGCTGTTTAATTGTCGCGGTCGCGTTGTTGTATCCGGCATTGGCAAGTCCGGCCACATCGCCCGCAAGATCGCATCGACGCTGGCCTCCACCGGGACACCGGCGCTGTTCGTGCATGCCGCCGAGGCCTCGCACGGCGACCTGGGAATGATTACGGCGGACGATGCGCTGATCGCCATTTCCTATTCCGGCGAAGCGGGAGAGCTGCTGGCGATAGTCCCTATCATCAAGCGCATGGGCGCCAAACTGATTGCCATTACCGGCAACGACAACTCCAGCCTGGCGCAGCTTGCCGACGTCCATCTGAATGTGCAGGTCGACAAGGAGGCGTGCCCGCTCAACCTGGCACCCACGGCGAGCACCACCGCCACCCTCGCGATTGGCGATGCGTTGGCGACGGCCCTGCTCGATGCCCGCGGTTTCGGCGAGGAGGATTTCGCACGCTCGCATCCGGGCGGGGCGCTCGGCCGCCGCCTGCTGACGCATGTGCGCGACATCATGCGCACCGGCGACGCCATTCCCGTTGTCGACGAGCAGGCGACCTTGTACACAGCCCTGCTCGAAATCAGCAAAAAGGGCATGGCGATGACCGCCATCGCCGATACCGGTGGCCGCGCCATCGGTGTATTCACCGACGGCGACCTGCGCCGCCTGATTGAAACAGTCCAGGATTTTTCCACGCTCGCGATCGCCGAGGTCATGCATCGCAATCCGCGCAGCGTGCATCCCGACCAGCTCGCCGTTGACGCAGTCGACATGATGGAAGAGTTCCGGATCAATCAGCTGCTGGTGACCGATGCGGACGGCAAGCTGGTCGGTGCGCTCCATATCCATGACCTAACGCGCGCGAAGGTAATCTGATGAGCGCACAGAACGACGCGGTTGCGCGCGCGGCGCAGGTCCGCCTGATGATCTTTGATGTGGATGGGGTGCTGACTGACGGCAGCCTGCATTTCGGTCCCGATGGCGAAGTCATGAAGACGTTTAACGTGCTCGACGGGCATGGCATGAAGCTGCTGCAGGCGGGTGGAACAAAAACGGCAATCATCAGCGCGCGCCAGTCGCCCATCGTGTTGCGTCGTGCGGCCGATCTGGGCATTGCACACGTGATGCAGGGCATCCATGACAAGGCTGTCGCCTTCGAGGAATTGCTGCTTGAAACCGGCGTGGCGCAAGCACATTGCGGCTTTGTCGGCGATGACGTGATCGATCTGCCGATCCTGATGCGCGTCGGCTTTGCCGCCAGCGTGCCCAATGGTCATGCCGAGGTTCGCTCAAGGGTGCAGTATGTTACCCAGGCGCAGGGCGGGCGCGGCGCGGCACGCGAGCTGTGCGACTTCATCCTGCGCGCGCAGGGTCGCTACGACGCTGCCATCGCAGCCTATCTGCCGTGAATGGAGCGTGGCGATGAGCGGACTACGTCAGGCCAACAATGTGCGCATTATCGTGCTGTTCGTCATCACCGCCGCACTCGCCCTGGGCAGCTTGTGGATCGTTGAAGTGATGCAGCGCAAAAGCGGCGACATGTTCCCCGCGCCGCAGCGCAGCGAACCCGATTATTACGTCGAGAAGTTCAATTTCGTACGCATGGGCCCCAGCGGCGAGGCGCACTACATTCTGACCGGCGCGCGAATGACGCACAACCCGCTCGACAATTCGTACTTTATCGAACGCCCGGTCATGCACAGCTATGGCAAGGGCAGGGCACCGATGCTGAGCCGTTCCGATACGGCAACGGTCAGCAATGACAGCACCGAAGTCCACATGCACGACAATGTTCTTGTCGATCGACCAGCCTCCGCCACCTCGCCGCACTTCCAGTTGAGGACTACTTATCTGCTTGCGCTGCCTGACGAAGACATCATCAAGACGCCGGATCCGGTGCAGATCATCCAGGGCAATTCCACCTTGACCGGGGTCGGCATGTTCGCCGACAACGCCACGGGCGAATTCCGGCTGGCAGGCAACGTCAAGGGACGATATATGCCGCCGCAAGCGCAAACTCCCTGACTTAATGCCGCTCCTTTTTTCTCCTAGAGATTTTTCATGAATCGATTATTCCCCGCTGTGCTTCTACTGATCGGCTTTGCGACGGCATCCACTTCGTTCGCAGAAAAGGCGGACGCCACCAAGCCGACCAACGTCGAAGCCAATCACATGGAATACGACGACGTCAAGCAGGTGAACGTCTTCACCGGCAATGTGGTGCTGACACGCGGCACGATCCTGATGAAGGGCGGCAAGATGGTGGTGACGCAGGACCCGCAGGGCTACCAGTACGTCACGCTGTATGCGCCCACAGGCGGTTTGGCCAGCTTCCGGCAAAAGCGCGATGGCGGCCCGGATCAGTGGATAGACGGCCAGGCAGAGCGCATCGAGTACGACGATAAAGCGGAAATCATGAAGCTGTATTCGAAGGCACGGATGCGGCGACTGGAGGGCAGCAGGGTCACCGATGAGGTCCAGGGAGAATTCATTTCGTACGATACGCGTGCCGAGTTCTTCACCGTGCACAACACCTCGAATGGCGACAGCAAAGCCGGGGGCGGTCGCATCAAGGCAGTCATCCAGCCGCGCAACGACAAGAAGGATCAATAATGTCGAGCAAGCTTATCGTCAACGGATTGCAAAAGACGTACGGCTCGCGCCAGGTGGTACGCGACGTGGCGCTGCAGGTCGAAAGTGGCGAGGTGGTCGGCCTGCTCGGGCCGAACGGTGCGGGCAAGACGACTTCCTTTTACATGATCGTCGGCTTGGTACCCTCGGACCACGGCGAGATTGCGCTGGATGGCGTCGATATTTCGCGCCTGCCAATCCATCGCCGTGCGTTGCTCGGCCTGTCGTATCTTCCGCAGGAAGCGTCCGTGTTTCGCAAGCTCAGCGTCGAGGACAATATCCGTGCGGTGCTTGAACTACAGCGCGTCAACGGCAAGGCGCTCAGCGCGCCGCAACTGGAACAGCGCCTGAATACGCTGCTGGCCGACCTCCAGATCGAGAAATTGCGCGGCAATCAGGCGATGTCTCTCTCGGGCGGCGAACGCCGGCGGGTCGAAATCGCGCGCGCGCTGGCGACTAATCCCCGCTTCGTTCTGCTCGATGAACCGTTTGCCGGCGTCGATCCGATCGCCGTCATCGAAATCCAGCGCATCGTCCGCTTCTTGAAGGAACGCGGCATCGGCGTATTGATCACCGATCACAACGTGCGCGAGACGCTCGGCATCTGTGACCGCGCCTACATCATCAACCAAGGCGCGGTGCTGGCGAGCGGCCGGCCCGACGACATCATTGCGAACGAGTCCGTGCGTCGCGTCTACCTGGGCGAACATTTCCGCATGTAAGCGGGGATAGCTACGATGAAACCGTCCCTTCAGCTCCGCGTTTCGCAACATCTGGCACTCACGCCGCAGCTGCAGCAGTCGATTCGCCTGTTGCAACTATCGACACTCGAGCTGCATCAGGAACTGGAGCAAATCCTCGCGGACAACCCGATGCTGGAACGGACCGACGATCCGCTCGACAACGCGATTCGCCTGTTGGCTGACGGCGCGGTCAGCGCCACTGGCGCGTCCGCGGAGGGCGCGGGCGACAGCAGTTCACCGCCTGCGGAAACGGAGATGGGCTTCGACGCAACCGAAGCGGCGGGCGATGCACCAGCCGCCGAGAGCGAATGGAGCTTCGATGACGTGGCCCGCGCATCCAAAGCGCCGGAAGACGACGACGGGCGTCCTCAACTCGAGGCGCACGAAACGACATTGCGTGAGCATCTGCTGGAGCAGGCGCGCGTCACCGTCAGCAACCTGCGCGACCGCGCACTGGTCGAGCTGGTGATTGACGCGGTGAACGACAACGGCTATCTGGAAGAAAGCCTGGATGAAATCCACGCCCGGCTGCCGGAAGAACAGGAAATCGAACCGGAAGAATTGTCGATCGCACTGAAGCTGGTGCAAAGCTTTGATCCGGCTGGCGTCGGCGCGCGCGACGCCGCGGAATGCCTGGCGCTGCAGATCAGGCGTATGCCGAAGGTGCCGCTCGTGACGCGTCGCATGGCGCTGCAGATTGTTGAACATCACCTCGGGCTGTTCGCGCAACGGGATTTCAACAAGTTGCGCAAGGCGCTCGACTGCGACGACGAAGACTTGCGCGAAGCACAGGTCGTCATCAAGCAATGCAACCCGCATCCCGGGTCAAACTTCGCTACTGACACCTCCGATTTCGTGGTGCCGGATGTGATCGTCAAGCGCGGCAAGAACGGCTGGCAGGTAACCCTCAATCACGACGTGATGCCGCGCCTGCGCGTCAACGCCATGTATGCCAGCATCTTGAAACAGAGCAAAGGGGAAGGATCGCTGGGTACACAGCTGCAGGAAGCCAAATGGCTGGTTAAAAACATGCGCCAGCGCTTCGATACCATCCTGCGTGTTGCGCAGGCAATCGTGGAGCGTCAGCGTAATTTTTTTTCGCACGGCGCGGTCGCCATGCGGCCGCTTGTCTTGCGCGAAATTGCTGATACACTGGGTTTACACGAGAGCACAATTTCTCGTGTTACCACCCAGAAGTACATGCTTACTCCGCATGGGATGTTCGAACTGAAATATTTTTTCGGCAGCCACGTTGCGACGGAAGCAGGCGGCGAAGCGTCTTCCACCGCCATCCGGGCGCTGATCAAACAATTGATAGGAGCCGAAAACCCAAAAACACCCTTCTCCGATAGCAAAATCGCAGACATGCTGGCCGAACAAGGCATGGTGGTCGCCCGACGCACCGTCGCCAAATACCGGGAGGCGTTGAAGATTCCGCCAGTCAACCTGCGTAAATCGCTATAGGCCTTGTAAAGACTGTCCTTCTGGATTTTTTGTTGTTTGTCATGTCGCTGTGTTCCGTCACCCGTTGCTGTGACGCGGAACCGCCAGCGGCCTTCCCTAGGAGTGCTGTATGAATCTCACCATCAGTGGACATCACGTTGAATTGACCCCAGCCATCCGAGAATACGTACAAGGCAAACTAGAGCGCATCAAGCGCCACTTCGATCACGTCATCGATATCGCGGTCATCCTGACCGTCGACAAATTATCCGAAAAAGAAAAACGCCAGCGCGCTGAGATCAATCTGCATGTGCGCGGCAAGGATTTGCATGCGGAAAGCCTCGCAGACAACTTGTACGCAGCGATCGATACCCTGATCGACAAGCTGGATCGGCAAGTGATCAAGTACAAATCAAAACAGCAGGAACACCAACACGAAGCCATCAAGCGGATGCCTGAAGAGGTGACGGTGTCGCCGGTTTAAGCGGCACGCGAAAAAAATAAAAGGGGGCGCCAGTCCCCTTTTTTATTCTGCTGCCGGATAGCCCTGATATAAAATCGAATGCATGCTCCCCTGCAAATACTGTCGACTCCTGCCGCCGGCAATTGCGTTCGTGGTCGCGATCGGGGCCCACGCTTACCTCCTTCGACAGGTACTGCAAGCCACATCCGAGGACCCTGTCGTACGCGCCGGTACGCAGCTTCTTGTGCACATTGCGCCGGCGCCAATGTCGAACCGTGAAAAATTGAACCCTGTGCCGTCGTCTTTCATGACACGCCCCTCGTTCCCGCTTGGGCATAACGCCGAAAGCGACGCACCGGATCATGCTGAACCGACGGGGTTGACGCACTATTTCACTCCCGGAGAAGTGACACGAAGCGCGCAAGTCATTCGCGATCTGCCGGCAGATTTTTTAATGCCAATAACGGCACTTCCCGGCACGCCGATCCGGATGCGACTGCGAATCGCAGAAAGCGGTGTGGTAGACGAGGCTTTGGTTGACGCGCCCGCAAATATCGATGGAGAAGCCCGCAAAGAAATCGAGGCGGCATTCGGCACGATGCAATTCGCACCTGCGCTGATCGGTCATCTCCCTGTCCCTTACGAAATGCGTGTAGAAGTCAATAGCAGCCTGCCCGGCGAAACGCCGCCGGGCAGCGACCCGTAGGCTAAGGAATCAGCTCGCGCCACATCACGCGTTTTGCCTGGAAGTTCAACTGGCTACCAGTGTTCGGCAATTTCTTGTCAGGCTGTTTCGGGGTCGGATTATCAGATGTGACAACCGAAACATGGCGCTGACCGTCCGGCGTGTAATACACGTTGACGCCGACGATCGGTGCGTTGTAACGCTGCGAAACAAGGCCGTCATCGGTGGTACCGGTCAGATAGCTGAAATAATTCAGCCAACCGTAACCCCCTGGAGAACAGACTGTGTTGGATGGAACGGTGGTGGGTACCAGCAATAAGCCGGAGTCCAGCGTCGGATCTACGTGCGCCCTTTCCCCACTGTCGGGAAAATCAACGTACCAGCCGAGATCCGTGCGCAGATCAACCGGGTTACTTGACGCGGTGCGCGTGGCGCCATCTGCGCTCGTGGTCAAGGTTTGCGTCTTGAGTTTTGAACGAAGATCCGTGAGCGTTGTACTGTCCCCCATATCCTTGATCGCGTATAGGGTCTGTCTCTGCGTATCGACCAGATCGGCCTTTTCCAGATACTTGCCGGTGCCGACGAAAATAATGCGGTGGCCATATGCCGTACCCAGTTCGGGCGCGGCCGTTACCGGTTGCACCGTTCCCGCAGAATCTGTCAGGATCGCAAACTTGGTGGCAGTTCCCGCATTGATGTCGAACCGCCATACATTTCCGAAGAGATCCCCTCCGTACGTTGCAACGGACGTATTGTCACGCATGGGGTCATCGCCATAATTGGCGATCCTTGCCAAGCCGCTCGGCGTCGTCGCATCCCCTTCTCCCGTTCCAATCGTCGAGATCGCCGCCCCGGTAAGGGCATCGCGAATAAACAGGTGACCTTTTCCGTCCCCGGGGCTGGTATTGTTGTAGCCCGAGGTCAGGAGCACGACCCACTTGCCGCTGCTGTTTTTGGTCACGATCGGGTAGCCGTAGCTGTAACCGAGATTGGCCTCGACGGAAGAATCAATCTCCCATAGAAGCGTAGGCGAGGAGGGATTGCTTATATCCAGTGCGTAGTAGCCACGCCCGCCGCCGTCCAATCCGGCAACGAGAATCGTGCGCCAGAGCGAATTGGTCGAATCGTAGACGTCGGCAATGATCGGGCGCCCGTTGGCGTAATTGGTGTGAAGCGTCGCATAATTTTTGTCGGCAAGCTTGGACATGTTCGGAATGACCGGCGTCGGCACAAAAGCCCAGCGCTCGGTCCCATCATCCGCATTGAACGCATGCAGCATCCCGTCGTTCGCCCCCACGTAAACCGTCCTATCGCGCGACGTCTGGGCGGCGACGAAAGCGGAGTAGCCCGCATCGGTGTACTTGAACTTGGGCTTGCCCACGTATTCTGGCTGCGACTCGGTGATGTCGCCCAAGGTGGCTTCGCGATAGCGGTAGACACGCAGCAATGCATCGTTGCTGGTCTGATCTTCGTATCCGTTCTGACCGCGCAGGTACGCAAGCAGATTTTCGCCCGCGGCCAGCGTTTTCTGATCCGCACTGAGGGCCGGCCACTGACTGAGATCGGTGCCGGAAAAATAGGCTTTCTGCGCCGCGCTCAAGTTGCTATAGACGAAGTCGACCAGTCCGCCATTTCCGTCCGACATTTTGATCACCCGTGTATCGCTCGTCGCAGAAACCCTGGAACGGAGCGTACCGGAACATGCCTTGGGGACTTCGACGTTACACGTGCCCGTCGCATCGAGCGTGCCGGCACAGGTGGCGGCAGTGGCATCCGGCGTTGAACAGAAATAAGTGGTCGTACCGTCTGCAACGGTGCTGGTGATTTCGCCTGGGGCGGGACAACTCGCGCTCACTGTGTCTTCAACGCACCAGCTGGGCGATTCACTGACGTCCCCCGTTGTCAGGTTGATGGTGCGCGCCTCGAGATTGCCTTGCCACTTGACAGTGGTATAGCTCGCCACGTACGCGTAATTATCGCCGGGCACGGGATTCAGGCTGCTGGTCGCCGCCGCCGAACCGGCACCAAGCTTGGCGCCAATGGCATTCAACGCGCCATTCAGGCCATTGGCGAGCTGCGTGGGGTCTTTGGCGCTGAAATACGTCCCTTGTCCATTCACGGCGGCGTGCCACAGATCGTCGACAGCTGTCTCCGTGTCGCCGACGGGTACCGGCCAGTTCACGACTGTGGAGCCGGTGCCGTTGGTGAGGTCGTAAAAGTCGCCCGATGTGGCGGTCTTATAGTCACTGGTGTACAGCAAGGTCCCGTCGACGCCCAGCCCCAGCGTAAACGTGGTCATATGCTGGCGGCGGTTGTTGTCCGTGCCGCTGCTGAAAACGTTGTTGTCGCATACGTCGAGGCCGTCCGCGCCGGTACAGTTGTTCAGGGCCGAGGTGCGCAAGTCGGTGTCGTAATAGTATTTGGCGACGTCAGCCAACGTGCTCGAACTCGCGGTCGGTCCTTCGTATAGTGGCCGCGGCGTGGTCCCGCCGTCCATATCCGGGATCTGGACCCCGGTCAGTCCGGTAATACTTGAGTTCGAGTCCGTGTTCCAGTAGCCATCGGTTGTCAGCAGCGTGAAATTCTGCTGACATGAATATTGCACGGGGTCCGCCGTACCGACCGGCTTCAAGCCCGCAAACAATTTCCCTACGCGTGACAACGCCGAACGCAACGGCGTGCCGTTTGCGGGGTTGATGGAAACGAGCTTCTTGTACCATTTGTCCTTGGCGTTACCGGAACCGGAGTCAAAGCGCGCAACAGGCACGTAGTTGTTGCCCTGGATGTCGATAAAGCCCACGCGATACCGGCTGTCGATCGGCTTGAAAGCAAGCGTCGCCGCCGTCTTCATGGTCTGCATGCGGGTCTGATAGTAGGTCCACCAGTTCGCGAAGTTCGTCATTTCCTCATCGTAGGTGCAGGACGTTCCCGCGCAATCCGACCTGCCTGCCGCTTTGGGATACGTACCGCCGGAAACAATATCCGTGCGAACGAACGAGCCGGTGCCCGCAGCCATTTCAGGCATCGCAGCCTGGTAACCGCCGAGAGACGCACTGGTCGGGCTGTACGTGCAGCTGCTGCTTGAGTTGCTTGTTCGGCTCAGGGTGATGATCGCCGTGGTATTGCCCGCGCTAAGCGGCGCGGTGACAACCAAGGTGCCACCGCTACCGCCGAACGTGTAGCCATACCCGGCGGATTTCGCGCGCACCGCGTTGGCGAGATCGGACGCAGAGGAATAATTACCGGTGGCAGAAGACAGGATGTTGACGCCGCCGACCACGATCGCTGCAATACCCGCCTTGTTGAACGAGCCGCACTTGCTGCTCATGGAAAAATTGAACGTTGCGCTGGCGGGTACTTCCGGATACGCAGGCTGCGCCGCGACCGAATAGCGGGTAGGGAAACGGATCGTTTTGTAGGCACCCGTCCGCAGTGCCTGGCAAGTGCCGGCCTCCGGCGTGACCTTGGCGGCATTCGTCGCATCGGTACACCAACGCACCCGCGCGGGATAACGATAAGTCGCGTCTTGCGCACGCTGGCAATTTACGAGCTTGGGCGAGTCGCAATACTCGCCAGGGATAATCCGATAATAGTGCGGCCCTACTTGACGAGTAGCGAGCTGAGGGGCATCCTCCGAACCCGAAACCACCTTTCGACTCCCGCTCGACGTCGTTACGTGCTGTACGTTATAGACCTTGCCATCAATCAGTTTCGCCGCTGTATTGGGTAAGAGGTAGTTATCGTTGCGCAGACAGTCGTTATAGCTCGTATCGGTGCACCACTCAACATCAACATAGTTGCTGACCAGATCGGTGGATTTTGTGCTCTGTACGTTATACCCGTCGTCCTTTACGCTGGTCCACGCGGTCTGCGAGGGGTAGCTGGTACCATCCGAATACACCGGCGGCACATACCGAATCTCCGGGTTGTAATACACGCCATTGACATCCGGGCTTTGAAAAAGCGGCGAGTTCAGGCAGGCACGGTTGTAGGCGCCAGTCGTATTTTTGCAGATGCTGTCGTCCACCCAGTCAGGGAGGTGGTTCCAGTCCATGCTGCCCGAGCTGTCCAGGATAAACATCAAGTTGGGAAGCACCGATGTTGTCGTCGAATCGGCCAGCGGCGCGGTAGCCAGCGACAACGAGGCCGGCAGCGCCGACACTGGTTGGGCTATGCCCCATACGAGCGCGAGACAGGTCAACCAATCCAGGATCCGCACCTTTGACGTTATGCGATTCATTTTCATTCCCCTAGTAAACAAACGACTGGATATAACTGACCGTATTACGCGGACCGGTTACCCGGGCCGTAATTCTGTACATCACGCTTTTCCCGCTTTTATCTGGGGTAGGAATACCGGTTCGCATGGAACTGGTTTGATTTTCGGCATCGCTAAATTGGCACTTGTCTTCATCAAGCGTTGTATTGGGTATCGGACACATGCGCTGGATGATGTATCGAACCGTGTTGCCGCTTGAATCAGGGCCATTCCCCACCTGCTTGCTCGCGGCGTCGGTCCAGGCCGTCGCCGCCGTCACGTCGAGAAATGAAGCATCGCTGGGGTCCGACACCTCGCTGGAGTAATAGCCGTTCGCGGCATCCGTGGTATTCAACACATGGGTCGCATCGAAAAACGCGTCCTTATCCTGATCCGCCAGCTCCTTCGCAGAGAGCCATGTGATCGCACTCTCCACGCCAGCATCGGCTGATATGGTCGCCGCTCGGCGAAAGGCAACGTTCCCGGCGATCAGGTTGCCGGTGTCGACGGAGCGCACCAGCGCGATCGACGCGAGCATGATGATCACCAGGGTAATCAGCGCAATAAAGAGCACAACGCCGTTCTGCCGGCCATTGCGCGGGACGATATGGTTGTGTTTCATAGTGCGCCCGCCGACCAGATCATGTTGCGAACCGGGATGACCGTGTCGAACACGCGGTACCTGTATTTTTTCCAGTTCGCATCCGCGCTTAGATCAATGCTCGGGGCCGGATTGGTCGGCGTTCCTGCCCATGCGCATAGGCCGGTAGGATTGGGGTCCGTCAATGACGAGCATGCCGATGTCACGTCCTCTTTCTCCATCGCGCCGCTTCTCACCACGAGGGCGATTCGTATTGACTTGATGCGGTTGCGATTGGCCGCCGTCATGGCAGCACCCCACGTTGGATCCGTCGCATCGACGTATGAATCGGGTAACACCTGGCTGGAGTTCGCCGCGTTTGACACGCCGTATCGCGCCTGGAGATTAACGATGTCGCCGGCGATTTCCACGCCGTTTTCCAGCAACCGATTGCCATTGATGGTGTAGCTTGTTTCGCGCCATTGCCCTAAGCATGCGAGCGTGCTTCCCGAATGAATCGCCGCATCGGATACGTCGTCCAGTTGAATCCATGAATCGGGAGCGGGAGCCAATGCGGCAATTTTCCTGAGCGCGCAATTTGCGCCGTCGGTAATGAGCGCAACATCCAGTCCGCCCGCGCCCAATGGCGTGCAGGACAAATTATTCGTCACGGTCACCCGCTTCATAGCAAGGTCAGGAAGACTTGTCACGCGCAGTGGCACCCCGCCGGCAGCTGTACTTCCCATCCTGACCGTGATCGCGTCGCTCAATCCGGCGCCTCCATCAACGATAACCACCGGGGCGATGCCGATGTCCGGGGTGCCGGCATTGCCGTCGTGGTCCACCTTGGGCTCGGCGGCACAATCGAGCGCCTGATTCTGCTGACTGTACACGGGCAGGCCATACCCACCCATCTGGACTTGCCGTTGTATGGTGTAGAGCGCAATGCCGCCGGTAGTCTGTGCATCAGCGGCGCCAGTGGTAGAACGCTTCTGGCCTTCAAACGTCGAAGCGACCTGCACGATAACCAGCGTCGCGATCATGCCAATGGCCAGGCCTACCATCATCTCAACGAGGCTAAAGCCGCCCTCTGTGCATTCTTCTCGCATCAGGTTCCCCCGGTGATTCTTGCGACTGCGCTGACATTGTGCGTTTCGTCCGCCCCCGGCTGTTTCCATGACACGGTCACCAGGAAGCAGGAAAGATCTCCACCGCAGCTTCCTCCACCACGAATCGTTGTGCGACGGGCCTCCGGCAGGCCGGAATCGGCAGCGATGTCCGTCCCCGGGTCGAGCTCCGCGTAGTCCGCCAGATTTGCCTGGTCCACCCACATTTGCGCGATCCGTTGCTCGGCGACAAACCCGGCTTCGGACCTGTACCGGGCGTCCGCATTGGCCTTGATCATCGAAGCCTGCAGCCCAACCGCGCCCAGGATGCCGATCGCGAAAATCAAGATCGCGATCAGCGCCTCGAGAAGCACCACGCCTTGTTGCGCGTCTATCGCTGTGGAATTGCATGCTCTTTTCATGTCTGGCTGCCTCGTCTCTTTAGCAGGCGCGGGCGTCGGGGGCGCTGACCTCGGGGTCGCACATTCTTACGCCGCCGGTAATTTGAATACGCAAATTTCTGCTGTCCTCGGCCGGCAAGACGCTGGGATCGACATCAAGGTCGATTGCCGTAACAAGCTGCCCCCCGGTGGCCGCCTTTGCCCTGCCGAGACTGTCGAACACGATCTTGGTTTCTCCTGCCGGCGTCGTGACGACGGTCACCTGCGCTGAGGAGCCCTCGCCGGTGTGACGTGTTTGAATCGTTTCATCGCAGTCGTCACCGTTCAGCGAACAGATGGTCCAGGCGGAACCGGCATCGAGCATGAACTGAACCGGCGCGTTTCGCGCCACCGCTTCCGAACGGGCAAGTTGCAGGCCGTTGAGTATCGATTCAGCGGCATTGCGAAGCTTGCTGTTTTGTATCCAGACGCGATAGCTCGGCATGCCGAGTGCCAATACGATCGACAAAACCGTAATGGCTATCATCATTTCGATCAGCGTGAAGCCGTCGTGGTTGCCCGCACGCATTAGCAACTGTCGCCTTTCTTGTCGATCCAGCAGCTCATTGCGCCTGCCCCGGGGAGCGTGGAGGTCATCGCATTATCCTGGTCGATGGTGTATTCGTAGCCATTCATCCCCTGCGCGTCGACGCCGGTCGCGGTTATCTTGTAGGTCCCGACATCGCTCTCGCACGCATACGTGAAATATTTCCCCGCCAGTTGCGGCACCCCGCCCTTGGCGCAGCTTGCGTCGACATATCCCGCGTAGGTGCGATTATCCTGAAAGTACTGCTCCATTCTTACGCGCATGCTTGCGAGACCCGAAGTCGCCTCTTGCACCTTGCCGCGACGGACATAGTCGCCATAATAGGGAAGCGCAATGGCACTGAGAATGCCGACGACTGCAATAGCAATCAGCAGTTCGATCAGCGTGAAACCGTGAAGCGTTTTTGCTTTCTGCGTCATGTCCGTCCTTTGGCCCGGTGTACGGAATGGAGTTGTGACAGCAACGGTAAATGAGGACAGGGATGTTGTGTAATTTTGCCGACGGACGTGCAAATCGCGGCGATGAGCGGTATGCCGCCCGGGACGTCCCGCCTACAACGCTCGCTTTGTCGGCCTTAAAATTCGTCGATTAGAAATAGCCGACGATGCTCACCGATCGCATAGCGATCGGTCATGCCAGCGATGTAGTCGGATATCATGCGCGCATGCTCGCGACTTACGCACTCCGAATGCGTGCCGATTTGGTGGTCGGAGGGCAGGAGGCCGGGCTCGCTGCTGAATATGACGAACAGCTCCGTCACAATACGCCGGGCCTTGCTCGTCATCCGGTTGACCCGATAGTGCCGATAAAGATTTTCATGCAAGAAGCGCTTCAGAGCGGTCGCCTCGTTGCGCATGGCGTCAGAAAAAGTGATTAGCGGACCGGCGTTGCGGACGTCTTCAATTGAGCGGATATGCGCCGCCTCGATGCGCAGCGACGAAGCATGGATGAGGTCGATGATCAGCGCGTTGATCATCCGGCGAATCGTTTCGTTAATCGCGCGTCGCCCACCGATCCCCGGATACTGTGCTTCCACTTCATGCCGGTGCCGCGCATAGAAATCAATCGCATCGAGTTGCTCGGTCGTGAGCAGTCCGGACCGCAGCCCATCGTCAATGTCGTGGTTGTTATAGGCGATTTCGTCAGCCAGATTGGCCACCTGTGCTTCCAGCGAGGGCTGTTTCCGCTCGATGAAGCGCTGGCCAATGTCACCAAGCTTTCGTGCGTTTTCCAGCGAGCAGTGCTTGAGTATGCCTTCGCGCGTCTCGAAGCTCAGGTTCAGCCCGTCGAATGCGCCATAACGCTGTTCCAGCGTGTCGACCACTCGCAGGCTCTGCAGGTTGTGTTCGAAACCGCCGTACTCGCGCATGCATGCGTTCAATGCATCCTGGCCGGCATGGCCGAATGGCGTGTGCCCTAGATCGTGCGCCAGCGATATGGCTTCGACCAGGTCTTCATTTAGTCGCAGATTGCGCGCGATCGAGCGGGCAATCTGCGCCACCTCGATGCTGTGGGTAAGGCGCGTACGAAACAGGTCGCCTTCATGGTTGATGAAAACCTGCGTCTTGTATTCCAGCCTGCGAAATGCGGCTGAGTGAATGATGCGGTCGCGATCGCGCTGGAATTCAGTCCGTGACGCGGGAGGCGCTTCCGGGTAACGGCGGCCGCGCGACTCTGCAGAGCGCGCGGCATAAGGAGCGAGGCAGCCTTCTATGTCCATCTCGGCGGTCGTCGATCACAAACCGGCCTGGCCGTTGGGCTCATGCCGTACAGGCCTGCAGGGTTTGCTGAAGTATCTCGCCAGGCACTGCGGCGATGATGGATGTGCCCAGGGGCTTCAACAGGATGAATTTGATCCGGCCGCCTTCGTTTTTCTTGTCGACCTCCATCAGCTCCAGCCAGCGATCGCGGCCAAGGTCAGGCGCAACCACAGGCAGCCCTGCCGCTTTTACGAGCGCCGTGATCCGCGCTTTCGTTTGGCTGTCGATGAAGCCGAGCCGGCTCGACAGATCCGCCGCCATCACCATGCCACAGCCAACCGCTTCGCCGTGCAACCATACGCCATATCCCATGCCCGCTTCGATCGCATGGCCGAATGTATGGCCGAAATTAAGGATGGCACGCAAGCCGCCTTCACGCTCGTCCTGCCGCACTACGTCGGCCTTGATTTCGCATGAGCGCTGAATCGCGTAAGCGAGCGCGGCAGGATCCTTGTTCACCAGTCGCGCGATATTGGCCTCGATCCAGTCAAAGAAAGCGGCATCGATAATCGCACCGTGCTTGATGACCTCTGACAAGCCGGCCGATAGCTCCCGCGCGGGCAAGGTATTGAGCGTCGTGGTGTCGGCGATCACCGCCTGGGGCTGGTAGAACGCGCCGATCATGTTCTTGCCCAGCGGGTGGTTGATTCCGGTCTTGCCGCCGACCGACGAATCGACTTGCGAAAGCAGCGTGGTGGGGATCTGGATGAAAGGCACGCCGCGCATGTAAGACGCCGCCGCGAAGCCGGCCAGGTCGCCAATGACGCCGCCACCGAGTGCGATCAATGTTGTTTTGCGGTCGCATTTTTCAGCGAGCAGCACGTCAAAGACCTGCATCAGGCTCGCCCAATTTTTTTCTTCTTCGCCGTCGGGCAGGATCACTTCGATGACCTGTTTGCCTGCATCCCGCAGCGACTTCTTGAGTCGATCCAGATAAAGCGGCGCAACCACGGTGTTGGTGACGATGGCGGCTCGTCGCCCGACGTGGCGGGCCACCGCATCCGGATTGGACAACAGCGACTGACCGATTGTAATGGGATAGCTGCGCTCGCCGAGATCGACGTTCAGCACAATAGGGGCAGGGGAAATCTCAGGAGCGGACATGGAATTCGGTATCGGTTCGGATGCGTCGCCGGAATGCGCTGGAACCGGGCATTTTTGCACGGCGTCCAACTGCGCGAGAATGGTTTGCATCAGCAATTGTACGTTAGGACGGCCGGTGTCGATGACGATGTCGGCTACTTCCTTGTACAGTGGTTCGCGCGCGCGAGAGAGTTCTTCCAGCGTCTTGCGGGGATCGCCGCCTTGCAGCAAGGGCCGGTTCTTGTCGTGGCCGGTGCGCTGCAAAATGCTGCCGATGCTCGCGCGCAGGTAGATCACCGTACCGCGCGACTTGAGATAGGCGCGACTCTGGGCATCGAGAATCGCGCCGCCGCCGGTCGCAAGGACGATGTCGTCCTGCGCCGTCAGGTCGCGGATGACCTCAGCTTCGCGTTGGCGAAAACTTTGTTCCCCCTCGATTTCAAAGATCAGGGGAATGGACGCGCCGGTACGCGCTTCGATTTCATGATCGGAATCAATGAAACGCTTGTTCAACCTCTTTGCCAGCGCGCGGCCGACCGTTGTTTTGCCGGCGCCCATCAGGCCGACCAGAAAAATATTGCCACCCACGTTATGCCAACTCTTTCACGAATACAGCCGCCAACGCGGCGCTGCCATAGGCAGCATCCTACCTGACCGCTATTTTGTCGTTAAGAATTTTAGGCGTCAGGAAGATCAGCAGTTCCGTCTTGTCGTTGGTCTTGTCGGTTTTCTTGAACAGATTGCCAAGCACCGGAATATCGCCAAAGAACGGCACCTTGCTGACATCCTTGCTTTCAGTCTGCGTGTAAATGCCGCCGATCACGACCGTGCCGCCATTGTCGATCAGCACCTGGGTCTTGACGTGCTTGGTATCGATGGCCAATCCCGAATCGGTCTGGATACCGACACTGTCCTTGGTCACATCCACGTCCAGGATCACATTGCCGTCAGGCGTAATTTGCGGCGTCACCTCCAGCTTCAGATTCGCTTTCCTGAACGAAATGCTGGTCGCACCGCTGCTGGTGGCCTGCTGATACGGAATTTCCGTCCCTTGCTCGATCAACGCCTTGAGCTGGTCCGCCGTGATGACCCGCGGGCTCGAGATGATCTTGCCGTTGCCGTCCGCTTCCAGCGCAGACAGTTCCAGGCCGATAAATTTGGTTGCAGCGGCATTGAACAGCGTGAGCGCAACAGTTCCAGCCGCCGTTCCGTTGATCGCACCTACCGGCAAATTGATCGAGTTTCCGCCCAGAGTCGGCGGCGCCAGGCCGGTCGTGGCAGCGGTCGCGGCCTGATTGCCTCCCAGGTTAAAACGATTCTGTTGTACGCCGAATGAAAGCTTGGCGCCCAGGCTGCTGCTGAAGCTGTCGTTTGCCTCAACAATGCGTGCCTCGATCATGACCTGGCGTGTCGGGATATCGGTCTTCTGGATCAGATCACGGATTTCGTCCAGCTTGGACGCAATGTCGGTAATAAAGAGTTGATTGGTACGCGGATCCACCACAGCGCTGCCGCGTTTGGTGAGAATGCTGCGGCTGGTGCCGCCCGAGTCATCGATACCGAAGATCTTCTTGAATGCCTCGGCCTTCTGGTAATTAAGCTGGAAGGCCTCGGTGCGAACCGGCTCGAGCTCCGCAATCTGCGAGCGTTGCTCGAGTTCGAGCTTCTCCTTGGTCAGCAATTCGTCTCGCGGCGCAATCCAGATCACCGAGCCGTTTTTGCGCATGTCGAGGCCTTTGGCCTGCATGACGATATCGAGCGCCTGATCCCACGGCACGTCCTTCAGGCGCAACGTCAGATTACCGCTCACCGTATCGCTGGTAATGATGTTCAAGCCGGTAAAATCAGCGATCACCTGCAGAACAGCGCGCACTTCAACGTTCTGGAAGTTCAGGGAAAGTTTTTCGCCGCGATAGTTTTTGACGCCCTGGCCGAGTTTGTTGCTGTCTTCTTTCAACGGCTTCACTTCCACGACAAGCTGGGAATCGCTTTGATACGCACTGTGTTCCCACAGCCCCTGCGGCTCGATCGTCATCCGGACGTTCTGGCCGATTTGCTGGGTGGTGACGGTGCTGACGGGCGTGCCGAAATCAGCAACATCCAGTCGACGGCGCAGCACATCCGGCAAGGTTGTCTTTGCAAAATCGACGACGATTTTCTTGCCTTCCTGGCGGACATCTACACCGACCTGGTTGTTCGGCAAGTCAATGACGACCCGGCCCTCACCGTTACTCCCCCGGCGGAAATCGATATCGCGAATGGCTTGCGGCTCGGCGCTCGCGCCAGCGGCGGGCACGGGAAGGCCCGCGGTATTGACCGGAACCGGGATTCCGCCGGTGCCGTCGATCGTGACCACCACGGTATTTCCATCCAGCACCGTGGCATAGTTGAGCGGCCGCGTCAGATTGAATACGAGACGTGAGCGGTCGCCGGCCTGCACCAGATTGACACTGCGCACGTCGCCCAGGCCGATCTCCTGGAAGCCTTTGCCGGTCGCGTTGGCGGCGCCCGCAAAATCAAGCGCGATACGCGCGGGATTGGTGATCGAAAAACTGACGGGCGCTTTGGGTAGCGCATTTCGCAGCCCAACCTTGATCACGACGTTGGCGCCTTGCTGGCTGGCGGTGATCGACTCGATCGCGTTTTCCTGCGCGAAGCACAAGCTGCACACGACGGCCATGCTCAGGAACGCCATCAGTCGCGTCACGACCTGCATGACAGACGAAAGTTTCAGTTGGTTTTGTTGCGCCATCATTTTTGCGTCTCCTGCAATTCGAGCTTGGCTTCACGTTCGACCCATTCGCCGGACGCATCTTGTACAACTTCCTTCAGTTCTATTTCGGAGTCGGTGATTTTTGTAATCATCCCGAGGTTCTGCCCGATATAGTTGCCTACCTTGACCTGATAAACCGAGTTGTCCGCCTGTATCAATGCGTATGTCATGCTGGGCTTGGATAACGTGCCCACCATATGCAAGATGTCGAGTGGATAGCTTTCGAGCGCCTCGCGACGACGATCCAGATTTGGATGGATCGACCCTATACCCTTTGCCTTGGCAAAGGCGACCGCCATCTTGTTGGCGCTATAGGGATCTTCCCGTCCCTTGGCTTCGTACGTAAAGGGGGTGAAGGTCTTGGGCGGCGAGAGTGGTTTGACCGACATTCTGGTCTCCTGCTTGACTTGCTGCATCCACTGGTTCACGCCCTGGATACCGCTGTCGCCACAACCGTACAAGGCGATCAGCATCAAGCCTGCCGATACCCGAACCACATGCCGAAGGCGGATCATTTCTTGCCTCCTTTTTTCTTCTTGTCTGCTTCGGATTTGCGCTGCGCTGCGATTTCGTCTTCGTCGAGATACCGGAACGTTTTTGCAACGGCATCCAGCATCAAGCTGTTGTCCTTGCCCGCGACCAGGCTCATCTTGTTCAGGGTCACAATGCGCGGCAAGTTCGCGATGTCACTGGCGAAGGACGCCATGTCGTGATAATGCCCGGTCACCTTGATATCGATTGGCAGCTCGGCATAGTAGTCCCTGACCACGACCTGGCCCGGCTTGAACAGTTCGAACTGCAAGCCACGGCCGAGGCCGGCTTGGTTAATGTCGGATAGCAGCGCGTCCATTTCCGCCTTGCTTGGCAGCTGCTTCTCCAGTGTGGCAACGTACTCGCCTACCTGTTCTTTTTGCTTGCGCAAGCCTTCCAGGTTGATCGACTGCTGGACCTTCATCTTGTACGCGTCGCGCAGGCTTACCTCCTCCTGCGCCGCATGGTCAAGATCTTCCAGTTGCGCACTCCAGTAAAAGTACCAGCCCAGCACCAGCACCAGCACCGTGACGCCGATACCGCAAAGAATGCGGGGGACGACAGGCCACTGCGCCGGCGGTATGCCGTTCAGGTCGCGGAATTGCGCGCTGACCGATGCGCCGATTTTTTTTATGTCTGCCATGATGCGCGTCTCATCTCAATGTTTCGGAGCCGCCGCTGCCTTGGCAGCGGGTTTTGCTTCTGCGGCTGATTGATCCATATCCCGCGGGCGCTTGATGCCGACGTTGACAGTGAAGTCGAATAGCTTCTTGGCATCCTTGCCTTGCCCGACATTGACCGACTTGATTTCGATCAGATCCGGGCGTTCCAGCCATGCCGAGTTGTTGCCCAGGTTGCGTAGCAATTCCGACACTCTCTCGTTCGACTGCGCATAGCCGTTCAGCGCGACGCGCTGCCCGTCCTGCTTGAACGATTTCAGATACACGCCTTCCGGCACTTGCTGCGCGAGCTCGTCCATCAAATACACCGGTTGATTGCGGTCGGCCTGCAGGTCCTCCACCGCTTGCTGCCGCGCCT
>Ga0366775_1037_pt1 | contig 21200 bp, 20 predicted proteins | sample BONcelN113001D10_FD_207075 | JGI IMG/M metagenome (GOLD analysis project Ga0366775, IMG submission 207075) | Enriched cells from coal bed in the Powder River Basin, Montana, United States - BONCAT cells N11 rep2 HSBNCT.N11.300.1.D10 ...
GTGCGCGAGGCCATCGGCCGCATGAAATACGTCGAGGAAAGCAATTTTGAGCAAAGATACCATGAGATAAAAAAACAGCTGCATGACGAGATCCATGCGCTAAGCGAAGGAGGCCGCGAAAATGCTTAAGGAATACCGTACGATCCGTGAGGTCGTAGGGCCTCTTATGCTGGTGGAAGGCGTGGAAGGCGTAAAATACAACGAACTTGTAGAGATCGTGGAGCCCTCCGGGAGCTTAAGGCGCGGAAGAGTCCTGGAGATAAACGGAGACCGCGCGCTGGTACAGCTTTTCGAGAGCTCCCGCGGCTTAAAGATCGCCGCCTCCAAGGCGCGTTTCTTAGGGAGGGGCATTGAGCTCGCCGTATCCTATGATATGCTCGGACGCGTTTTCGACGGCATGGGCAACCCGAAAGACGGCGGCCCGGCCGTTATCCCCGAAAAACGGCTGGATATCAACGGCCTGCCTATCAACCCGACAGCCCGGGACTACCCTTCGGAATTCATACAGACAGGCGTTTCCGCCATAGACGGTTTGAATACGCTGGTTCGCGGGCAAAAGCTGCCCGTTTTCTCGGGCTCCGGCCTGCCGCATGCGCAGCTTGCCGCCCAGATCGCAAGGCAATCGAGGGTTATCGGCGGGGAATCCAATTTCGCCGTCGTATTTGCCGCGGTCGGCATCACGTTCGAGGAAGCGGACTTCTTTATTTCGGATTTTAAAAAGACCGGCGCCATCGACAGAACGGTGCTTTTCTTAAACCTGGCCAACGAGCCGGCCATCGAGCGTATCGCTACGCCCCGTATGGCGCTGACGGCCGCCGAATACCTGGCCTATGAGAAAGACCTGCATGTGCTGGTCATCATTACGGATATCACCAACTACGCGGAAGCGCTGCGCGAAGTTTCCGCCGCAAGAAAGGAAGTTCCCGGCCGCCGCGGTTATCCCGGTTACCTGTATACAGACCTTGCGACGATGTACGAGCGCGCCGGAAGGATAAAGGGGAAAAAAGGCTCCATTACGCAGATCCCCATACTCACCATGCCGGAGGACGACAAGACGCATCCCATCCCGGATCTTACGGGCTATATCACGGAGGGGCAGATCATTCTCTCCCGCGACCTTTTGCGCAAAGGCATTACCCCGCCCATCGATGTGCTGCCTTCCCTCTCCCGGTTGAAGGACAAGGGCATCGGCAAGGGAAAAACGCGCGAAGACCACGCGGATACCATGAACCAGCTTTTCTCGGCATACGCGAGGGGCAAGGAAGCCAAAGAGCTTTCCGTCATACTGGGGGAAGCGGCGCTTTCCGATACCGACAAGCTGTACGCAAAATTCTCGGATGCGTTCGAGGCGCAGTACGTATCCCAGGGGTACGATTCAAACCGCACGATCGAGGAGACGTTAAACCTCGGCTGGAAGCTCTTGCGCATACTGCCCAAGGCGGAGCTGAAGCGCATACGCGACGAATACATAGAAAAGTATCTTGGAAAAGAAGACGAGGAATAGAAAATGGCGCTTTTACGGGTAAACCCCACGCGCATGGAGCTTTCGCGCCTGAAGAAACGCCTGAAAGTCGCCGTGCGCGGCCACAAGCTTTTAAAGGACAAGCGCGACGAAATGGTGCGCCGCTTTATTGAACTCATACGCGAAAACAAGCGATTGCGCGAAGAGACGGAAGAGATACTGGTAACAGCGCTGAACGCGTTTTTAAAGGCGCGGCTTGCAATGCCGCCGGAGGAAATGGAAGAGGCGCTGATGTTCCCGGCGAGAGAGATAACAGTCAAGACCCACAAGAAGAATATCATGAGCGTAAATGTGCCGGAGATCGAATTCGAGGAAGTGGAGCGTACGGATGAATTCCTGCCCTATGGGTTCCTCGGAACTTCGGCCGAGCTCGATGCCTCCGTTATCGCTTTGAAAGACGCGCTGCCCAATATGCTGAAGCTGGCGGGCATCGAAAAGGCCTGCGACATGTTGGCGGACGAAATAGAAAAGACGAGAAGGCGCGTAAACGCACTGGAATACGTGCTGATCCCGCAGCTTAAGGAGACCATCAAGTACATCGTCATGAAGCTAGATGAAAACGAACGCGGAAACCTGACACGGCTCATGAAGATGAAGGATATACTGCAGGGAGAACGTACATAATTAAGAACCAGGTGCAGGGTACAAATTATGCGTACCGGAAAAACCAACCGGCATGGATATTAATTTATTAAAAAAGGAACGAAGCAAAGGATAACCTTAAAAGCGTTCCTTTTTTAATACCCTATAACATGAATATAGCCGGCAATAGAATAAAATGTATATAGAGATTATTCGTTGGGAGGGATGGCCGTGAATGATAAAAAGGATATTAAGTTATACAACATCGCATGGATTCTTCTGGCTATTTTAGTCGGGTATAACGGGTTTTGTGTCCTCACCTCGCAGTTCGTCATTTGTGCGGCAACGCTGCTGGTGGGCGCGCTGCTGCTGGGCCTGTTTCGCGGGAACCCGAAATTCTTCGGGAGATACCTGTTGAAAAATTTCGGTATCACAATAGTTGCTCAAGCGGTCGTGCTGATTCTCGCGTTTATTTTTTTTATAATGGGATTTGATTTCTTATCGCCCGCCTTAAGCGAATTCCCCATCACGGATCCGAGGGAAATGGCTGTAGTATCGGTAACGGAATTCGCTGTCATGTTTCTGACGATAATCATTTTATTCCTGTTTAATTATTTTCATATTTACAAAAAAGAGATTGCAGAGAGGCCGAGACGCCTTTTATTGTCATTATGGCTGTCCGTGATAAACGGACCGTGCATGTATCTGCTTATAAAGCTGATGTACACATTGACGGTGCAGCAGCCGGACGTTTAAGCGAATCCAAAGCAATGTTTTACGCGCCAAACTTTGTTTGTGAACATTTGATAAATATGTTATATTAAATATATAAAAACAGTTTTTCGCTATGCATATATATTTGCAAACGGGAGCGGCCTATGAGAAAAAGCCTGATTTTAATCATTTGCGCGATCATACTATTTGCTGCAACGGCCTGTGCGAAAATAGAGGCGGAATATATGATCGGGAATGACAACAAAGTCACCGTCAATTACCGTTTACAGGCGGACAGGAGCAAACTCGCGGGCAAAGATGAATATTTAAACGCAGGTCTTAACGATACGCAGAAATACTGGGAAGAACAGGGGATGGCCGTCACACGGGAGCAGGATGACAAGACCGTCACGCTTAACGGTAAAAAAGAGATACAGGCCCAAAATCCGAAAGAGGCGTTTGAAAAATTAAAAGAGATACTGACCGGCGAGTTTTCGCCTTTCAAAACGCTGGATTTCCAGTATGCAGAGTCCTATCTAAACAACAAATATGCCCTTTCGGGAAGCGTCAGCCTCGAGGACATTATCCGCAAAGGCGAAGGCAAGTCGATCCCGGACGATATGGTTTTACAGTTAAAGGATGCGGCCGCGTCCTCCGTTTATTCCATAACCATCACGCTCCCGGGAATAATAAAAAGCGTCAACAGCGAGAAAGAGTCGCAAAAAGATTCATTGAGTTCCAGCACATGGCATGTACAATACGGGGAAACAAAGGAATTAAAAATACATACGCAGTATGAGAAAACCTTCAACAAGCAGAATTACGATGCCCTGAACAATGAGAAAAACACTTACGAACTGGTCGTATTCCTCTGCATTGGAGCCGGTGCGCTCATACTCGTAGCGATACTTGTTATACTGATTATAATGATACGGAAACGCGCGCTCAGAAGGACTTCGATACAGGCTTAGAGGAAATGACGGTTCCGTTTTTCAAGAGTACGGTTACTTTAAATATACGGCTTTTCTTTGTTATATTATCCGACCAGTAATAAATGTAATTCAATGTCCGGTAGGAAGGCGTACCGATGACGGCGGACATTTTATTGCCGGCCATTACGGTTTTGACGGGCATGAACAAAGCGCCGTCCTTATCGTAGCAAAGGAGCGTATAGATGGCGCCCTTGTCGCCGGGTATGGTATTCCATTTGACGTCATAGTATTTATGGCCGTTTTTGGACCGTTTTTTAAAACTTATTTTTATATCCGCCAATTTTTTCTCAGAAGGTTTGTAGCCGTCGTTTAAAAACGAATGGAAATAAGCGTCAAGTCCCTTCACCTGGCTTGCAAGCGGCAGGAAAATATTGTTTTGCGGGAAGACATTGAAGTAATTATTATTGATATCTGCTTTATAGTCCTTCTGGCCGCTATTGAGCCATTGGCTGATATCCTTGTATTGCTGTGATCTTTTGGCGTTTTTTGAGCCCAGCAGCTGCACATAATCCTCCGCCGCCATCTCCAGGATGTCCCACTCGTAGTTTTTCATATAGGCGTCCCGGTCTTCGTATATCTTAGCCTTCGGATATTTTTTCAGACTGCGCAGCTTATAGTATTCGGAAGTGCTGTATTTGTCCTGGTCTTTAAAAAAGTAAAACCTTGTAAAATGGTGGCCGTACTCGTGCGCGATAGTCTTCGCCGCATCGGCGGCCGTATCGTATTGATCCATATTGTAGAGCGAAATTTTGCTGGTGGAGGAATCGAGTACATATTTGGCCGTATCGGGAATAAAAGCGGGCAGGTCCAAAGACACCTCGTATAACGTCTCCTGGCTGCTTTGGGACCCCAAGATGGTCCGGTCGCCCCATTCTTCGCTGCCCGGGTATACGATTACAGAATTGATATATTGCAGCTCGACACCGTGCGCGTTATTCAAGAGCTCCTGATAGATCTCCTTTAATCTGTCGCCCGTCCACTTTTTCGAATGGCTGATTATCCGAAAGCCCTCGGGGGTAATATACATATCGTTTCCCGTGTCTTTCGTTATGGCCGATTCGATACTGCTCCCATTCCCGGTATGCGTATTTTTCCAGGCGCCGCTGGCATTTTCTATTTGGTTTTCGGACAGATCGATAGAGGAAAGCTGAAGCGCAAGCGCATCGCGGTGATGCTGGGATTCTGCAACGGCAACGGCCGCTGCCAAAAGCAATATGACGAGTATGATGAACGGGATCCATATTTTACTCTTTATTCTCCGCGAATAAACTTCCATAAAAAAATCCCCTGAAGATTTTTGTGAACGTATCTAAACGGCATGCATCTATGGTTCAATTATACATGAATATGAAACAATTATCAAATCTTACCATCAAATGCTATAAATTTCATAGTTTTATTTATGAACGTGAGAATAATGTAAATAATCGATTGAATAGCAAAGGAAAAGCCAGGTAATTCCCGTGTCTGATACGTTGCCCAAACTGGGGAATATGAAAAACCGGCTTATCAAGCCTGATTATTTGGGCAGTTTTAATGTTATTTTGTCGCTGTCCGTGAGCTCGCTTGGAACCTCGAATATGATCACGCAGACGTTGCCGGTCTTGCTTTTTTCAAAATGCATAGAGGAAAACGTATATTCGCCTTCCCCGCATTCGGCGATGGCGCCCGTATTTTCATCGTCCGGCCTAAAATACTCCTGCATCTGTTGGATGGTAACCTCCGGTGAAACAGGTTCCAGCCTGACGATCAGAAACTGATTTCCTTCAGCCGGCGAGGAGGCATCATATTGGTCTGCGATCTCAACGGTCATGTTGAAAGTACCGACAGGTGTTTTTAAATTATATTTTTCGGAACATGCCGCAGAAACGATGATGAGCAGCAGTGCCGATAAAAGGCATATAATTTTTTTCAAGAGCTCTAATCCTTATATCCAATGTTTTGCGCTTTTAAGGCGTGTTGCTTCCCTTTTATTCAAGCTACAGACTGATTATACCACTAAAACGGCGTTTTGCAATCTTATAAACAAAGTTAAATGTTGCAATTAGAAAATTCGGCATACTTTTATGATATAATCTATATTGGTTAAAAGGAGAGCTATGAAGGACAGGATAATAGAATTTGCTAAGAATAAAGGCTTTGACGATATAAGGTTTGCTGCAGCCGCGGCATTGCAAAAACAGGGATTATCCGGCGGCGCGGCCAGGCCGGAAACGCTTGTAGTTGACCCGAAAGACATAATGGCTGATGCTAAAAGCGTGATCGTGCTTTTTTACCGGTATGCGCCGGCGGCGGAAAGCGAAAACGGGTGGATGAACGTGTCCGAATACAACCGCTCTTCCAACCGGGCGTACCATATGGCAAAAGACATAACAGCATTCCTTATCGAAAACGGAGCCAAAGCGAAGCTCGACTGGCGGCTTTATGCCAAGGGAACGGCGAAACTCACGGGCGGGTTTGAGGGGCGAAACGGGCTGTACTATCATGAAACGCTTGGATCGCTTGTATGCATACAAACGGTTATAACCGATATGGTACTCGCGCAGGATTACGGGAAGGGCGAAGACCGCTGCGGGAGCTGCAGGGCCTGCATAAAAGCCTGCCCGGCCGGGGCCATCTCGATGGAGCAGGGACTGGACGTAAAAAAATGCCTGCGCGCTTATATGAACGGGCTCGTGCCGGAGGAAATGCGGGAGGGTGTCTACCAGCTTTTCGGGTGTGAAATATGCCAGGCGGTCTGTCCGCTAAATAAAGCAACGCCAGTTTCCCCTGTCTGCTTTAAAACTTCGGAGCTTTTAAAAGGGATGCATTTGGAAGAACTCGCTGTTCAAGCCGGAAAGAATACGGCCAGAAGCGTTCGCGTCATCTCCCAGGCGATTTTGTATGCGGGCGCGGCGCGGGACAGGGCGATGCTGCCGTACATCCAGAAACAGCTGGGTTCCGATTCGAATACTGTTAGAGAGCATGCAGCCTGGGCAATAAAACGCCTGAACGGCGAACTTTAGACGTAAAAATATTGATAATGTTCGGTATTTGCGGTTGACGGTAAGATTCATGCTGTGATATGATACTTTGGGTTTGAAAGGGCGCTTTTTTCGCTCTTTATATTTTTGTGAGCGGATGCTTTGCAAGCACGCAATCAGGATGGCAAACCCGATATTTGAATGAACATGATGCAAATTTGCATACTATAAAAAGTAAGGATGTGAAGACAATGCCGGGACTCGTTGTTTTCGGGGCCCAGTGGGGAGACGAAGGAAAAGGAAGGTTTGTCGATTATCTGGCTAAGGATGCCGATATGGTGATCCGATACCAGGGCGGCAACAACGCCGGACATACCGTTGTGACAGGCGGTACGCAGTACAAGCTGCATCTCATACCCTCCGGTGTATTATACGATGAAAAGCCTTGTATGATCGGCAATGGCGTGGTGGTAGACCCGAAATCCCTTCTTGAGGAGATCCAAGGGCTTCGTGCGCAGGGGCTTTCGGTAAAGAACCTGTATATCTCGCTTCGTGCGCACCTTGTAATGCCCTACCACATAGCGCAAGACAGCATTTCCGAAGACAAGCTTCAAGAAGACGGCATCGGTACGACCAAGAGGGGAATAGGACCGTGCTATACGGATAAGGCCGCGAGGAAAGGCATACGCGTCTGCGATCTTTTGGATGGGAACATATTCCCCGCGCTTTTAAAGAAATACCTCCATGAGAAAAACGAATATCTCGGCAAGATCTACGGCGCGGCGCCGTTTGACTACGATGCCATGCTGGAGGAGTTCCGGGGTTATGCGGAGGAATTGCGGCCCATGGCGGCGGATACTTCGCTGATGGCATATGAGTATCTCGATTCCGGTAAAAAACTCCTCTTCGAAGGCGCGCAGGGCATGCTGCTGGACATTGACTTCGGCACCTACCCGTACGTCACCTCCTCTCACCCCACGACCGGCGGCGTATATGCCGGCATCGGGCTTGGGCCGGCTGCGGTAAGCGAAGTAGTGGGCGTCGTCAAAGCCTATACCACGCGCGTAGGCAAGGGTCCGTTCGCTACGGAGCTCCTGGATGAGACCGGAAATGCGATACGGGAAAAGGGATATGAATACGGTACGACGACCGGCAGGCCAAGAAGGTGCGGCTGGCTGGACCTCGTGATCATCAAATATGCGGCCCGGATCAACGGGCTTACCTCTATCGCGCTTTCCCGCATGGATACTTTGGGCGGTTTTGAGAAGGTGAAGGTCTGCACCGGCTACGAGATAAACGGCCGCGTCACGCAGCACTATCCGGCGGCCACCTCCGAAGTGGAGGCAGCTAAGCCGGTCTATGCGGAATTTGACGGCTGGTCTGCCGATATTGGCTCTATACGCGATTATGAAAAGCTCCCAAAAGAAGCGAAAAAGTATATAGAGTTTATCGAGCAGTATGCGAAAGTTCCCGTGGGTATGATAGGCGTAGGGCCGGGACGCGAGGAATGTATCGTCCGCCGCAAATACTTCAAGTAAAAAATTGACGCTTGAAAAACGCGTAAAATAAGGTTATAATCATGCTACTGTCAACCAGTTTTGCCGCGCTAGGCGGGGAGCCAGCGGTGCCCTGTAACCCTCAATCCGCTGTAGGGGGGCGTAATTCCCGGTTAGAGGTACATGGTTGTAAGGCAGGCGCCGTATGCGGGCGTTGAAGGATGGGTCCCGTGCAACGAAGGCCCGTGAACCCTGTCAGGTCCTGACGGAAGCAGCAGTAAGCGGAAGTTTGCGTGTGCCGCGGAGCTGCCTGTCCGGAGCCTATAGTACGGCATACCGCTTGTAATCATTTATCGATACCGGGTGCGCGGCAAGTTTAAATAAAGAGTCTGCATTTTTGCAGGCTCTTTTTGTCTGGATACTTAACAAAACGTCCACGAACCTTTAAACATAGGTTATTTATTTAATCTTGGGAATTGCGTATAATAAAATAAAGGAAGAAAGGAATTGAAATGGGATTAGGTTTTTTGCCGTTTTACGGATTTGATATCTACCAGATCATACTGCTTCTGGCCGCAATGATCGTCGGCGGCTGGGCACAAACCAAAGTCAAACGCACGTTTGAATACTATTCGCGCGTGCCGTCTTCCCGCAGATTCTCCGCGAGCGAAGCCGCGGGGATGATACTGCGCCAAAACGGTATCGGGGACGTTTCGCTTGCTAAGAGCGGCGGCGGGTCTCTTTCCGATGCGTACGACCCTAGGAAAAAGACAATACAGCTATCTGGCGACGTGTATTATTCGAATTCCATCGCGGCGTTGGCTATTGCCGCGCACGAGGCCGGGCATGCCATACAGCACAGCCGCAGGTATTTCTTCCTGTCTTTAAGGCATTTTCTCGTGCCTGTTACGAAATTTTCCTCCTACCTTTCATTTCCGCTGATACTCCTGGGTATCTTTATGAGTTACCCGCTGCTTACGCAGATCGGGGTATATGCGTTTCTGGTAACGGTTATTTTCCAGCTTGTCACGCTGCCCGTTGAATTCGACGCCAGCAAAAAAGCGCTGCATGCGCTCCTTGAGACCGGGGCGATTTCCCAGGAGGAGACCGGCGGAGTCAAGCGGATGCTGAACGCCGCGGCGCTTACGTACGTGGCAGCGACCATTGTCGCTTTTTTGACGCTGGTGCGGCTTTTGCTGCTCACGAGAAGAAGAAACTAAACGTTTATATACTTTTATTATCATTATAAACAAATATTACATTTCCAGTTTTTCTTTTACCTGTAAGGATTTCATGCTATATTATTTTTACTGGATATCCAGCGCGGATTTTCGTAAACACAAAGCCCGGCAGATAGGTGTATTATTAGTACATATTACAAAAATATTACGAAAGTTTTAATAATATTAAATAAAAAAGAGGATTTTTTGATATATATGTAGAAGTATAAAAATAAATTCGAAATATATAGTAAACAATATTACAGTATGCATCATATTGTAATATATAAGTTTAATACTAGAAATAGTATAATAACTGGAAAAGGAAGGGTTTTAAAAGTGCGGACAAACAAAACTGGGAAAACAGCGAGGACAATATGCGTAATACTGACAGTGATGCTTCTGTTCACACTTCTTCCGGCTACAGCCGGCGCGGCAACAGATTATTCCACAGTCCGTGTCAAATTGACTGTGGGCACGATACAATCTCTGACCATAACCGTGGACGGCAATTACACGCTGAAGCAAAAACCTTCGGCGTATATATACAGAAAAAAATACACCGTCAAGATCTCCGGCACATCTGTAGGGCTCTACGACGGTTCGGCGCTCATCTATTCGGGCTCGTCCTTTACGCTGGTGCAAAATGAAAAAACCGAAGGGCTTAACAATGTCATAAGCCTGCGCAACGACAAATACGGTTCCACATTGTCCTATTTGGGAGATCTGGAATTTAAACCGTATTCCATGAAAAAAGACGGCGTTATCAAATCCTATATAAAGGTTATCAACCACGTCTATCTGGAGGAATACCTTTACGGCGTGGTGCCGCATGAAATGAGCAATTCCTTTCCTCTGGAGGCTTTAAAGGCGCAGGCTGTTTTTGCAAGAGGGTATGCCATACGGAGCATGGACGCAGACGCGGAATACGATGTGGTCGATACTTCGTCGGACCAGGTCTATAAGGGCTATAACAAAGCCAACAACAACGCGATTGCAGCCGTGAACGCTACGAAGTTTAAAGTGCTGAAATACAGCGGCAAGATCGTAAGCACCTATTACAGTGCGAGCAACGGCGGCGAAGTGGAAATAACGCCAAATATCTGGACGGCTTCCACGCCGCTCCCTTATCAGGTGGTGAAGGCAGATCCCTACGACACGAGCAATACCTCCACGCCGTATGAGAAAAAGTATTTCCCGTCCGTTGTCAATGACTCCACGAGTTTCCCGGCGCGTGATAAAGTAAAATTCAACTATATCATGCCGAAGCTGGTATCAGGCGGTTATGTGGATAAAGACGGCGAGGCCATATCGCTTACCACAGATTTTTCGCTAAAGAAGCTCGTATCCATGACGGGCAAGGTTCCAAGCCGCCATACGCAGTTTAAAGACCATGACGGGGCCTGCACGCATGTGGAATCGGTGACCATGAAGGTCATCGCTGGTACGTATAAAAAGGCTGTAGATCCCGCGACCAACAAGACCACATACGTTCCGGAAGACGTGGAAGTCACATTCACTATACCCGTCGGTACTTTAGAGGGTTGGGACGTGTTTACCAACACGAAACTGGAGATCTATCAGATTATTGAGAAAAAGGACGACGCAGGCGCCTTAACGGGCTACTATCTACGGCATGCGCGCTATGGGCACGGCGCGGGATTGAGCCAGAGGGGCGCGCAGCAGATGGGCAAGGAAGGGCTGCCTTATACCGATATCATAACCTTCTATTATCCGAAAACAACGATCGAAGCGGCTTCGAACATTGCACCGCCCGCCCTTTCCAAAAGAGCCGAACCCGCTTCCAACGCATTGATAACGACAGATACCGCTTTGCGTTCAAGCGCCAGTTCTTCTGCCTCCACATTGGCAACGCTTAACAAAGGTGAAAAGGTATGCGTTTCGCAGCGTTTCGCGAGCGGGGACTGGCATAAGGTCGTGTACAGCGGCCTCACAGGCTACGTTCACAAGGATGCCGTATCGTTTGTTTCCGTAGCTGCCGTCGTCTCGAACGCGGTACCGCTAAAAACAACGGTGGATCTGTCTTCGGCCAATGTCGCGGTTTTGGGAAAAGATGTGATCGTCAATATTCTGGGCGCCGAAGGTGATTTCAATAAGGTCGAATGGAACGGTAAAACCGGGTATTTGCCTGCAACCGCCACAGTGGCTTCAGAAGGTAAAAAACCCGCGATATCCGCCAAGGGAACGGCGGCGGCGGCTATCGTGGCCAAGGCCGGTCCCGGAACGGATTTCAATGATTTTGTCAGTATTGCAAAGGGCGCAACCGTAGAAGTCGTACAAAAGGACGCTGCATCCGGCTGGCATAAGATCTGGGCCGGGGGCAATATCGCATACGTGCCGTCTTCCTCCGTGCCGTTTGTGGTGAAACCTGCTATCAAGGGTATAGCGACAGTGAAATCGTCCTCGCTCTACGTACGGAGCCGCAATGGCACCAAATACAGCAAGGTGGGTACGCTGAAAAAAGGCAATAAGGTCGAAGTCGTCAAGAAGGACTATTCGAAGAGCTGGCATCAGGTCTGGTACAACAATAAAATCGCGTATGTGCAAAAAAGCTATGTATCTGTAAGCAGCGGAACAAAAGCAACAGTGGCTGTTTCCTCGGATATAAGGGCTTCCGCGTCCACTTCGTCGAGTAAGGTATTATCACTCTCCAAAGGGAAGACGGTCTATATTTACTACTACTCGGGAAGCTATGCATATGTAAACTACAGCGGCAAAACGGGGTATTTCCCGAAGAGCGCGCTGTCTCCTGTGTCGCCTTCTTCCAAGCCTTCTATAAAAGCGTATGCGTATATCGCCTCCGATTACGCAAATGTACGGAGTTCTCCTTCTACCAGTTCATCTGTTTTAAGAAAGATCACGAAGGGCAAGACCATTGAGATCGTAGCCAAAAATTACCTGACAGATTGGCAGCAGATATGGGCTTCATCCAAATACGGATATGTGCACACCTCCAATATCAAGTTCTACAGTACAATAACCGGCTTTGTAAATGCCTCTTCGCTGTATATCAGGGCTACAGCCAGCACAAAGGGCAAGGTCCTAAAGAAGCTGACGCGGGGAAAGAAACTGGTAGTGCTTCAAAAAGGAAAGACATGGCACAAGGTATTTTACAGCGGGACCACAGGTTATGTTTCCGCCCGATACGTTAAAATAAAATAAGCCGTTTACTTTATAACAGCGATTGCATTTTAATACGATAGAAACAAAGATTATAGGGGTTTTTGATATTTAAAAGATGAATTTTAAGGGACATAATTTATGCTCCCTTTATTTTTTGGGACAAATTTAAAAAATGTGTTGAAAAAGGCGGTGAAAGGTGTTAATATAACTGTAACAATATCGTAATAAAATCGTAACATCTGCGTAATAAACGGGAAAAACAGGGCGTTATGAGTCCTGCAAAAGAAAGATGTTAACGGAAAATGGCTTGAAAGGATTCTTAAATGTTTCGAATGTTACAAAATACGGCGCTAAAAAGATGGATAGCGGCAGCCGTATGCTTGACCGTTATAACGGCGTTTCCACTCTCATCGCGTGCTCTCGAAAGATATCAGGTACTGATGCTGGGAGATAAGGACAAATATGTACTGGAGCTGCAAAAAGCGCTTTATGAGAAGGGCTATTTGAAACATAAACCAACAGGGTATTTCGGCACGGATACGCAGAATGCAGTTATGAAGCTCCAAAAGGACAAAGATATCCGGGAAGACGGCAAGGCCGGTCCCGAAACGCTTAAAGCGATTATCGGAAAAAGCTATAAACCCATTCCCTCGACCAGGAAAGTAAAATCCGAAAGCAACGCTAACGCATTAAAATGCGTACCCGGTGACAAAGGCGACGACATTAAAGAATATCAGGAGCTGCTAAAAGACCTCGAATACTATACGTACAAGAAAATATCGGGTTATTACGGGCCAACCACAGAGACAGCCGTAAAGCGCTTCCAGAGGACCAACGGCCTCGACATTGACGGGATATTGGGTGAGGAAACGATCAACCTCCTAAAATCGAAAGATGCCAAATATTATACGATTTATCCGGGCGACAAAGGCGACGATGTAAAAGCGCTTCAAAAGCGCTTAAAAGAGCTCGGCTATAATGTTCCGGGCCAGATAACAGGCTATTTCGGCGATATTACGGAAGCAGCAGTTAAGCAGTTTCAAAAAGTAAATAAACTGACGGTGGACGGCAAGGTAGGTCAGAATACAAGAAAATTGATCTACTCGGATGCAGCCAAAAAAAACACCGGAAAAAGTATGCTGGCGAGCAAACCGAAACCGAGCAAACAGACAAAAGTGGATAAAATGCTGTCCATAGCAAAGGAGCAGCTCGGCAAACGATATGTATGGAGCCGGGAAGGTCCGGACTGCTATGATTGTTCAGGGTTTGTCTACTATGTCATTACAAAGATGGGCATACATACGACAAGATTCAGCGCGGATGGATTTTCCAAAGTTTCAAACTGGACCAAAATAACCAAAATTAGTTCCTTAAAGCCGGGAGATCTGCTTTTCTGGATGAACGGGAGCAGCTCCACGCGTATCGGCCATACAGGCATTTACCTTGGGGACGGCAAGTTCATACACGCTTCATCGAGTAAAAAGCGGGTCGTGATCACGGACATGAAAGGATACTATGAACGTAACTTCAGTGTCGCAAGGAGGATATTCTAAGCTAAGGAAGCACTGAAAAACTCTCTTTTCGTCATTCTGAGTGAAGCGAAGAATCTTAAAAAATGGCCTCATTGCAAAGATTCTTCAGTCGCTGCGCTCCCTTAAGAATGACATGATGGCGTATTAATCAGTGTTTCCCTAAAAAATCAAGTACGGAAATGGTGATAGCTATGTCCAGGAAAATCACAATATTTGTAACGTCGGCGGTGTTGATTTTAAGCGTATTGTTTTGTTTTCCCATAAGCGCATCGGCCACTCCGAGAAACGAAGTGCTGATGAAGGGCGACAAAGACAAGTACGTTTCAGAGATCCAAAACGCCCTATATGATAAAGGATATTTAAAGCATAAGCCAACAGGCTATTTCGGTACGGACACGGAAGACGCTCTTATCGCGTTTCAAAAGAAGCAAGGCTTAAAGGCGGATGGCAAAGCGGGCCCGAAGACCAGAAAAAAGCTTCTGGGCGCCAAGTATAAACCGATTTCTGAAAAACGCAAAGTGAGCTCGAAAGCTGCGGATGCGGCCGTTGACAAGATATATCCGGGCGACAAGGGCGACGATGTACGGGAACTGCAGAAACTCTTAAAAAAATTGGGGTACTACAAGTACAGCAAGATCACAGGCTATTACGGGCCTTCCACGGAGACTGCGGTAAAACGTTTCCAGCGGACAAATGAGCTTAAAATGGACGGTATTGCCGGATCTACGACGCTGCAGATTCTAAAATCCAAGAAGGCAAAGTACTACACCATTTACTACAAGGATAAAGGCTCAGATATTGAGGAAATGCAAAAGCGCCTGAAGTCTTTGGGCTATTATAAGTCAAAAGTAAACGGCTATTTCGGCGCTTCTACGCTTACGGCTTTAAAGGGCTTCCAGAAGAAAAACGGACTCAAAGCCGACGGTAAAGCGGGCAAATTGACGCTGCAAAAGCTTAATTCCAAAAAGGCGAAAAAGGCGGGAAATAACTACAAGCCTCCGAAGCCCAAACCAAAACCCAAGCCGGAGGTTGGCGGCAAGACAAAGATAGAAAAGCTCATCAATTACGCCAAAATACACGTGGGAAAAAGGTACAGCCGCGGAGCACAAGGACCTAAAAGGTTCGACTGCTCGGGATATGTACTGTACTGCCTGAAGTACGTTGGCGTAAAAATTCCAAGGACTTCGGCCAGCCAAAGCAGGATGGCGAAGTACCAAAAGATCGAAAAAATTTCGGATCTTAAGCCCGGGGATCTCATATTCTTCAAGACGCACTCTTCCGCCACGATCGGGCATTCCGGCATCTATATCGGCAACAACAAATTCATTCACTGTGCGCCCCGAGTCGGGGTTCAGATACGGACTTTGTCGAAAGGGCAGTACTATTATGAGCGGTTCCGGTGGGGAAGGCGTGTTTTCTCATCTTAGATCCCCAGGGAGGGTAACCCTTTATCTGTCATTCTCTTGGCGCGGCAAAGAATCTGATAAATATTGATATAAAGTTTCCTTGAGTTGCTTTGCTCCTTCAGAACGACAAATCGATATTTGCCTTCAATCTGAAGAGCTTTTTAAAAGCTCTTTTTCTGTACATGCCCCAATATAATATAAATGAATTATTTGTTAAAAATAAAATAAGCCCTTTCATATTTTTGAGCAATATCATATAATATAAATATATATTTATATAGAAATATATGCATAAAGGAGTTGTTCATGGAAACGGGCATCGTTCTTTTTCTCTCGGGTGCGGCATCCTTCGTTTCTCCCTGCGTACTGCCGCTGATCCCGGCCTATATATTTTACCTTGCTGGCAGGAATGCGAAAGATATAGATAAGCCGGATGCGAAGCTTATAATAAACGGCCTTATGTTCATTCTCGGATTTTCCGCAGTTTTCATGCTGCTTGGCGCTACGGCTTCCGCCATAGGCTTTTTCCTGTCCGCACACAAACAGACGATCAAGCTTATAAGCGGCGTCATCGTGATACTATTCGGCGTCTTTCAGACAGGCCTCATACAAATAGGCTTTTTGAACATGGAGAAGCGGTTTGAATACAAAAGCAGGGCTTCGGTAGTATCCTCTTTTATAATGGGTATGGCCTTCGGTTTCGGCTGGACGCCCTGCATAGGGTATACCCTCACACCGGCCCTGATAGCGGCGGCGAACCAGCGCACGATCTGGCAGGGAGTCGGGCTATTGGGGATCTATTCGCTGGGATTCGCGGTGCCGTTCATACTGCTGTCCGTACTGCTGAAGTTTTCATTAAAGTGGCTGGAAAAGATAAAAAAGCATATGGGCATCATAAAAATAGTAAGCGGGGCAGTACTCATCGCTATGGGCATTTTGATACTGCTCGGATGGCTGTAAAAATCTTTGGCCTTAAAAAATTGATTGTAAAAAGTAAAGGAGAACTGATATGATAAGAAAAGCGGCCTTCATAATCGTGTTGATCGTGCTGGGAATGCTTACGGGCTGCAATACGATAAAAAATCCCAATGCCGATGCGCCGCCCTCCGCGCCTGCGCAGACGGAGCCTGCAAAACCCGCAGAAACGGCGTCTCCGGCTCAGACGAAAAAAGATTCAACGCAAACGCCGTCTTTGGAGGACCAGGAGATCGCAGACCGTATGATGAACGTCGAGGCGCTGGATTTTACACTGGAGAAGGCAGACGGCACAAAAGTAACGTTAAGCGAACTTAAGGGCAAACCCGTAGTCTTAAACTTCTGGGCTACCTGGTGCCCTTACTGCGTCGGCGAGTTCGGCTATTTTACACAGGCGCAAAAGGAATTCCCCGGGATTATATTTTATGCCGTCGACACGGATGAAAAAACGGACCTTTCGGTCAAAGCCAACCGGGAGGAAATGGAGAAGTTTGCAAAAGACGAAGGCTTTGAGCTTCCGATACTGTACGACGTGGGAAGCCAGGTCGCCTATGGGCAGTACGGCTTCCGGGGCCTGCCCGCGACGCTTCTGATCGACAGCAAAGGCAATATCCGCTGGTTTATGCCGGGCGCGTTCTCGGGTTATGATCAGCTGGAAAAATATCTGAATGCTTTGCTGAAAGCGGATGCTTAAAAACAAATAATGAGCAGGAAATACGGATGTCATTTGCCAGGGATACAGAGAGAATAGACGACCTCATGTATAAGGGTTTAAGGATCATACAGAATCCTTCGGCGTTTTGCTTCGGCACGGACGCCGTTTTGCTTTCCTCCTTTGCAGTTATACACAAGGGCGATACAGTTGTGGATTTCTGTACAGGTACCGGCATCATACCGATATTGCTCGCGGGGAGGGAAAAGGCTCACCGTATTACAGGGATAGAGATACAAAAGGATATCGCGGATATGGCTAAAAGAAGCGTTGAATTAAACGCACTCACGGATATGGTCGATATCATTGAAGGGGATGTACGGCAAGCACCGGCGATTTTAAACGGCGTATGCGATGTGGTAACGGTAAATCCTCCGTACGAAAAGGCCGGGGGAAAAACAAACGCAAATGAATACCATAGGATCTCCCGCCACGAGGTGCTCTGCACTTTGGATGATATCGCGGGCAACGCCTCCAGGGTATTAAAATATGGCGGAAGGTTTTATATCATCTACCGTACGGCCCGGTTTGTCGAGCTTGTCCAAACGATGGCCGCTTATAAGCTGGAGCCAAAAAAAATCCGGCTTGTACATCCCACTTACGGCAAAGAGCCTAATTACGTACTTGTGGAGGGTAAAAAAGGGGCAGGCAAAGGCGTTGTTTTTTTAAAACCGCTTATCGTATATGGTAAAGACGGGGAGTACACGCAAGAGGTCAAAAAGATCTATCATCTGGACTAATGGAGGAAAAAGATGGAACATGGAAACTTATATCTGGTAGCCACGCCCATCGGCAATCTCAAGGACATCACCAAAAGAGCCGCGGAGGTGCTGGCTTCCGTGGATGCGGTAGCGGCTGAAGATACCCGGCATTCCGTCAACCTGCTGAACAGCCTCGGCATAAAGAATACGCTGATCAGTTTTCACGAACACAGCAAAAAGGATAAGTTTGAAAAATTGATCGCTTTACTGGAGGATGGAAAAGACCTTGCGCTTATTTCCGACGCCGGCACGCCGCTCGTATCCGACCCCGGAGCAGAACTGGTGCAGATGGCGGCCGAAAGAGGAATAAAAGTCATTCCCGTACCGGGCGCGTGCGCGCCCATCTCCGCGCTGATCGTTTCCGGCCTGTATAACGGGCGTTTTGTATTTGAGGGCTTTTTGCCGCGGGATGGCGCCGACCGCAGACGCGCGCTGGAGGCGATAAAGAACGAGGAGCGTACCGTTGTACTGCTGGAAAGCCCGCACAGGCTAAAAGATACGCTTGCGCAGTTTCAAAGCGAGTTCGGCGGAGAGCGGAAGGCCGCCGTATGCCGGGAGCTGACCAAGATATACGAGGAGATCATACGCGGGCCGCTCTGTGAAGTGGCGGAAAAGATAAATGAAAGGGAAATAAAGGGCGAGATCGTAATTGTGCTGGAAGGCGCCATAAAAACCGTGGCTGAGATTTCGGACGAGGAGATTTTGCGAAAGCTGGAGGAGTGTATAAAAAACGGCCAGACAAAAAAAGAAGCCGTAGCATTCGCAACGGCTTTCTTTCATGAACCAAAGAACAGAGTATACAAAATCATGATTAAAAATAGGATTTAGGACGTTATTTCTTTTGAAGTTCGTCCAAGCATTCCCTGCAGATTTTTTTGTCGCGGTAGGAAACGACGTTATCCCCGCTGTTACAGAAAATGCATGTCGGCTGATATTTCTTGAGAATAATGTGTTCGTCGTCCACAAAAATCTCGACTGGATCCTTGATGTCAAGGTCCATAATCCGCCTGAGCTCAATTGGTAAGACAATGCGCCCCAATGAGTCAATTCTTCTTACAATGCCTGTCGATTTCATAAGCTACCCCTCAGTAAACAAATATCATTATTATAATATCAAATAATATCATTATTTGTCAATGCATTGTCCATTTGTGCAGGTGCTGCATAATTGTTCGTCAAAGTAAGAATTTTGCTATATTTACATCTAAAAGTTTACAAATACTGCATTTTAAATCAAAAAAAACACATTTAATAAACCCCTGTTATATGTATCAAAAAAAAAGAATATGAATTAATTATGACTATATGAATGAATCAGGTATGAATTGATGATCAATTACCTTTGGGCCTTTATGATTGTAGCGGCCTTTATAATAGCCGTTATAAACGGCAAAACCGCCGAGCTTTCGGAGGCGGCGCTGATAAGCGTAAAAGACGCCGCTCTTATGTGCTTGAGTCTCATCGGCGCATATTCCCTATGGCTCGGTATTTTGAATATCGCAAAAAAGTCCGGCCTTACGGAAAAGATGGCGAAGGCCCTCTCGCGGATCATCCGCTATGTATTTTCGGGTATCCGGGAAGGGAGCCGGGCAATATCCTATATTGCATTGAATATCTCCGCAAATATATTGGGGATGGGCAATGCGGCCACGCCTTTCGGTTTAAAAGCCATGCAGGAACTGCAGGCATTGAACCCGGATAAGTCCAAAGCATCGGACGCTATGTGCATGCTTCTGGTCGTGAATTCCACATCCATACAGCTTCTGCCGCTGACGGTGATCGCTCTTAGGAGCGCGGCCGGCGCCAAAAATCCGGCGGATATCGTCATAACGACTTTTCTTGCAACCATTGTAGCCTCCATTACCGGGATCGCATCGGCAAAGATACTGGAAAAAAGGAAAAACAAGCAATGAGCGTCATTGAGACTATTTCCCTGCTGTTTATACCGCTCTTCATCGTTTTTGTAATCGTGTACGGAATCGTTAAAAAAACGCGCGTATACGAGAGCTTCGTAGAAGGGGCAAAACAGGGGCTTACCACTTCGTTCAAGGTGATGCCCTATGTTATCGCCTTTGTGTTTGCCGTGGGGCTCTTCAAGGCCGCAGGGGGGTTTGAACTCATCACGCAAGCGCTAAAACCAGTGCTGGAATTCTTGCACGTGCCTGGCGAAGTCATACCGCTTGTCATCACCCGCCCGTTTTCCGGAAGCGCGGCGCTGGGCATACTCGCTTCCATACTGAAAGAAAGCGGCGCCGATTCCTTCGCCGGAAGAGTGGCCAGCACGATCATGGGTTCTTCGGAGACGATTTTTTATACGGTAGCATTGTATTTTGGAAGTGTGGGCATTACAAAAACACGGCATACGGTAACGGCTGCGCTCATTGCGGAGGTCTGCTGCCTTGCAGCCTCCATTATACTTTGCAATATACTATTCTAAAAAATTCATATTGTATAATCTTACACGGTATTGTATAGTATGCTTTGGACTGTAGATTTAGGCCTTACTGAATGTAAGACGGTGTAAACCCCTGGGACATTCTTAACGGCGGTATATTCGTAAGCCCGAATTTAAACTATCGGAGGAACTATGAACGTATCGGTATACGCGGCCTATTCCCACGTCAAATCGTCGGATTTGCAGGGGAAAACGGCTGTCGTCATAGACGTGCTGCGTGCGACGACCACCATCGTTCAGGCGCTGAAAAACGGCTGCAGGCAGGTAGCCCCCGTGCTTACGCCGGAAGACGCCGTAAAAATAAAAAAGAGCAACGGTGACGAAGGAATGATACTGGGCGGGGAGAGAAAGGCTTTAAAAATAACCGGCTTTGACTATGGCAACTCGCCTTTGGAATACGCGCCCATGCAGGTAAAAGGCCAATCCCTCATACTGTGCACGACGAATGGTACAAGGGCGATACTTGCGTGCAGGCAGGCTTCGAACATACTCATCGGGGCCTTTATCAATATCTCGGCGCTGGTGAGCAAAAGCGCAAATGTCATGCCATAGGCCAGACCCTTCTCTTTTTTCCGTATCAGGTCGGCCCCGTAGAGTATATTGGACCACTGGTCGTCTCCGCCCAGCTGCAGCGTACAGCCGTATTCCTTGAAAAGCACCAGAAAGTCGTAGGATTGCATAAGCATGTAGTTGAATTCGAGGAAGTTTAAGCCCCTCTCCATCCTG
>Ga0366775_1038_pt1 | contig 21049 bp, 15 predicted proteins | sample BONcelN113001D10_FD_207075 | JGI IMG/M metagenome (GOLD analysis project Ga0366775, IMG submission 207075) | Enriched cells from coal bed in the Powder River Basin, Montana, United States - BONCAT cells N11 rep2 HSBNCT.N11.300.1.D10 ...
GCAGAGGCCATTGCGAACGGTGCTGTCGTTACATTCAGCATCAGCGATTTCCATACTGCCTCGCATGCGCAAGACAAAAGAAAAAAGCCTGACAAGGACGATAAGGAAACGTAAAACACTTTAAAAATCTGCGCACAAAAAGCAAGCCTTAAAACGGGCTTCTTTTTGTTATCCGTGTTGCGCCGGCAAAAAAGACAGGATGTCTTCAGTTCTGTTTCCCTATGTGGTGGGCGGCAGTGAAATATATGGGGAAACAAACGGAGTTTCCGCTGGGAAAGGCGTCGGAGCCGGCGGCACGATATTATCCGTTGGAATGCTTGTGGGAGATTCCAATGCGCCAGGCGAATAGAGCGGCAAAGGGATCGGCGGAGCGTTGGAACAACCTGCCTCCATAAGCAGTATCATGGCAGCCATTATTATCAGATATGTTTTCTTCACAGTTTTTCACCTCTGTATATAGCATGTACACAAATCTGAAAGTTTATCTAAAAGAAACTTCACATAAAAAGAAAACGCCGGGAGCACACTAAAAAAAAGTATTGTTTTTGGGGTTATAATGAGTTTTATAAAACTTCTCCTTCATCTTGATTGCTACTCTCCTCAGCCTGTTGGTTTAAGGGATATTTTGATCGCCGGGGATAAAATAGCCGGGTTGGGCTCCCCCGGACGGTTCGATGCAATAAAAGAATTGGCGGAACTGATCGAGTGTTCCGGCCTTTGCGCTTTCCCCGGTATCGTGGACCAGCATGTGCATATCATCGGCGGCGGCGGAGAAGCGGGGCCTGTCAGCAGGATTGGCGAGATCGATTTAAAAGAAATCGTAATGGCAGGCGTAACAACAATTGTAGGCGTTCTCGGTTTCGACAGTTTTACAAAAAGCCTGCAAAGCCTTCTGGCCAAGGCGAATTCCTTTGAAGCCCTTGGGATTACGGCCTTTATCTACACGGGGAGCTACGCCATACCCACCGTGACCATCACGGGCAGTATAGAAAACGACCTTATTTTGATCGATAAAGTAATCGGCACGGGAGAGGTGGCGCTGTCCGACTCCCGTTCCTCACAGCCGCGTTTCGACGAATTGGCCAAGCTATGCGCAAAAACCTATATATCAGGGCGTATCAGCGGAAAAGCAGGCGTGGTGCATATGCACGTCGGGGACGGGAAGGAAAATATAGAGCCGCTGAAAAAGCTGCTGAGCGATTCCGATCTCCCCAAGGAAATGTTTGTGCCTACGCATATGAACCGCAATCCGGTTCTTATGGACAAAGCAGTCGATTATTGCCGGGACGGCGGAAATATAGACCTGACAGCCGGTGAAACCAAAGGCGTAAGCGTACCGGACGCGATCGCCCTCCTCAAAAATTCATGTTCGGATCTTTCCAGGGTCACCATCAGCTCGGATGCGAACGGCAGCTCCGGCAGCGATGTGACGAAAATCGGCTCCCTGTACGAGGATATCAGAAACACGATAATGGTGAAAAAGATACCGCCGGAGACGGTTTTTTCACTCGTGACCGAAAATGTAGCCAAAGTTTTAAAGCTGCACCCTCAAAAAGGCGCGCTCAAAGAAGGCAGCGACGCGGATATTTTAATCGCAGACCGGGAGTACAATATACAAAAGCTGTTTAGCAAAGGCAGGCAGCTCGTAAATAACGGCCGGCCAAGTTTGGAGGGATCATGAAGAAAGCGGAAAAAGGCTATCTTATCATTATCGGCGGCGCCGAGGATAAAAAAGGCGACAGCAGCATATTAAAAGAAGCTGCGCAGATGCTAAAGCCCGGAGGAAAGCTCACGATACTTACGACCGCTACGGAGCATCCCGATGAAGCCGGTTCCGAATACCGTTCCGTGTTCTCCAGGCTGGGCGTTCAAACCATTGACGTACTGAATATTCAGACGCGGGACGATTCGAACAGCGGATCTTTCTGCTCTCTTATCGACAGTTCCTGCTGCATTTTTTTTACGGGCGGCGACCAGCTGCGCATCACAAGCATACTCGGCGGCACACGCGTACATGAATCGCTTAAAAAGCTCTATCTCGAAGGCGGTATCATAACGGGGACAAGCGCGGGAGCGTCGGCTATGAGCTCCATCATGGTCGTCCAGGGAAATGACAACGAACCCGCGAGGAAATGCACGCTGAAAATGGCGCCCGGACTCGGGCTTCTGGACCACTGCATAATAGACCAGCACTTCGACCAGCGCGGCCGCTTCGGCCGCCTTCTGTGCGGCGTTGCGGAAAACCCGGATACGCTCGGTATCGGCATAGACGAAAACACGGCCGTAAAGGTTTTCCCCGACGGACATTTTGAGATATTGGGAGGCAACGCCGTTACCGTGATCGACGGCAAGACGATCAAAAGCTCAAATGTTGCCGAGCTGAAGCAAAACGAGCTTTTGATGATAACAGGCGTAAAGGTGCATGTTCTCCCCTTCGGATACGGATTCGATATGGCAAAAAGAGAAGTCATTCGGCTTAAGCAGGATAATAACAAGCAGGAGACATAATATGAGGATTACCGATTACACGATATACAGGGGCCGGAATATTTTCAGCCACCATCCCGTAATCAAACTGGTGGTGGATATAGGCGAGTACCGCGAAATACCGACCAATGAGATCGAGGGCTTTAACACGAAACTCCTGGAGGCATTCCCGGGATTAAAGAAAAACCATTGCAGCCTGGGGTATGAAGGCGGTTTTTTAGAGAAACTCATAAAAGGCACGTACCTCGCTCATGTCGTGGAGCACGTTATACTCGAGATGCAGGCCATTATCGGGTATGATGTCGTCTACGGAAAGACGCGGTTTCATGAAGAGCCCTCAAAGTACTACATCGCGTACGAATACACCAATGAGATCAGCGGCCTGGAATGCGGCAAAGCGGCTGTATACATACTGAACTGTTTCATTGAGCAGGAAAAAGTCGACGTTGAAGAGATTTTAAGCTATTTGAAAAACGTTGCAAGGGACGCCGACCTCGGCCCCAGCACTGCGGCTATAGCGGCTGAAGCCAAAAACCGCGGTATTCCCATGGTGCGCTTCGGTCATGAAAGCATGATCCATTTGGGCTACGGGAAGTACAGGCGTACGCTTCAGGCTACGCTTACAGACGCCACCTCCTGCATTTCTGCAGATATTGCGACAAACAAACAGCTTACGAAAATAATACTGTCCGAAAACATGATCCCCGTGCCGTACGGCAAAGTCGTATTTACGGAAATATCCGCCTTGCTCGCCGCCAAAGAGCTCGGTACACCCGTCGCCTTAAAACCGCACGACGGCAACCAGGGAAAAGGCGTGCATTTAAACCTTACGAAGGAAGCGGATATAAAAGCTGCCTTCAGGGATGCCGTAAGCTACAGCAGCGCGGTGATCGTCGAGCAGTATATAACCGGCCGGGACTACCGCGTGCTGGTCGTCGGAGACAAGGTGCGGGCGGTATCGGAACGTCTGGCTGCGGCCGTTGTCGGTGATGGCGAGCATACCATCAGGGAACTCATAGAAATCGTCAACCGGGACGACAACCGCGGTGAGAACCACGAGAAGCCGCTTACCAAGATAAAACCGGACGCCGTATCGCAAAGCCTGTTAAAACGCATGGGCTTTACTATGCGGTCCGTGCCCGAGGCGGGCGAGATCGTAAAGCTGCGTGAAAACGGTAATTTAAGCACCGGCGGCGTAGCCATTGACCGTACGGATGACATCCACCCCGATAACGCGGAGCTGGCGGTGCGCGCAGCCGCGGTACTCGGCATAGACCTCGCCGGCATCGATTTTGTAACGGAGGACATCGGCAAATCCATTCGCGATAACGGCGGCGTTATCGTTGAAGTAAATACAGCCCCAGGTATACGCATGCACCTGTACCCGAGCGAGGGAACTTCCAGGAACGTAGCCAAAGATATCGTCGATTTCCTCTACCCGAGCGACGATGTGTTGAACTTCCCCATCGTCTCCATAACCGGCACAAACGGAAAAACAACAACTGCAAGGCTCATCGCGCATACCCTGCAGCGTACAGGCAAGACCGTCGGCCTTACCTCTACGAGCGGGACTTTCATCAACGGAAAATGCATATGCAAAGGGGACAATACGGGGCCTGTCAGCGCGAAGGTGCTTCTTGCGAATAAATCGATCGATGCAGCCGTGCTGGAAACGGCCCGCGGCGGCATTATCCGTTCCGGGCTTGGGTATGATCTTGCGGATGTAGGCGTCATTACGAATATCGCGGAAGATCACCTGGGTCTTGGCGGTGTTGAGGACCTTAATGACCTTGCGTCTGTAAAAGCGCTGGTCGTCGAGGCCGTTAAAAAGAACGGATACGCTGTTTTGAACGCGGACGACGCGATGACGGAGAAAATACTGGAGCGCGTATTGGAAAACGTGATGTTCTTTACAAAGGACATCGCAAACGCGAAGCGGCGGTTTCCCGGCGAACGGTACGGTTTTGTTTACGTCGAAAACGATACGATCATTGTGGAATGCGGCGGGAAAAAAACCAATATTGCGGACATAAAGGAAATCCCTATTACAGAAAACGGCACGATCGCGTGCAACGTAGAGAACTGCCTGACCGCAGCGGCCGCGCTTCATGCGCTGAATATAAGCCCCGGCAGAATCGCCTTCGGTTTTAAAAGCTTTACCGATAACCCGGGAAGATTCAATAAATACGACCTTGGCGGCTTTTCCGTCGTTTTGGACTATGCGCATAATCCTGCAGGCTACAGCGCCTTTATTCAATCGATCAACCCGAACAGCTTTGGCCGGCATATCGGCGTGATCGGCGTGCCCGGCGACCGTCTGGATGAAGCCGCCATAGCCGTTGGCGGCATCTGCGCGGGCTTTTTTGACCGGCTGTATATCAAGGAGGACGAAGACCTGCGCGGCCGCGCGCCTGGAGAAATCTCGGAATTATTGGTCAAAGGTGCTTTGGAGAAAGGCTATTCCAGGGAAAACATATCGTTGGCCATGGGCGAGCTCGATGCCTTCAAAGCGGCCGTGAATGAAGCCAAGCCCGGTGACCTCATTGCCGTTTTTTACGAAAAATTGGAACCGCTGCAAAGCTACATCGCGGAGTACGGGCGAAGGCATCTGCACTGATTAAGCGCGTAAACCTGTGCCTTGCAGCGCATACTAATCACAAATTAGAAAAGGAGACAACGCTATGTTTAAACATGAGAAACAACTGCTTTATGATGTAAAAGTGGACGGCCCCAATCCAAATTACGCCGTGATGATGCAGGAGCAATTGGGCGGTGCGCACGGTGAATTAAAAGCCGCGATGCAGTACATGTCCCAGAGTTTCAGAATAAAAGACCAGCAGATCAAGGACCTTTTTCTGGATGTCGCATCCGAGGAACTCAGCCATATGGAGATGGTAGCTACGTGCGTGAATCTTTTGAACGGGCATACAATAGATGCGCAAAACGCCACGATCGGCAACATAGAGGCGCACGTGATGTCCGGTCTCACGCCCGTGCTGAGCAACGCCTCCGGCTTTATGTGGACCGGTGCTTATATCGAGGAAACAGGGGATCTGGCAGCGGATATACTCTCCGATATCGCCGCGGAGCAGAGGGCCAAAGTAGTTTACCAATACTTATACCGGCAGATACAGGATAAAGGCGTACGCGATACGATAGACTTTCTTTTGAACCGCGAGGAGGCGCACAATACGATGTTCCGCGAGGCGTTCAACCGCGTATTGGATACCGGATCTTTGAAGGACTGGGCGGTCACGAACGATTCCCGGCTGTATTTCGACCTCTCATCTCCGGGCGCGCAGTACTTCCAGGTTGGAAACAACGCAAAGCCCCCGTCCTTTGCAAATCCCAACCCGCCGCAATCCTGATCGTACGAAGTGGGATTCAGCATGGAAGCGATGCATACGGATACTGAGCACGGCGAATTTGCAGGTATTGCGGAGGCTTTAACCAGCAGGCCGTCCGAATCAAAACACTTGAGGGCTTCAAAAAAAGTAGTGGGCCGCCATCTCCGCAAAACAGGGATATAAATGTAATAACGCCAGTAAGAAAAAACACATGGTCGCCCATGTGCTTTTTCTTATTTGTTATCAGGGGATCTATATTTATATGTCGGGTTCCAAATATCAGTGAAGAATAAATCTTCTTTAAGTTTGCTCCATCAATACTTTCGCTCCGAAATCCAGCATCTGTTTCATATACGCCTGCGCTTCATGGGACTCCCGGCGCTCTATGGCCGAAATGGTCTTCTCTTGAAGCATGAAAACCGGCCCCGGGTCTTGAAGCTTTTCGTAAAACAGACGTAAAAGGGATTTGTACATGGCTTCGGTCGAACGCACCGCCATGGGCAATACGATATTTCCCGTAGCCTGTGCTATTTGAAGGTGAAACTGGTAATCGAGCGCCACCTTTTCGTCCAATGACGATGCCACGCGCTCTTTTTTCAGCGTTTCCCTTAAGCTTTCCAGATCCGACGGCGAACGGTTTTGCGCGGCCAAGCCGGCATTCGCTGTTTCTATGATCTCCCGGTATACGGTCAGGCTTTTTGTAATGTTTTCGTCCAACCTTCCGGTATATTTCAATATCGCGTTGTAGAGTTCCAGTGTTGCTTCTTTTCTGAAGTCGTTTACAAACGTGCCTTTTCTCGGTATCACCATCAATACATTTTTTGCAACCAAATCCGCAATTCCGGTGTGCACGATCGTCCGTGAGATTCCCGCTTTTAAAGCGATCTCACGCTCAGGGGGAAGTCTTTGCCCTATGGCCAGTTCGCCCGACAATATCCGCTGCTTTATCGATAAAGTAAACTTATTCTTCAAACTCTGTCCGGATGTCAGATCCGCCATAAAACCTCCGGCTTCTGTGGTATTACCACAGATCCATTTTAACATTTTACTATTTTCATGTCAAACAAAACGGACTGGATTAAACGTTTTAACGCGATCCCAGGAACTTTTGCGGCTTTTTGAACGTCGTAACAATACGGAGGTGTTTTATAAAATGAAAACAAAATGGTTTTTTAGGATAGTTTTACTCGCGCTGTCATCTATTCTCTTATTTTCGGCCTGCGCTCCTTCCAAAGGTCCTGAAGCAGCTAAGGAAAGCAAACCGGCTGCAAAATCAGGTGACCTCATGGTGGATGTGAAGGCAGTATCCTGGCCCGCCCCGGAAAAGACAGACGAAAATTTCAAGGCGTCCCTCCAGGATTTTTCACTGTCTATCTTCCGTGAATCCGCTCTTAACAAGGGCAATATCATGGTCTCCCCCGTATCCGTATTCCTGGCGCTCGGGATGGCTTTAAACGGCGCGGACGGGCAGACGCGGCAAGGCATGATCGATGCGCTAAAGGCCAAGGGTCTAAGCGTGGACGCGCTGAATGCAGCTTGCCGGAACCTCATTGCGCTTGAAAGCGTAAGGAGCGGAAAGACGGAGCTCTCCATCGCCAATTCCATTTGGTACAGGGACAGCTACATTCCCGATAAGGTTTTTCTGCAAAAAAACGCGGATTTCTTCAACGCAGCCGTGCAGGCAAGGGATTTTTCAGATCCCGGGACACTGGCAGCCGTCAACGATTGGGTCAATAAGGCCACCAAAAGCACGATAGAGAAGATACTCGATCAAATAGACAGCGATGTAATGATGTATTTGATAAACGCCGTCTATTTCAAAGCGGTATGGCAGAAACCTTTCGACGGAGCCGATACCGTAGAATCCCATTTTAAGGCGCCCGGCGGAGATGTTCGTGTGAAATTCATGCACAGCAATAATAATACAGAATATATCGATCAAAACGGCGTAAAAGGCGTCGTGATTCCGTATGATGACGGTAAGTTCAGCTTTTTTGCCGTACTTCCCAAAGAAGGTCAGGACGTCCGTGATTTTATAAGCTCGCTGGATTCGAAAACCGTCGATTCACTTATATCCTCCATTAAGAACGGAAACGTCGAGCTCGCTTTGCCGAAGTTCAAAACCCGCTACGAGGACAGTCTCAAAAATGAGCTTGACAAACTCGGCATGGGAATAGCCTTCGACGCGTCTAACGCCGATTTTTCGCTGATGAACGCGGAACGTAAAAAAGATCTTTTTATAAGCGAAATTAAGCACAAGACTTTTTGCAACGTGGACGAACTCGGTACGGAGGCCGCCGCCGTTACTTCCATTGAAATGCGGCTTACAGCCATGCAGGAGCCCGAGGGTGTTGCGATCAGTTTCGACCGCCCGTTTGTATACGGTATCGTGGATACTGTTTCCGGCGCCCCTCTTTTCATCGGTATCATGGAAGATCCTTCAAAGTAAGAGATGAAAACATATAAAAATCAACTGTAAATTATCAGAAAATAAAGGCTTAAATCCAGCCTTTATTTTTTACTTCTAAATACGAACGGCGCATCCAACTATTCATCTTACTTATAATAAACAAATACGCACTATAAAGATTCCTAAATGCAAGGCATATTGAGCATTGAGACGCAAGCGCAGCCATCTACGCTTCAGGAACAGGCGGAAATATAACGCAGCAGTTAGGACTTTAGAGAGCCTTAATGTTAAAAAAAAGCTTAAGGGGTATTACTCCTTAAGCCATATGTGGGGTTTTTGACTCTATTTTATCCTATTTCAGTATTTTGCCTTTCAGTATTTACCGAATTCATTATCGTTCAGCGCTATTTTTATGCCATTCGAGCTTTCAGGGGCTATTTTTTCCGTCTTTCTCTCCCCTGCCTGTTTAACGGCAGATTGTTTCACGCTCTTCAGTCTGAACTGGCCGACTTTATTCTTTAATATATCGGCTTGGGCCGAAAGCTCCTCGCTGGCCGCTGCGCCTTCGTTGGCATTGGAGGAGTTGTTTTGCACCACCTGGGAAAGCTGTTCGATCCCCTTGTTCACCTGCGCAATGCCGGTAGCCTGTTCATTGGATGAAAATGCGATATTGCTGCCAAGCTGAACCGTTTTTTCTACGCTTTCCACAATATTTGTAAGCGCCGTAGCCGTTTCGTTCGCAATTTTTGTACCTATATCCACTTTCTTCTTGGAACCTTCAATGAGCTCCGTAGTCTCTTTGGCTGCATTTGCGCTCCTTTCGGCGAGGTTCCTCACTTCCTCGGCCACAACGGCAAATCCCTTGCCGTGCAGGCCGGCGCGCGCCGCTTCCACGGCTGCGTTGAGCGCAAGAATATTCGTCTGAAAAGCGATATCATCTATAACTTTTATGATCTTGGATATATTCTCGGAGCTTTCGTTGATCTGCTCCATAGATTCCAGCATTTCCTTCATTTGCTCATTGCCGCGCAGCGCCGCATTTTTAGCCGCCAGTGCCATTTCATTGGATTTGTTGGAATTTAAAGCGTTTTGCCGGGTTTGCTCAGCGATCTGCGTTATGGATGCGGAGAGTTCCTCAATCGAACTCGCCTGTTCGGTGGCGCCCTGCGAGATCGCCTGGTTCCCGTAGGATAACTGACGTGTCCCCGTAGCTACCTGCTCCGCCGATACGTTGATCTCCGAAAGCAGATCGTTCATCGCAGCAACAATGCTGTTTATGGAGTTCTTAAGCTCAATAAAATCGCCTTTATATTCAGACATGATCTCAATACTCAGATTGCCCTTGGACATTTCTCCGAGAACATTTGCGATTTCGCCTATGCAATTTTTCAAATCGCGTATCGTATCGTTCAGCGCATTTTTCATGAAGGCATAATCGCCTTTATACTCGCCTGTCACGCAGACGCTTAAATTGCCCTTGGACATCTCTCCTAAAACGGATATCGCTTCGTTTACAGGTTTTACGATCGCCTCAAGCACGTTGTTTATACCTTCAACGATCTTTTGGAAATCCCCCTGATGTTTTTGCGCATTGGCGCGTATGGACAGCTTTCCGTCCACAGCAGCCGACATGAGAACATTGATATCGCCAATGAGTCCCCTTATTGCATCGATGCAGGTATTCAGGCTGTTCTTTATAAGGTTGAAGTCGCCGTTGTAATTCGCCGTTATCTTGTCGGGTATATCGCCTTTGCTGATGCGCTCGATGCAGACAGCAGCTTCTTTCAGCGGCCCCACGACCGAATCAAGCGTTGTGTTCACGCCCTCTACGATCTTTCGGTAATCTCCTTTATGTGCGGTTGCATCGGCGCGGACAGAAAGCTTGCCGTCAATTGCCGCCGCCGAAAGCATATTTACATCCTCTATCAGTTTTTTTACCGCCTTGACAACGCCGTTGAATGAATTCGCCATCAACCCTACTTCATCTTTACCGGCCATTTTGAGTTCAATATTTATATCTCCCGCAGCCAACTGATCCGCCGCTGCAGCCACTTTCCGTATGGGTTTTGCGATTAAGCCCGCCATAAGAAGCCCAAGCGCGATTGCGAGCACTACGGCCGAAACAACTACAATGATAATGGTTAAACTCGTTCCCTGTGCTTCGCTGAAAAGCGCCTGATCCCTTTTTTCACCGGCCTCGCTGAGGCCGGTACTCAGTTCCTCCAGCCTGTCGGTCAAAGGTTTCAATGCAGCAGCGAGTTCCGTTTCCAAAATACCATACGCAGCAGGATCTTTAGCTTTTACCATGTTTATGATTTTTGTACGGACTTCCCTGTAAGGCACAAGGCCCGTAATCACCTCGTCAACCTTGGTTTTTTCTTCATCCGTTTTCAGCGTTTCTCTGAATTCCTTCAGCAATCGGTCTGCATTCACCGCATTTTCCTGTATGTTTTTCTCAAAGACCGGGATTTTTTCTTCCGAATCCAGCATCATACTTCGAAGCTCTATCCTGTTTCTTTCAAATATGATCTCTATATCTCCTATGTTATGCAAAGGCAAAGCGTAATTATAATACAAATCCTGGTATTGACTGGTTACATTGTTAAGGCTTAAGTAGCTTACGAGGCCGATAATCGCGGCCAAAAGCGCAACAATCAAAAATGCAATAATCAATTTGGGGGCAATCCTGATGTTTCTTATCATAGTTCATTTACTTCCTTTATTGATTTATATTTTAATCACTATCTTCGCAAGCATTTTTGTCTTATTGCCCATTAATTACCAGTTTATATCATTTAATATATTTCATATTTCATTTCAAGCAGCTATTATAAGGCTTTTTTCTGCCGGGCGCTCCGTTCAGCTTTTCCAGATTTTTTAAATCGGAAGGATTTCGGACATATAGACGCACGGAAGGAGTGTTTGCAATATCCGTTTCTGACGAAGAGGAAGCGGCCGCCCTTACCTCCGGCGGAACGGAGCCAAAACAGACTTCCAAAAATTTCAGGCTATAAATCTTACTTTTACGCATTAATTTATCACTACCTACCGTTCGGTAATCTATAATATTTATCGGATATTATGTGATAAACTTAACAATCTTTATTAAAATATTACTGTTTATACGGTTGATTTACTCATTTAACAAAAAAATTACAAAAAAAAAGTTTTACCCTTATTCAGATAAAGCCTTATTAGCTAAATATTGTTCCTAATGGTATTTATTTGTGTTTCACGTTTAATCGAATAAATGTTTGGAAAGCACGTCCCAGATTTCGGATGCACGTTTCAAAATATCATCGCCAGAGTCCATATAAGCGAGCATCCAGTCCAAAAAGCCCTGTATGATAACCATAAATCTGATCATGATACTTTGAACTTTATCGTTTTTATATTTTGATCCTTCGTTTAGTATTCCGGTCAGTACGTTTTCAGCACAAAGGCCTATCTCGCGCATCATACGCTTTGTTATTTTGTAACTTTCACTATTTTCATTGGCGGCGGCCTGTAAAAAAGCTTGTTTCCAGAAAAGGATTATTTCCTTTTTCAAAGAGTATTCTATCGTATTTATAAACAGATATTTTAAAATCGTTCTGGGAGGTTCGTTTTTATAGTCTTCCATATGGGCAAAGACTTTTTCTTTATATAATACTGTCTGTGTGTTTACGATAGCCGTATAAATCTCGAGTTTGCTTTTAAAATGTGAATACAATGTGGGTTTTTGAATTCCTATAGCATCCGCAATTTGCTGCATAGAAGTGCCTTCATACCCTTGGTTGGCAAAGAGTCTCAACGCCGCGTCTGTTATAGCATCTTTTTTCATATACATCGCCTTATTTATTGATAGTATAGTATTTCGTTATCAATGAATGGTTTTTGGCTAAAAATAAAATTTAGCGGGATTATTATTTGATACAGAGATAATATATTCATAATAACACTTATTGAGCAGGTTACAAGATAAATTTTTATTCAATATGTGCGTAATTGTTTCATTTTCCGTTTTTAAAGCGCACGTTCGTTGTCGGCTGCCTGTAAATAGACAAATCCCCCGCCAAGCGAAGTCGTCTCATACCAAAGCTTCAGATCCACCAGAATCTCCTCCGCCCCGTCATAGGCCTTTGCAAAAACGCTTCTCTTTTCAGCGTCTATTACGATGGAGACGATCGTTACCCAGTGCCAGCTGTCCAGATTATGCACGGCGCCATTGGATAGATTTAAAAACGCTACAGGGCTGTCTTTTAAAAGGCCTTCCTTTATAAAATCCGCCATTTCGGCAAGCGTAGGGCGCTCTTTTTTTTCCTTCGGCATGTTAAGCGTAAAACACGCAAGTTTAAACCCGTGTGCCCTCGCAAACCCCTCCATGCCCCTGCGCATTAGCTCCGGTGTATTCAAGCCCTTGGCCGTAGGGGTTACATGCCGCCAGGCAACCTCCATAAGCCGTATGAAATCGTCTTTATTTGCGATTTCATACGGCAGGTTTATAGAATTTCTCTTATAGAGATACATGAGTATATTGGAGGCGACACATGGGCCGCATCCTGCAAGGCGCTGCCAGTATGACCCAAACCACTCCTGGTCGCAGCCGAGCCATATCCTCCCCGAAGCGTCGGTGATATGGAGTATTTCAGGCGCAGCCAGGCTATAAGTATTCGAATTCATCCATTTTACCTGCTGTTGGCTATCAAGCATTTTTATATCGCAGCTGTTTAGAAAAAAAACAAACCTCAAGGCTGCAAGAAACATTATAGTTGACTTTAAAGGAGATATCAATATAGGCTGTAACAAATAACCCCATCGATCCTGCCGGATCGTGCAGTTCTTTAAGCGAATCCCCTGGTAATTCTATTTATCATTAATGTTTAGAATTTATTTACCGATATATTTATATATAAACTATATATTTTATTATTGGAAGTAAATGCTTTGATTCTCCAAGGTATTGCTTCTTTTTCTCCTTTTTTTTTAGGTGAAAATGGTGGAACCGCATGGATAGCGTTTAACACTATTTTAGGCGAAACTGAACAAACCGGCAAGTAAGGAGGCGCTTAATATGTATTCCGCTAAAAATTACTACGACAAGAAAGGAAGACTCCTTTTAGCCAAAGGGCATAAAATCAGCGATCAAATTCTGCAAAAACTTAAATCTTATTTAGCAGAGGACATTGGCAATACAGAAGATAAAATTGATATACTTGAAATTACTAAAAAATTAAACCTTAGCAAAAAATATATACTCGATTATCCGGCGGATATCTTAAATAAGATCCTTTTTGAATCCAAAACGAAGCCCTGGTGGCTTATTATCAATTCATTCAGCAATTATGATTATTGGAAATACACGCATTCCGTCAATGTCGCACTTATTTCATTGATGGTAGCTATAAACATGGGCTTTGATATCGGTGTCTTATGGGATATCGGCTTGGGCGCGCTGCTGCATGACGTCGGAAAGCTTTTGATTCCCAAATCAATTATTCAAAAAAATGGCACTTTGACACCTCATGAAATGGAATGCATTAAGCAGCACTGCGAGTTAGGTGTAAGCATGACAAAGGAGTATTATTTGCCAAAGGAAGTAACCGAAATCATTCAGTACCATCATGAACGCAATGACGGAAGCGGGTACCCGTTTGGGCTTAAGGAAGCAGAAATACCCGAAAATGTAAAAATCGTAATAATCGCAGATGTCGTCGATGCGATCAGTTCCTACAGGCCGTACAGGCCGGCGAAAGAGATCAGCGAAGCTATTACAATGTTAAAAAGCGAGAATGATAAATTTTCCATAGACCTGGTGTTAACGATGGAGCAGTTGATAAAAAACGCTTGATTCATTTAAAGTATAATCACGCGTAAAAACCTTTACTCCTAAACGCGTCCTTGCTTTTATGTGCATGTTTTGAATATCAAACACCTTGCGCCTTTCAAAAACCATTTTCTCGGTTTATCGATCCATTTTTTCCGCCAAAGCGTAAATCGCGTCAATTTCCTTTTTCCGTAAAAGTTTTTCGGTGATATAGGCGATCAGGAAAATAACCGGTATGTCGATTACAAACCGCAGCAGCATGAAATTAAATCCCATCGAAGAGGCCTCAAAAAGCAGCAGCGGTATCTTTGTTGTAGACCAGGCGCCAGTAAATATCAGTACGTTCGAAAATTTGCTCCCTTTTTTTAAGAGCATTCCGGAAACCGGAAAAGATGCATAAAGCGGCCCGGCCGCAGCCGAACCCAACAGAAAAGCCACAAGCACGCCTTTCCATCTCGATCCCTCCCCCATTATTCTTATCATCGTTTCCCGCTTCACCCATACGTCTAAAAGCCCGAGCAAAATGAATATGGGCGGCACGACAGAAAGCATCTCCAGCATGTTCTCCCATGTCAATTGAAAAGAGTTCCGGCCGACATCCGGATATACGAACAGCAGCGTTATATTGAATGCCAGCAGTATAATAAACAGTAAATACCTTTTTAATATCTTTTTCATCCCAGCACCGCCCCGATCACAAAAGCTATCCCATAAGAAAATACAAAGGCAAGCCCGTTTCGCAAGAGCGCGGCCTTCTTGCCGAAGTATTTCATCTCCACAGGCAGCGTTATAATACCCACCATCATCAATGTGGATACAAAAGCGCCCAGCTGTGTATATCCGGCCCCGTTCTGTAAAAGCGAAGCGGCGAGCGGAAATGCTATAAAACCCGGGATGAGTGTAATCGCTCCGATCACGCCAAGCCCGGCGACACCCCAGATACCCGATTCTTTTCCCACCAGTTTCGAGATCGTGGGGGCGTTTAAAACGGTAAGCGCCATCCCGATAATAAGCAATATGGAGAGGAATTGCGGCAATATATTCTCTAAAGCCTTCCATGCTTTTTTTAAAGCCGCTTTGGTTTTCTCCCTGTCGCGTATAAAAGAAAGCACGAGCAGCACACCGGCGAGCCCGTAAAGTATGATCGTAAACATATGTCCACCGCCTTTTTCATAGTTGCATATTACCATTATATCATGTTTGGCTTCCGTAACCATGTTACATTGCGCCTGAGAAATAAAATTCCCCGCATGACAGGCGGTTGCACTGCCGTAAAGCGGGGAGTTTTTAATTCAAATGATCTTATTCTTACCTCTGGACCGATATCATCAGCTTGGCTTTTTAGACAAGTCGCTCATGACTTCCTTTAAAATATCGATCGTTTCCATGGAATCTGAGAGTTCTTTTTTCAGGCGGTTTACCTCTGCCTGCAGTGAAAGCACCCTTACGGATTCCAGATCCTCATGGATTCGTTTTGCAGGCTTTTGGCTGGATTCCTTTTTTTTGATTTCCACTTTCTTTCCCTGTTCCGACATAGGCATCACCTCATCTAACAAGTATTTGATTTCAACAAACTCATTGGATTTACCGCGCTTTGTGTAATGCGTATGCAGCAGTTTATGCGCTATATGGCTGTTCGGATGTTCGAGGAACTCTGTGTACAGCTTTGTAACGTACGGATTATCGTGCGATTTCCGTAAGGTCTTGCTCTCATCCTCGCTGTATATTCCCTTTAAGCGTTTCATGCGCACATCCGGGTCTTTGGATCTCGGCTGGCCGCCGCCTGTGATGCAGCCGCCCGGGCAGCCCATGACTTCTATGAAATGATACGGGCTTTCGCCTTTCGCGATCTGCTCCATGAGTATCTTCGCTCCTGCGAGGCCGCTTGTAACGGCAATTTTTACTACAACGCCGTCCAGGAACTTATACTCCGGAAGCGGGTCTTCTATTTTTATATCCGCTTCTTTGATCCGCTCAAGGCCGACGATAGGCGTCACATGCAGACCTTCGAACGGAAGCTCGCGTCCGGTCACCAGTTCGTACACTGTACGGAGCGCCGCTTCCATAACGCCTCCGGTAACGCCGAATATATCCGCCGCGCCGGTGGACATGCCAAGAGGATTGTCAAATTCCCTATCGGGCAGGGATTTAAAATCGATGCCGGCTTCCAATATCATCTGCGCGAGTTCCCTTGTCGTGACGACGGCGTCCACATTGGCGAGTCCGTTGTTTTTCATCTCGTTCCTGTTTACTTCAAATTTCTTAGCCGTACAGGGCATAACGGAGACTACGAACATATCCTTCGGGTCCACCGATATCTTTTCGGCGTAATACGTTTTTGTTAAAGCGCCCAGCATCGTATGCGGTGATTTACAGGTGGAAAGATGGTCCAGCAAATCGGGATAAGTATGCTCAATATACTTGATCCACCCCGGGCTGCACGATGTAATCATGGGCAGGGATGCGTTTTCGCCTGTCAGCGCGGCCTTTACGCGCGTCAAAAACTCCGTTCCCTCCTCCATGATGGTAAGGTCGGCTGTAAAGTCCGTGTCGAATACATCGTCAAATCCCATCGTCTTTAAAGACTGGGCAAGTTTTCCGGTAACCTGGGAGCCCGGTTCGAAGCCGAATTCCTCGCCTATGGCTACGCGGATTGCGGGGGCTACCTGTACGATGCAGCGTTTATTCGGATCGCCCAGAGCATCCCACACTTTCTTCGTTCCATCGGTCTCTTTTAAGGCCCCTACGGGACAAACAACCGTGCATTGCCCGCAAAATACGCAGTTGACATTGCCGACAGGCAGATCCATGGCCGGGCCTATGACCGTCTCAAAGCCCCTGTTTTGTGCGTTTAATACACCCGTGCCCTGCACTTCGTTGCATATCGTGACACAGCGCCTGCACAGCACGCATTTGGACATATCCCTTGTTATGGATACGGAGGTATCGAGATTGTATTCGGAATGCTCGCCGTTAAAGCGCGTTTCCTCAACACCCAGCGTTTTCCCGAGCTCCTGAAGCTCGCAGGATTGGTTGCGCTTGCAGCTAAGGCAGTTCTTCGCATGGTCGGAGAGCAATAGCTCGTAGAGTACGCGCCTTGCCTTTCTTACCTTCGGCGAATTGGTGTCCACCACCATGCCTTCATACACTTTGGCCAGGCATGAGGCCTGAAGTGTCTTGGCGCCTTCCACTTCCACGACGCATATCCTGCATGATCCGAACTGGTGAACATTTTCCAAATAGCAGAGATTCGGAATATGTATGTTCATGGATTTGGCCGCTTCCATGATCGTGGTATCTTCGGGAACGGAAATACGGTTGCCGTTGATCGTTATGTTTACCATCGTTACTGCCTCCTTTCACAATGCAGGCAACGCATTGCTTCAGCCATTGCATTCAGTTTATGATAGCCTTTAATAACTTCTTCGAATGAGTTTTTGCGTGTTTCAGCGTTCAGCATTTCCAGCGGGAAACGGTTATGGGCGATGATCTCGTCTTCGTCCGTGTGTTCCGGTACCTTTATCGCCTCACCCTTGTTCAGCCTTCCTGTTCCACCCAGGTATTTGTCAATGGAGATCGCCGCCTGTTTGCCGTCCGCGATCGCGCGTATGACCTCGTCCGGGCCCCGCACAACGTCGCCTCCCGCAAAAACGCCCTCCATCGTCGTCATCTGCATGTCTTCCTGCAGCACCAACGTTCCCCAGGGTGTAACGCCTATTTCGTCTTTTCCTATGAACGGGAAATCCGCATACTGGCTGACGGCCGGAATGATCATATCCGTATCCAGCGTAAAGTTTGAATCTTCAACCAATACCGATCTTCTCCTGCCGGACGCGTCAAAATCTCCAAGCCTCATTTTTACGCATTCGATCTTGTTCACACGGCCGTTCGCACCCGCTATAAAGCGTACCGGCGCTACAAGCTCCACGACCTCAATGCCTTCCTCCATAGCCTCGTGCACTTCCTGCTCCAGAGCCGGCATTGCATCCGCCGTCCTTCTATAGAGAATCGTTACTTTTTTAGCGCCCAGCCTGAGCGCGGTGCGCGCGGAGTCTATCGCCGTATTTCCGCCGCCGATAACCATTACGTTTGCGCCTATGTCTATGTTTTTGTGCATGTTGGCGAGCTTCAGGAACTCTATCCCGTGCAATACGCCTGGCAGCGTCTCCCCCGGAACATTTATCTTTTGCGGCAGGTTTGTCCCTGTGGCGATATAGATGGCGTCGTATGTCGCTTTTAATTCCTTGAAGGTAATATCCCGTCCGACTTCCTTGCCGAGCAGTATTTTTACGCCTGCCTGTTCGACAAGCTTTACTTCATGGGCCAGAACGTCTTTCGGGAGCCTGTATTCGGGTATGCCGTAGGCCAGCACGCCGCCCGCCGTATCGTTGGATTCATAAACATCCACATCGTAGCCGATCTTAGCCAGGTAGTATGCGCATGTCAGGCCGGATGCGCCCGCTCCGATAACCGCTATGCTCTTTCCGTTCTTCGGGAATACGATGTCGCGCGTATAAGCTTTTTCGTTCTGCATGGCGTAATCCGCTACGAAACGCTTCAGATCGCATATCGCGATCGCCTCATCCACTGTGCGCCTGCGGCATTTTTTCTCGCAGGGGCGTGTGCAGATCCTGCCGCAGATAGCCGGGAAAGGATTTTCCTGGCGTATCAGGTTGTATGCGTCGATAAATCTTCCGGAGGCGACCAGAGCCATGTATCCGGGTACATTGACGTTCGCCGGACAGGTGTTCTCGCACGGAGATATGAAAAGATCGGAGCAAACGCCTGCACGGCAATATTTGTTTTTGATATGTTCGTCGTATTCTTCGCGGAAATATTTGATTGTGGAAAGAACAGGATTGGGCGCCGTTTGCCCAAGGCCGCACATGGCGGTCTCCTTAATGGTCTCGCCAAGCTCGATTAAAAGCTCCACATCGCCGACTTCGCCTTCTCCGCGGGTTATTCTCTCCAGTATCTCCAGCATGCGTTTTGTGCCGACGCGGCATGCAACGCATTTTCCGCAGGATTCGTCTTTTATGAAATCCAGGAAGAACCTTGCGGTATCCACCATACAGGTGTCCTCATTCATTACGATGAGGCCGCCGGAACCCATGATCGTATCGATTTTTTTAAGGCTTTCGTATTCCGCAGGCACATTTAAGTTTTCCATCATGACGCAGCCGCCGGAAGGCCCGCCTATCTGGGCGGCTTTAAACTTTTTCTTCTCTCTGACGCCGCCTCCGATTTCGAATATAATATCTCCTACAGGCATGCCGATGGGCACTTCTACGATACCGGTGTTGATGACATCCCCGGCCAGCGCAAATACCTTCGTACCTTTGCTCACATCTGTGCCGAACTTCGCATACCATTCGCCGCCGTTCATAAGAATTGGCGGAACATTTGCAAATGTTTCGATATTATTTATGATCGTCGGTTTGCCAAACAAGCCCTGCTGAAACGGGAAAGGCGGTTTTTGCCTGGGCTCTCCCCTATGACCTTCAATGGAAGCCATAAGCGCCGTTTCCTCGCCGCATACAAACGCTCCCGCGCCTATCCTGATCTCCATGTCGAATGAAAAATCGCTGTCAAAAATACGTTCGCCCAAAAGCCCGCATTTCCTGGCCTCTTCCAATGCCGCCTTCATGCGCTCCACCGCAATCGGGTACTCCGCGCGTATATAGATATACCCCATATTCGCGCCTATGGCATATCCCGCAATGATCATACCTTCAATTACAGTGTGCGGATCTCCCTCGATGATGCTCCTGTCCATGAATGCGCCGGGATCGCCTTCGTCTGCATTGCATACGAGGTACTTCTCTTCGCTATTTTGTTTGTAACCGGCTTCCCATTTGACGCCGGCCGGGAATCCAGCGCCGCCGCGTCCTTTTAAGCCCGATTTTTTTACTTCGCCGATCACATCCAACTGGCTCATTTCGCGGAGCGCTTTATATGCCGCGAAATAACCGCCGTTCGCAATATAGGCTTGAATACTGCCGTATTCGATCAAACCGCAATTTCTTAAAGCAATTCTTATCTGCTTCCGAAAGAAGTTTATATCATCCATTTCGGGAACGTGTTTCTTCAGCGATTCATCAAAGAACGTATATTCCTGAATGATTTCATTGCGGATAAGATGGGCATGAATGATCTCTCTTGCTTTTTTCTCCGTAAGCTCTGTATAGAAAACGCGATCCGGTAATATCAGCATGACAGGGCCGACCGCACAGGTTCCCATGCAGCCAGTCTCGTATATTTTTACTTTCTCCTGCATGCCTATCTTATTCACTTCGTCGATAACCGCGTCGCGCACGGTGGCGCAGTTCGAAGAAATACATCCGGCACCTGCGCAAACCAGGATCTGGTATTTGTATTTGGAAAGATCCTTATTATATTTGATGCGTATATCCTCCAAATCAGCTATTGTTTTAATCTTTTCAGCAGTCATGACCTCACCCCCTATTCATTCTCGTATTTCGAAATAATCGAATTCAGCTTGTTCACATTCACCTGTTTGAAGACTACGTCGTCGATCATCATGGCGGGTGCGAGACCGCAGGCCCCAATGCAGCGCGCTACTTCGAAAGTGAATTTACCGTCCTCCGTTGTGCCGCCTACTTCGACTCCGAGCTTTTCTTTCAGGCTTTCAACTATTTTTTTGCCGCCTCTTACATAACAGGCTGTGCCCAGGCAAACCCGTATGGTGTGTTTTCCGCGCGGCTTTGTGGAAAAAAAGGAATAGAATGTGACAACGCCCGATACCTCAGATACAGGTATCTTCATTGCGTTTGCAATAAAAGTCTGCAGATCTAGGGGCAGATATCCGTAGATTTCCTGAGCAAGATGCAGGATCTGTATCAGACTTCCGGGTTTGTCTTTGTACAAATCGATGATATTGGCGATTTCCGCGTATTTTTTACCTTCGCATTCCTTACAGCATTCCGCGGGCTTTTCCGAAACAGTTTTTGTGCTCATCTTGTACCTCCTAACGCATGT
>Ga0366775_1039_pt1 | contig 20960 bp, 21 predicted proteins | sample BONcelN113001D10_FD_207075 | JGI IMG/M metagenome (GOLD analysis project Ga0366775, IMG submission 207075) | Enriched cells from coal bed in the Powder River Basin, Montana, United States - BONCAT cells N11 rep2 HSBNCT.N11.300.1.D10 ...
GAATTTCCCGGCGTGCGCCTTAGCTTTTCAGGTTTTGTTTGCGATTGGCAATGCGGTTGCGAAGCAGTTTAAAAAACTTCGATCGCTCCCGTTCGCTGACAGAGCTGATCAGGGTTGACTTGCGCATCAGGTTGTCGTAAAAACTGTACAGGTTGTCGCAAAAGCCCGGGTCCCTCGTGATCATAAAGTTCATAGACGTGTGAACAATAAAGGAAATTTTGGCGCCATCCAGAATAACAAGAATCGAATTATCGCCTGTGACCACTTCGTTGTAGTACAATTTAAAGCTGCTCAACGGTTTTCGTTCGGGATCGTCATGGTCGAATTTATACCCCAGCTCTGCCTGCAGCTCCAGGTGCCCGAACAGCCGTTCAAGTGACTCGTACACCAGCAGGAGATCCTTTTTGCTTTGAAACGATTGGGTGTCCTGGTAATACTCCACCTGCCGCAATGTGCTGGTGAGGCTCTCCAGGTTCCAGAGTTCGATGGAGTCGATCTGGTTGTAGGTTTCCAGCGCTTTTCTTCCAATCCCAAACACCTCATCGGGATAATCGGACAGGGACACTTTTTTGCTCACAAAATCCGGCGACTGCAGCAAGGTTTTGTGCCAGAAGAAATACTTGAATGCCGCCAGTTCTTTGTAGTGGTAATGATGAAAAATCGGGATGTCTTTACAGAGGTAATACATTTCGCGTTGCTTAAATGAAGCCATGTATTTTACCTGCTGCCCAACAGCCGTTAGGTATTCGGTAAAGCGGAACGAAACCGGGTCGACAAATTTACCCTGGAATGGAATGGTATCTGTTTGCAGCTGCAGCAATGTATCCAGCGACATCCGGTAGCGGTTGCTGAGAATATACAGCTCTTCGAACGAGATGGGCTTTTCGCCGCGTATCCTGCGGTAGGCGCTGTCGGTGCTGATGTTGAGTGCTTCCGCCACGTCTTCCACCAACGATGTATCGGCACCAATTTTTGCTTTGGCGTACTGAAAAAACTGCGCCTGCAGATCGGCGGTTTTCATGAAGGAATTTTTTCGTTGACAATCTTCTGCTGCGGCAGCTTGGCGTAAAGTGTATTGAAAAAAATGTTGCGTTGTTTTTCGCTAACGCTGCTGATCAGCGTACTCCGTCGCATGATGGTTTGCATGCGCTGGTACACATCGCCGCAAAAATTTTCATCGTTGGTGAACATGTAGTTCAGCGAATCGTAATTGAGGAAAAATGTTTTGCTTCCGTCGTGCATCGTCATGATGGCGTTGTCGCCAAGCCCCACCCGGTTGTAAAACAATTGAAAGTTTTCTTTTTTGCCGCCTGGCTTTTCACCGGGCAAAAACTTGCGGCCGTATTCGGCCTGCTGCTGCAGGTGTTCCAGGGTTTTGCGCAGGCCTCCGTACAAGACATCCCTGTCCGGGCGGCTGATGGTGTCGGCTTCGTAGTAGTAATTAATCTGTGTTAGCGTGCTGTTGATGCATTCGGTGTTCCAGATTTCGGTGGAAGGAATCCGGCTGTAGATGGTGAGAATCTGGTGGCCCAGTTCCCTCAGGTCAGGCGTCAGGCAATCGAGCGAAAATTTGCGGTTAGCAAAATCCGGATGTTGGAAGATGGCTTTCATCCAAAAGAAATACCGCAATGCAAAAAAGGCCGGTGACGAGAACTGGTGAAAAAGAGGAATGTCGTTGGTAACGTAAATGATGCTTTTGTCGGTGAAGCTGTCGAGCTGTTTGATTTGTTGCAGAATCCCGTTCAGGTAAGCCTTGAAATCATAGGTCTGCGTTTCCAGTTTGATGTTCTGAAACACCACCGAGTCATCTGAAAGCTCTAACAATTGGTCAAGCGAAATGCCGAATTGCCGGCACAAGGTGCGGGCATCTTCCAGTACTAACAGGGTTTCGCCGCGGATGCGGCGGTAAGCACTGTCCGGACTCACACACAACACCTCGGCCACGGTATCAACCAGGGAGCGGCCCGGGGGCAACACTTCCCTGATCCGTTGAAACAGGTATTCCTGTATTTTTTTTTCAGACATAAAGCAGTTTAAAGTGGGTAAACTCGTGTTCTTGAAGATAATAGAAATAATCCTCATTTAAAAGAGCCCTTGAGTGAGGCACCCAAAAGCCGGGGTGTAGTGAAGCGAAATGCTGGTGGGCTGTTGCAAAAACTGCAACAGCAGAAGCGGTTGTCACGAAATTCAATTATGAGCCAGGGGTTAGCCAATGTAGTTTCGGGTAGGCTTTACTCGTAACCGCTTGGCAATGCGCAGCGCACCGAAACCAATCAACGCAACCGTTGGGCCGTGTTACACCAATTTTTATGAAGCCCGTCAGCTGAATCCGTCGCTTGCAAAATTCTTCCGGTAACCTGTTTAACCCACACCAACAACTCGTCATTAAAACCAAAAACATATGAAAAAGTTTTTCCTCTCCCTGCTGCCCCTTTGTACAGCACTGCTCACAATGGCGCAAACAAACCTGAAGGGAGTGGTGACTGACGGAGCCACTCCTGTAGCCAACGCAACCGTGAAAGCAAAAGCGGCTACGTCCGGAACACGAACCAACGAGAAAGGTGAATTTGCACTCACCATTGCCAAGCTCCCGGTGCGCCTCGAAGTATCTGCTGTTGGTTTTGCCCCGCAGGAGTTGTACGTCACCGGTAGCGAGAGCCTTTCTGTTTCGCTTTCTGCAGCAACGGCTTACCTGGAACCGGTAGTGGTGGGAGTGGCTTACGGCATGCCGCGACGGTTGACACAGTCGCCGGTTTCCATCGAAGCGTTTGGACAGCGGGAGTTGCGGGCAAATCCCTCGGGTGATTATTACAGCCTGCTGGCTTTTGCCAAAGGTGTAGATGTCACCACCTCCAGCCTTACTTTTAAAACCTACAGCACCCGCGGCTTTAATTACAGCGGCAGTGCCCGGGTAAACCAATTAACCGACGGCATGGACAACCAAACGCCGGGACTGAACTTTCCAGTGGGAAACTTTGCCGGCCTTACAGAAATGGACGTGGCTTCCATGGAAGTATTGCCTGGTGCTTCATCGGCGCTGTACGGGCCAGGTGGCATGAACGGAACGATCCTTATCAACAGCAAAAACCCGTTTCAGTACCAGGGATTGTCCATCCTTGTCAAGCAAGGGGTGACCAACGTGGATAAAACCCAGCGTTCCAGCATCAAACCTTATTCTGATGTGTCGCTGCGGTATGCAAAAGCGTTCAAACGCTTTGCTTTTAAAATTGGTGGGCAGTACATGAAAGCCACCGACTGGCTGGCCAGCGACGAAAGCAATTATTCACGGTTGGGCGATGTGGGCAAAGTGATTCCCGGCACAAGGCAAACCGATCCAAATTACGATGGCGTGAATGTGTACGGCGATGAAACCTCCGTTAACATCAAGCCATTCATGCAAATCATTGCACCCACTGTCCCTGCTGAAGATCTTTATGTTTCCCGCACTGGCTACAGCGAACGGGATGTGATCGATCCGGAAACCAAAAACATCAAACTATCTGGCGCACTGCATTACAAGCTCACCACCAACACCGAAGCCCAGTTAATGGGCTATTGGGCCACCGGCAACACCGTTTACACCGGCAACAACCGTTATGCACTAAAAGGAATTACCATTGGGCAGTACAAGTTGGAGGTTAGAAACCCGAACTGGTTTGTGCGCAGCTACACCACGCAGGAAGATGCCGGCGAAGCATACAGTGCTACGGCTGCGATGCAGGTTTTTAATGAACTGTGGAAACCCAGTTACGATCCAAACAACGCAGGAAACAGTTGGTATCCGCAGTTTACGGGTGCTTACCTACAGGCAAGAGCGGCCGGCGCCGATAAAACCACGGCACTGCAGGCAGCCAGACAGTATGCCGACAAGGGACGACCGGAGCCGGGTTCTGCTGAGTTCAAGCAATTGTTTGAAAAAGCCCGCAGCATTCCCATTCCCAAAGGCGGTTTGTTCCAGGAGAAATCACAACTGTGGATGACGGAAGCCCAATACAATTTTTCGCACCTGATCCCCGGCATCGACATTGTGGCCGGCGGTAACTGGAAGCGGTTTATCCTGAACTCGAAGGGCACCATCTTTATCGACACACTCAACCCGATCCACATCAACGAATGGGGTGCATACGCACAGCTGTCCAAAAACATCGACCGCACGGTGACACTTTCGTTCTCGGGCCGCTACGATAAAAACCAAGACTTCCGCGGCCGCTTTACACCACGAGCCACGGCGCTGGTCAACATTGCCAAAGACCAAAACCTGCGCTTTTCCTTTCAAACCGCTTACCGCTTTCCCACGTCCACGCAACGCTACATTCGGCTGGATGTCGGCAGCTACACCATTCTTGGCGGTTTGCCCTGGGTAAACGACTACATGAAAGCACCACTGGTAGAAGTAAACGGTAGCACGCCAAAACCGTATGTGTACAGCGAACTCAAACCCGAAAGCCTGCGCTCTTTTGAAGCCGGCTACAAAGCCCTGCTTAATGGAAAATTGCTGTTGGATGCTTACGGCTATTACGGCACCTACAGCGACTTCCTGGGTCGAAACGTGGTGGTGGACGGCGCCGGAAAGATTTATTCAACAGTGATCAACAGCACCACAAAAATCAACAGCTACGGCGCAGGGCTGGGGTTTGATTACCGCCTGGCCGGCAACTATTCCGCAACACTGAATGCCTACCACGATGTACTAACCAATGTGCCCTCCGGCTTCCTGGCGTATTTCAACACGCCTAAGTACCGGGTAACGGCTGGATTTGGCAATTCGGGGTTGGGAAAAAAGGGATTACTTGGCTTCAACATTCTTGCCCGTTGGCAGGATGCTTTCTTCTGCGAAAGCGAATTGGCGAACGGACCGGTGGATGCCTTCACTACCGTTGATGCGATGATAAGCTATAAGCTGCCGAAGATTAAAAGCATGATCAAACTCGGGGGTACCAACGTATTGAACCACTATTACAAAAATGCCTTTGGCAACCCGGAAATTGGCGGCTTGTATTACGCCAGCTTTGGTTATGGTTTCTAACAACGCATACGTCTGCAACGGTTTTACCACCGTTGCAGTTTTTTCAAACAGAAGCAATGAAAATGCTTTCGTTTTGGTAAGAACACACAAATGGGCAGCCCGGTTGCTCATTTTTTGTTGTTACCTGCTGCTACTCTTTCGTGGTTTGCAGAGCGAAAAGCTGTTGACCGGTGCTGGTGGTTTTTGGCGGCACTTTGCATTCAATCACATCAAAGAAAAAAGCAGATTGCAGGAGTATCAAAAGCATCACCGCCCATGTAAACGACAACACGCTTTTTCGGAAACGACCCATTTGGTGACCGCTCAGTACATTTGCAGCACTTTGAAACAACGTGCAAATGCAAACACAACAATTATCTGAGCAGGAGATTATCCGAAGAGAAAAACTGGCGCAGTTGCAGGCCCTGGGCATCGATCCCTATCCCGCAGCGCTTTACCCCGTTACACATCATTCATCCGAAATAAAAAACAGCTTCGCAGACGACCGCAAAGATGACTATTCCGATGTGTGCCTCGCCGGCCGCATCATGAGCATCCGCGACATGGGCAAAGCCTCTTTTGCCGAACTGCAGGACGCACAGGGACGCATCCAAGTTTATGTGCGCAAAGACGACCTGGCACAAAACGGCGACACCACGCTGTACGACACCGTCTGGAAAAAACTACTTGACTTAGGTGATTTCGTGGGGGTAAAAGGCTTTGTGTTTCGCACCAAAATGGGCGAAATTTCCGTGCACGTAAAAGAACTGACCTTCCTTGGCAAGTCGCTTCGTCCGCTGCCGGTGGTACGCGAAGCCGACGGTCAGGTGTACGATGCGGTTTCCGACCCGGAATTTAAATACCGCCAGCGTTATGCCGAACTGGTGATCAATCCTTCGGTGAAGGAAACTTTTTTAAAGCGGACAAAACTGATCAATTCTATTCGCGAATTTTTAAATGAACACGGTGCGCTGGAAGTGGACACGCCGGTGTTGCAAAGCATTCCGGGTGGGGCGGCAGCACGTCCTTTTATCACGCACCACAACGCACTGGACGTGCCGTTTTACCTGCGCATTGCCAACGAGCTTTACCTGAAGCGCCTCATTGTGGGCGGGTTCGACTGGGTGTATGAATTCAGCCGCAATTTTCGCAACGAAGGCATGGACCGTACGCACAACCCGGAGTTTACTATCCTGGAATTTTATACGGCATACAAAGATTACCTGTGGATGATGAACGTGACCGAAAAGCTGTTGGAAAAAGCAGCGGTTGACGTAACAGGATCAACCGATGTAACGGTTGGGAACCAAACCCTTTCGTTCCGGGCACCGTTCAAGCGCATCTCCATCTACGATGCCATCAAAGAACACACAGGCATCGACGTTAGTGAGATGGACGAAGCTGGTTTGCGTGACGTTTGCCGCCAACTGCATGTTCAGGTGGACCCCACCATGGGACACGGAAAACTGATTGATGAACTCTTCGGCGAGAAGTGCGAGCATCATTATATACAACCCACTTTTATTATTGACTACCCGGTGGAAATGAGCCCACTGACCAAAAAGCACCGCAGCAAACCCGGGCTGGTGGAGCGTTTTGAACTAATGATCAACGGGAAAGAAGTGGCCAATGCGTACAGCGAATTGAATGATCCCATTGACCAGCGGGAACGCTTTGAAGAGCAGGTGCGGCTGATGGAGCGTGGCGACCTGGAGGCCATGTACATCGACCATGACTTCCTTCGGGCACTGGAATACGGCATGCCGCCAACGGCTGGCATCGGCATTGGCATCGACCGCCTTTGCATGCTGCTGACCAACTCTCCTTCCATCCAGGATGTGTTGCTGTTTCCGCAGATGCGTCCGGAAAAGTTCCAGGGTGCGGACGGTGAAGAAACAGGCGACACCGTTATCGTAAAAGAATAAAAGAAAGAGGGGCTTGGCCCCTCTTCTTCGTTTTGGTTTGATTTGGCTTGTGCATAACAAAAGAATGCTTTTCCCTTCGTTTTATTTTATCGACAGACGGATGGCCAAGGCTGGGTAGCATGGATCCCTGCGGCCTGCCATTAACGGCAACGGCCCTTTTTCCATTTTTAAAAACGACCGGAGATCCATTTCATTTGCCCTGCGTTTGTTGCGGGATGATGCTATCAGGAGGGCTATGCCGGAGCCCAAGGCAGCAGCGCTTAGCAGGTATGGTACCGTGTAAGATGTGTCGGATTCAATGGTTGCACTATTACCAATTGAGCCCAATCCTTCATTGAGTGCATTTACTGCATCGGACGTTAGTGTGAGCAGCAGCCCGATAGTGCCGGCACCGGTTAGTATCCAACCGCCAACTTTCTGGTGCCTGCTTTTTGCGAGGTAGTCTTCTTTAGTAAGCGAGGGCTGAGGTTCGGTTACTTGCGCATTGGCCGTATAAATGCTGATAACAGCAAGCATGGAGAAGAACAACTTTTTCATAATTCGTATTTGTATTATCATAAATTGTTATTTGAATCATAGCAAAGAGCAAAGCACTTTCGATACACCCCTGCACCTGCTCTTTTGCAATACAGAAGTGGAGAAAAAGACTGGTCACTTATAAAGGAACCCGGAAAGCAACTGCGGGATATGTAAGGGCCCCTTTTCCCAGTGAAGCAAACAATGGTGCGTTCTCCATTTTCAACTGCGTGGTCAGGTTGGCTTTGTTTGCTTTGTGTTTGTTGATAGCGGAAGCGATAGTAAACCCCAGTCCTGCCGCAAAAACTGTTGCTCCTGCTATAAAAAGTCCTTCACCGGAATTGTCTTTTGGCTTTGGCTCCGAACTACCGTAGAAGGAAAAAGAAAAGGACATGTGCTCCATCGCGGTAGCCGCGCCGGCCAGCATGCCTATGATCCCGGTACCCGCAAGTACACAAGCGGCAGTGCGCTGGTGTTTGCTTTTGATAAGATAGGCTTGCCTGGAAGGAAGCAAGGTCGACTCAGGCATTTGAGCTTTTAACTCGCTGAGGAAAGAAACAAAGAAGAGCAGGACAAAACATTGTTTCATAACTAAAATTTGAAAGGTGATGCAATCGTTGTTTGGAATTCTTATAGCTGGGATTCAAACGTTGAAAAGCAATGGAATCATCACGAAGCTAAAAGGGCCAACGGCCGGTAGAAAACTGAATTTTAAGAAGCTTTCTTCGGCATTGGCAATTTTTGCAACTAGCATGGCGAAAGGTTTCTCTTTGCTGGTTATTTCCACTCTGAAAGCTTTCAACATGTCTTTGTAAGAGTGCGGGTTGCAGAAAAGCAATTGGCCGGATAGAAGATTAGGTTTCTATTACGGCAGGCAGTAGCAGTAATTAAGAGGTACTGTTGCTTGGGTATCCGGTAAGTAAGGCTTCAAAAGAGACAGAGCTAACCCTTTCGTATATACGTAAAAATCAAACCGAGAACATTCTGGGAAAAGGTCTGAAGACGGTTCGTGTAATCATTCCAACTGTTGGTTCTTCTTAACCAACGCGGTTAGCACAACATCCAATTAGAACCAGATGCTGCAGGCGAGTTTCAATCTAACTTGTGTCCCTCTTACACTCACAACATAAAAATGGCCGGTTCAGAACCGGCCCTCAGTTTTATTTGATTCGAAAAAAGCAAGCTTTTACCTTCCCATGTACACCATTAAAATCTGCACATCGGCGGGATTGATGCCGGAGATGCGGCTGGCTTGTCCCAGTGTTTTTGGTTTTACACGGTTCAGCTTTTCCCGGGCTTCGGCGCCAAGTGCAATAATCTTCAGGTAATCGAACTTGTCCGGTATCTCCAGGTCTTCCATCTGGCGCATGCGGTCCACCAGTTCCTTTTCCTTATCGATATAGACCTGGTATTTTGTTTGGATCTCGGCCTGCTCCAGTGCGTCCGGCGTAAAGTCTTTCAAACTCTCCTTGACTTTTGGAAGATTATGCATCAGGTCAGTAAGTCCAAGGTTTGGGCGAAGAACAATTTTCTCCAACCGCTGCTTTTCGGTAATGGCAGAACTGCCAATGCTTTCGAAGAAGGGATTTACCTCCGACGGCTCAACCGGCGTCGCCTTCAGGACTTCTTTGATGGCTTCCACTTCCCTCCTCTTTTGCAACACCTTGTCCATGCGTTCCTGCGAAGCAAGACCCATCCGGTAACTTAGTTCGGTCAGGCGCAGGTCGGCATTGTCTTGCCGCAGCAGGGTGCGAAACTCGGCTCGTGAGGTAAACATCCGGTAGGGCTCCTGTGTTCCCTTGCTGATCAGGTCATCTATGAGAACACCAATGTAGGCATCACTGCGCTTCAGGATAAACGGCTTTTCTCCCCGCCATTTCAGGTGGGCATTGATTCCGGCCATCAACCCCTGGCAGGCAGCTTCCTCGTAACCGGTGGTGCCGTTGATCTGCCCGGCGAAAAACAGGTTTTCGAGCTGCTTGGTTTCGAGGCTGTAGCTTAACTGTGTTGGTGGAAAGTAGTCGTATTCGATAGCATAACCAGGACGGAAGAACCTGACGTTCTCAAAACCAGGCACCTTGCGCAATGCTTCAAACTGCACCTCTTCGGGCAGTGAAGTAGAAAAACCGTTGACATACACTTCAACGGTGTTCCACCCTTCCGGCTCAACAAAGAGCTGGTGCCGTTCCCGTTCTGCAAAACGGTTGATCTTATCCTCGATGCTCGGACAATACCGTGGACCAACTCCCTCGATGCGGCCGGTGAACATGGGACTGCGGTCGAAACCTGTTTTCAGCACATCGTGAACTTCTGAAGAAGTATACGTGATCCAGCAACTCCGTTGTGTTTTTGGCTTCTCTGTATCCAAGAAAGAAAATCCAGAAACAACTTCATCACCCTTCTGTTCTTCCATTTTGCTATAATCAAGAGAGCGACCATCCACCCTCGGCGGCGTTCCTGTTTTGAGGCGGTCGCTTTCAAAGCCCAAGCTAACCAACTGCTCGGTCAGTCCTTCTGCCGCTCTTTCGGCCACCCGTCCACCGCCCAAACGTTTCTCCCCAATGTGAATGACGCCATTCAGGAAGGTTCCGTTGGTAAGCACCACGGCTTTCGACCGAATCTCGTGACCCAAACCGGTTATCACCCCGCAGGCTTTCCCGTTGCTGACCAGCAAGCCCTTCACCATATCCTGGTAAAACTCCACATTCAGCGTTTGCTCCAGCATCTCACGCCATTTCAGTGCGAAAAGCATACGGTCGTTTTGTGAGCGGGGGCTCCACATGGCTGGACCTTTAGAACGGTTGAGCATACGGAACTGGATAAGCGAGGCATCCGACACGATCCCGGAATAGCCTCCCAAAGCATCCACCTCCCGCACAATCTGCCCTTTGGCAATGCCGCCCATGGCCGGATTACAGCTCATCTGGGCAATGGTTTGCAGGTTCATGGTGATGAGCAAAACCTTTGAACCCATGTTGGCTGCAGCAGCGGCGGCTTCGCAACCGGCATGACCAGCACCTACCACAATTACATCATACTCCTGAAACATAGTTTGCAAAATTAGTTCAACCAAAAAGGATGGAATGTGAATGTTTAGCCGCCGTATTTTTTTAAGAATTCCTTTTCGTACACCAGGGCTGATACAGCCATTCCTGTGTTGAGCCGTTCAAAATCAGCGGCAGAGAAAGAAGCAACCGCCTTCAATGTTTCACTGTGTCGACTCAAAAAACCCATAAGAACTTCCATGTTTGGCGTAGGTGCATTTTCCAGTTGTTCGATCTTTTGCAGCATTTGCAGGCAAACCGAATAGCCCGTTTGTTGATACAGAGCACCGAAGTACTGCCTGGCGGCAAAAACATTTGACCTTGAGTCTGCTTCTTCTGTTTTGATAAGTTTTTCCACCCGGATGTTGGTAAAATTCCAGCATAGCCGCAGATCAGCTTCACTGTTGATATCAAAATATGAGAGCGGTAGAACATGTTCAAACTGCCATGCTGCTGAAAAGTTCTCCCAATTCAAGCTTTCATCAAACTGGACCTGTATCCAGGAGCGCATCTCTTCAATGGGCAAACCGAAGAAAGGTGCATAGAAACTGCATTTGTTTCGCTCGAGAATGTACCGGCGAAGTGCGATTTGCCATTTTCGTTTTTCGCGGAGTTGAAGAAGGTGCTCATTTAATTCTGTATTCGGTGTCCATTTCTTCCGTGGCATAAATCAAAGGTAACCGAACGTTTCCAAGCGAAACAGTGTTACGTGGAACTATTGCATCTCAGATAAAAGGGGGGAGGAACGAAGTGTAATGGTAAACAGCAATTTTAACATAAGCCGGCGGTTTAGTTAATCGGAGATTCAAATGGATAATTCTGGGAAAAGGTAATAAGCACCTAGAAGTTTGAACTTACTAACCGAACTAGTAAATATTTCTGTTGTGGATTATGGAAGTATTATAAAACCGATCTACCAACAGATGGTATCTGTTTCAATGAATTCGCCCATTGTTTCGTTTAGAAACTGTTCACCGTGAAACAAAGTACTCGTTCAAATATGCCTCTTCTTTGGTCTTCATTTCCACTTTATCCTCATTCTTTTTGTCTTTGTATCCAAGCAGATGAAGAGCACCGTGAAAAATAACCCTGTGTAGCTCTCGCTCAAAAGAAGTTTTGAACAAACTTGCATTTTCCCTTACCCGTTCTACACTTATATAGATGTCGCTCACCAGCGGCTGCTGTTTTGGGCTAAGTTCAAACGTAATAATGTCGGTTAATGTGTCATGGTTGAGGTACTGCATATTTATCTGGTGCAAATACTCGTCATCACAAAAAACATAGTTCAGTTGTTCCACTTCCCTGCCGCTCTCAAAAAACTTCTTACTCAAAAATGCTTTGACTTTTGTCCTATTCGGAAACCGAAAGCTTTTGTACAGGTAATGAAATTGAATAATACTACTCTCCGCCGCCATTCCTCAAATTTCGGTAAGCCTTGCCAATGTTTAAATTAGCTTTGAAATTATGAAGCTATCCGAATTGAAAGCAGGCCAGCGAGGACGAATTAAAGGGTTCGAAACATCAGAACTTGAACTGAAACTGATGGAAATGGGCTGCATTCCCGGTGAACTGGTGATCGTTGAAAAAATTGCGCCACTTGGCGACCCCATCTCCATTCGTGTTGCCGGTTACTCGCTGAGCTTACGGAAGGATGAAGCCCGGCAAATTCTTTTGGAAGAACACTAAACACCTATGAAAATCGGACTCTACTTTGGCTCCTTCAATCCAATCCACATCGGTCACCTGATTATCGCCAACCATATTCTAAACGAAACGGATCTGCAGAGGGTGTGGCTGGTTGTTTCTCCACAAAATCCTTTTAAACCATCTTCCACCCTGCTGAATGAGTACCACCGGCTTCACCTGGTACAAAAAGCAGTTGAGGGTGACGATCGCCTTCGTGCTTCAGAAATTGAGTTTTCCCTTCCCAAGCCTTCGTACACCGCTCATACGTTGGCTTACCTCACCGAAAAATACCCAACCCACCAGTTTACCATACTCATGGGGAGTGACAGCTTTCAGAACATCGGTAAATGGAAAAATGCAGAGACAATTGTTTCGAATTATCCCATTCTTGTTTACCGAAGACCGGGGTTCGATGTGGTCAATACACATGGAGCAAATGTTACCATCCTCAATGCGCCCCTACTGGAAATTTCAGCGACTTACATCAGGGAATGTATACAACAAGGTAAATCCGTTAAGTACCTTCTTCCTACAGCTGTTGAAGAAGAGATAGAAAAAAGCGGCTTCTACAGAATTGCTCACAAAAAATAACCCAGCAGCAGGCAAGCTGCCACAATAAAGGGGGAATGAATACGGGTGAACTTCAGCAGCAGGAATGTAAATACAATGATGGCCAGGTTTAACGCACTGGTGAGGTTGGCACTGAGCAGCGTGATGTCCCGCATAATGTAAAGCGTGGACGCAATCATGATTCCCACCACCGCTGCATTGATACCCTCAAGTGACCGGTACACCACTGCATACTTCTTTAGGTAATTCCAAACCGGGAAAAAGAACAGCACTAGCAAAGCACTCGGCAGAAATATACCGACGGTCCCAATCAGGCAGCCGATCACCTGCATGGGCGCACCCATGTTGCGCAGCGCCATTCCACCGGCAAACGTTGAAATGGAGAACACCGGTCCCGGAATGGCACGGACGATACCCATCCCGGTAATCATGTCCTCTTTCGGAATATAGATCTGGTTTTTGGCAGCACCTGAATCGGCTTGTCGCCTGGCCTCGGGACGTACAGAATACTGCTCGTACATCATTGGCATCAGCACGTGTCCGCCACCAAACACAAGACTGCCCATGCGGTAGGTATTTTCAAAAAGATTGAGCGGCTTTCTTGTTTGCCAGTCCTCTTTGCGAGCCGCTTCGCTAAACACACCGGCCAACAGGAAAATGAGTGCAAACAGCCAGATGTTTCCCCAGTTCACCTTCTTCTTTGTCACTTCAAACTCAGGAATACGTTTCTTGCTAATGTTGGTGGCAGCTCCGCCCAGTACAATCAAGGTGGGAAATATCCACGGTGACTCAAAAAAGTAATAGGTGGCGCCAACACAAAGGAGCATAATCACCCAGGTGATCAGGTTTCGAATGGAAATCCGGAAAGCCGAAACAGAGGCATACAGCAGAAAGCCCACAGCCATCGGCGGAACATATTTAAATATATTTCTATTTATTGATTGCTGATTTACATCCAGTAACACGAATGAAAACGCACCCATCAGCAAACAAGCCGGTGCAATCCAAACCAGCAGTGTCAGGATCGCTAATGGCAGCCCTCCCCTTTTGAAACCGATCAACGTTACGGTTTGTGTAGAAGAAGCACCGGGCAACAAATTGCAAAAGGCGTTGTATTCCAGCAATTCTTCTTTTGTGACATACGGCGTCTTGTCTACAAAAAATTTCATCATCATGGCAAGGTGCGCCTGCGGACCACCAACGGCTGTAATGCTGTACAAAAAAACCTTCTTCAGGAATGGAATGTGCCGCAGCATCATAGTGGGCCCAAGTTAAAGAATTGAGCAGGAAATTAGCTGACGCCTGATCGTTCAAACCAAAATAAAAAGCCGTTCAGAACTGAACGGCTTTTTGGTATTATAAACATAGATGATCTGTATTTAAGCCATAACGGCCTCGCCATACATTTCTTCTCTCAGTTCCTTCACACGTTTGTCTTCCAGGTATTCATCAAACGTCATCAGCCGATCGATGATTCCTTTCGGCGTCAGTTCAATAACGCGGTTGGCTACTGTTTGCATAAACGTATGGTCATGCGAGGTTAAGAACACAATGCCCGGAAATGAAACACATCCTTCGTTGAAGCTTTGGATGCTTTCCAGGTCAAGGTGGTTGGTCGGCTGGTCAAGGATTACCACGTTTGGATTTTGCAGCATCATCCTGCTGATCATGCACCGCACTTTTTCACCTCCACTCAACACATCCGTTTTCTTCAGAATATCGTCGCCGCTGAACAGCATCTTGCCTAAAAATCCACGCAAGAACGGTTCGTCGGCGTCTGTTACATGCGGTGGTACATACTGGCGCAGCCATTCCATCAACGTCAATCCGTTGCCAAAAAATTCATTGTTCTCTACCGGCAGGTAAGCTTTGGTAATGGTGGTTCCCCATTCAAACTTCCCGCTGTTGGCTTCTTCTTTTTCGTTGATGATGTCGAAAAAAGCCGTCACTGCCGAAGGATCTTTACTGAAGAAAGCAATCTTTTCGCCTTTGTTTACACTGAAGCTTGCCTTGCTGAACAACACACGGCCATCAACCGCCTTGGAGAGGTTTTCCACGTTCAGGATCTGGTTGCCCACTTCGCGTAGCGGCTGGAAGATGATGCCCGGGTACCGACGGTTTGATGGTTCGATTTCTTCAATCGTTAGTTTTTCCAAGGCTTTTTTCCGCGACGTAGCCTGCTTTGATTTGGAAGCGTTGGCCGAGAAACGGGCAATAAAGTCGAGGAGCGCCTGGCGCTTTTCTTCTACTTTCTTGTTCTTGTCGTTTAACTGGCGGGCCATCAGTTGCGAAGACTCGTACCAGAAAGTATAATTCCCTGTGAATGTTTTGATTTTCGAACGATCCACGTCCGCCACGTGTGTACAAACCGCATCCAAAAAGTGACGGTCGTGGGATACCACCAACACAATGTTCTCGTAATCGGCCAAAAAGTTCTCGAGCCAACTGATCGTTTCAATATCAAGCCCGTTGGTCGGCTCATCGAGCAGGAGAATATCGGGGTTGCCAAACAGTGCCTGTGCCAGCAGCACCCGCACACGCATGTTTGAAGGAATGTCTTTCAACAACGATTGGTGAAAATCTTCCTTCACACCCAGTTCGCTCAACAGGCTGGCCGCGTCGCTTTCTGCCGTGTAGCCACCCATTTCGCCAAACTCTGCTTCCAGTTCTCCGGCTTTCATGTAATCGTCTTCGGTTGCGTTGGGGTCGGTATAGATGGCGTCTTTCTGGTGCATCACATCCCACATTTTCTTGTGTCCCATCAGCACCGTGTTCAGCACCGTTTGTTCGTCAAATTCGAAATGGTTCTGCTTCAGCACCGCCAGGCGTTCGCCGGGAGTAATGTCTACTTTTCCTTTGTTCGGCTCAATTTCACCCGAAAGGATTTTGAGAAAGGTAGATTTACCGGCGCCGTTTGCACCGATGATGCCGTAACAATTGCCTTTGGTAAAGGAGATGTTGACCTCGTCAAAAAGCACTCTTTTTCCAAATGACAACGAAATATTATTTACTGAAATCATATGCTTGCCAAATTGAGGCGCAAAGGTACGTTTTTGTGGCTGCCTACCGAAAGCGGTTTCGTTAAAGAATAGAAGCAGAAGCTGCAAAAAAATGAGGTCTAAATAAACTTATCGCAACAGAGCATCCGGCGTTTCAGCAATTCCATTTTCCCTATTCCGGTTGATGGCAAAATACTTGCACTGGTACACCCATCAAAAAATTGACACATGAAAAAGGTTTTGTTGATAGCGATGAGCTTTGTAGTGCTGCAGGCCTGCAGTGACAGTGATAACCAACCGGCAAACCAGAATGACGGCATCCAAACAGTAGACTCCAACGGTGGCTTAGCCGATACCGCTTTTGGCGCCAACACACCCATGACCGATACATCGAAAAAGGAAGATCGCGAAGACCTCTCCAAACGCGATACGTTCAACCATAATTCGCCACGCTGATCAGTCCGGCAATTTGGTGAGTGGCAGTTGCTCCTTGTTTTTACGGGTATAGGCTTCCATTTGGTTCAACAGCCAAATGGTTAACACCAGCCACAGGATGCCCACACAAAAACCGGCAATGACATCGCTGGCGTAATGCACCCGTAAGTACACACGGCTGAAGCCGATTACGGGAATGAGAAGTAACAACAGGGAGATGGTGATCCACTTCCAGGCAGCGGGCCACCCGGATTTGTAGATCACGTAGATCAGCAGTCCATAAAAGGTAATGCTGAACAAGGCATGGCCGCTGGGAAAACTTAGCCCTTCGGCCTTAAACAGCAGTGGAACATCGGGCCTGGGACGGTGAAAAAGATGCTTCAATCCAAACATCAGCGCAAGGCTGCTCAGGGCAATTGCCGGGATTTTAATGGCGTACCACTTGTGCTTTTGAATGAACAAAAAATAGGCGATCAGCGCCAGGTTGGCGGGTATCAGAAACTTGTGCGTTCCCAAAAACGTAAACGCCAGCATAATGCTATTGTTCTCCGGGTTGATATGGTTCTGCAGGTACGCAAACACCTTTTGATCAAAGCCGGTGCGGTGCAACACAATCACGTTGCGAATGAGGTAAGCAAGGGCCAGTAAGGCCAACAGGAAAATGGTAAGGATGATCACCATCTCTGCCGAGAGCAGCGCTATTGCGGACCAGGTCCTTTTTACCCGTGAAGAAATTCGTTTGATCATTGGTATAATGCTGCAAACGCCGTGCGAAGGAATTAACAGAAGAGCAGGGTTTGATGGTATAATTTTTTCAGCTAATAAGTTATGTCAAAACCGATTTTTACAGCCCGTTCAACAACCATTCACCGGGTTGATTACAACGAAGCCGAAAAGACACTTGACATTGAATTTCGCAGCGGCAATGTGTATCGTTACCGTGATGTGCCTGTGCGGCTTTGGAAGGTGTTTCAGCTTTACATTGAGTGCGAAGGATCGCCAGGTTCGTTCTTTAACGAATACATCAAAAGCCAGTACACCAGCGAAAAAATCAAAGATGTCAGTGCCGAAGAAGACCACGGTGACACGGCTGCATAGCTCGAAATAAAATGATCAATCTTGCAAGAACCCACCCGGTTCTTTTTTTTATTTCTAGCTATTCCCTACAACAACCGTTTCCAAACGCTCCTACTTTCATTCCTCTTTCACTGCATGCACAATCCGGTACTTCCACCATCCTTTCTTGAACGTGACATATTGCAGGTAGGCCGACTCCACGTTGTTGCTGGCCAGCGCTGTTGGTTTGCCTTTCACCAACCGGTAAAGCAGTGCTGCCGGTTTACCCAACAGGTAATACCGGTAGAGCCGGTTAACAGATGGCTGAACGGCTTTGCTCACATCTTCGCACTCAATTTCCTTAAAACCTGCGGCTTTTAGCTGCTCCGAAAATTCTTTCCAGGTGGCAAAAGCATCTACCGCCCAACTGTGTGCAAACTTTTTCACCAGTTCTGCAGACCTGCCCTGTAGCCCATCTGCTTGAAAGAAATCGGCAATCACCAGCCGTCCGCCTTTTTTCAACAGGCGAAAAGCTTCTTGTAAAAACAAACCTTTATCCGGTGCATGGCAGACGCTTTCCATTCCCCACACCACGTCGAATGCACCATCGGGAAAACCCGTGTTCATAAAGTCCCGTTGCTCAAATTGCACCCGATCAGCCAGGCCGGCTTCCTGTGCAAACGCAGTGGCTTTCGCCACCTGTTTGGCACTGAGGGAAATACCGGTAACGGTGCAGTTTCGCTCCCTGGCCAACCACAGCGAAGAACCACCCACGCCACATCCGGCATCAAGCACGTTTTCACCGCCTTTGATCCCCGCTTTATCGGCCAATATCTGGTTGCTGTTGAGGAGCGCTTCGTGAAAGTTTTTGGTGCCGGGCAACCACAAGCCATAGTGCAGCGAACGGCTTTTTTCCAGTTGCCAAAACATCCGGTAATGCACTTCGCTCAACTCGTAATAGCGGGCAACTTCTTGGTTGGTAAACATCATTGAAAGGGGCTGAAGATAAGGAAATCAGCAAAATGAAATTTCACATGTAACTTCCGGCATGCGTCCTGTATTCCTTCTCCTTACCTTGTTTTTTTCCTGCCTGGCAGCTGCGCAATTAACAGGAAAGGCAACCATTGTTCAGGGTGCTGTTGTCAGGGGCGATTCTACCAAAAAAGAAATTGCATTGGTATTTACCGCCGATGAAACCGGGGATGGTTTAGTTCAAATCCGGAAAACACTTTTGAAAGAAAATGTAAAGGGAGCTTTCTTTTTCACCGGACGCTTTTACCGAAATCCTGCATTTAAAAAAGAGATCCTGCGTTTGCAGAAAAACGGTCATTACCTGGGACCGCATTCAGACGGGCATCTGCTTTATTGCGATTGGCAAAAACGTGACAGCCTGCTTGTTACAAGGGACAGCTTCCGGATGGACATCAGGCGAAATTTTGAAGCCATGAAAACAATCGGGATTCCGGTTTCTAAACCGCAGCTGTTTATCCCACCGTTTGAATGGTGGAACGATTCCATTGCGCAATGGAGCACCGCCGAAGCCTTGCAGGTTTTCAATTTCACACCCGGCATTCGAACAAACGCGGACTACACCTGGCCGGAGTTGGGGACAGCCTACAAGAGCAGCGAATGGATTTTGGCCTGGCTGCAAGAAAGCCTCGCAAAAAGTCCAGCCATGTTCAACGGAGGCATTGTTTTGATTCATGCAGGAACCGATGAGAGACGCAAGGATAAACTGTACAACCGGCTCACTGAGATTATTCGGCAATTCCGCGCCGCCGGCTTTCAACTGAAACGAATTGATGAATTGCTGCAAAACAGGTGAGGGTTGATTGTGACATAGTTTTCAGTAAACCTTTATCGCGGCGGACCAATTTCAAACAGTCTACAAACGATACTATTCCTAGGCGCTTGTATTACCGCAGACATGACTTCAACTTATCATCAAACCTGAATTCGGTAAAGAAGAAAGTCAGGATCAGGTGATTGTTTTTGAAATCCGATGCGCTCATAAAGCTGCTGGGCAATCCGGTTATCCGCAGCTGTTTCCAATTGCACAAACCTGGCTCCTTCTGACCTGGCAAACTCCATAGCGGTTTTAATCAACTGTTCACCAACACCTTTGCCGCGGTGCTTCGCATCAACAAACAAATCGTTCAGGATCCAGTTCTTGGTCGCTCTCACCGAAGAATAAATTGGATAAAGTTGGGTAAATCCCAGGGGAGTTGCTGTTCCATCCACGTCTTCCAGGGCTACAAAAACAATCGACTCCCCGTTTTGAAGCCGTTTTTGGAGGTAAGCATCGGCCAGCGCCGGATCTGATGGCTGTTGGTAAAACACCCGGTATTGGTTGAACAGGTCCACCGCTAAATTTCGTTCGTCGCTGTTGATTCGTTTGATTTCCATCCGGGTCAAACTTAGGCTGCGAACCTGAGCCGACAAAAACAGTTTGCGAATCGAAGTTGTCTAAAAGTCTGCGTTCACCTGTTGTTCACAACCAAACGACCCTTATTCACAAAAAGGAGACCCGGCACTTACGGCCAGGTCTCCTGTCAAAAGTCTTTTTTCCGCCTGCGGTTATCCACAACCCGTATCGCTACAAGCCAATCTTTGCACTGATCTCCAGCATCCGGTCCAATGGCTTTTTGGCTTTGATGCGCAGTTCTTCCTCCATCAAAATTTCCGGCTGCTCGTACTTCATGCACAGGTAAACTTTCTCCAGCGTGTTGCGCTTCATGTGCGGACAATCGTTGCAGGCGCAGCTGTTGTCCGGCGGTGCCGGGATAAAAGTTTTATCCGGTGCCTGCTTCACCATCTGGTGCAGAATGCCGGCTTCCGTAGCCACGATGAATTCCTTGTCAGGACTGTTTTTCGTATAGCTCAGGAGTTGCGTGGTGGAGCCGATGAAATCGGCCAGGCGCAGCAACGGTTCCTCACATTCGGGGTGGGCAATCACTTTGGCGGCCGGGTGGCGCACCTTCAGCCGGTTAAGCTTTTCTACGCTGAAGATTTCGTGCACCATGCAGGCGCCGTTCCACAGCAGCATGTCTCTCCCGGTGGTGCGGTTGATCCATCCACCCAGGTTTTTGTCCGGCGCAAAAATGATGGGTTGCTCCGGGGGGAAGCTCTCCACGATTGCCTTCGCATTAGACGACGTACAGATGACGTCTGTGAGGGCTTTGATCCCGGCCGAACAGTTGATGTACGAAATCACCACGTGGTCAGGATGCTGCTCCTTAAAGCGTTTAAACAGCGGTGGCGGACAGCTCTCGCTTAACGAGCAACCGGCCTTCAGGTCGGGGATCACCACTTTTTTTGAGGGGTTCAGGATCTTGGCCGTTTCGGCCATAAAGTGCACGCCGGCAAACACAATCATGTCGGCGCTGGTTTTGGCTGCCTGCTGGGCCAGGCCCAGGCTGTCGCCAATGTAATCGGCAATGTCCTGAATATCGGGTTCCTGGTACAGGTGCGCCAGGATGATAGCGTTCTTTTCCTTTTTCAGTTTTTCGATCTCGGCAAACAAGTCCAGCGTCGGATCAATGTCCACGTCCAGAAATCCTTTTTCCTGTACTTCGTTCTTCGCTATCAACAATTCTTCGGTCATGTAATAAATACTAATACTTTTATTTTTTTAAATAGAACCTATTATTATTAGGGCTGTGAATTTGGGGATAACCATTTTCTTTCTTTTTCGTTCTGCAAATAGCATGCACTTATCCACAGG
>Ga0366775_1042_pt1 | contig 20214 bp, 21 predicted proteins | sample BONcelN113001D10_FD_207075 | JGI IMG/M metagenome (GOLD analysis project Ga0366775, IMG submission 207075) | Enriched cells from coal bed in the Powder River Basin, Montana, United States - BONCAT cells N11 rep2 HSBNCT.N11.300.1.D10 ...
AACAAATGAGGCTATCAGATGACATTTGACGTGTAGTACATGTCTTATCTAAAATACTCCTACTAAGACGAATAATAGGGCTAACTTTCCTATTAACGTTACTTTGCAAGCCTATAGTGGCATAACACCTTTATTACTGAAAAAAATTCCAATAAAATTTAATTTCCCTCTAGACAAAATGATAACATATGCTATAATCAAAGTAATTGAATGGTAATGCGAGTCAACGATGACTCTCTTGTTTAAAACACAGGGGAGTTTTTATATTTTTTTAGGTATTGACTCGCGATAACTGTACAAAATAAGGCAGAGGCAAAAAATAATGACGAAAGATTTACTTTATGTCATTCCTGGTAGTTCGCCTGGGAAATTCCATTTCTAGGATTAGGTCATCTCTCAAGTTTTAATGTTGGCTCTATTTTTTACAATAGATTACTCAAATTTAAAATAAGATGAAAATTGAAAGGGGTTTTTTTGATGAGCATTTACGGATCCAATGTATTTAATGATGCAGTTTTGAGGGAGCGTCTTCCTAAAGCTACATACAAAGCTTTAAACAAGACGATTGAAGAGGGACGTTCTTTAGATCCGCTAGTTGCCGATATAGTAGCTAACGCAATGAAAGATTGGGCAATTGAAAAAGGTGCAACCCATTTTACTCATTGGTTCCAACCAATGACAGGTATAACTGCTGAAAAACATGATGCATTTATATCACCAACTGCTGATGGTAAGGCCTTAATGGAGTTCTCCGGAAAGGAATTAATTAAAGGGGAGCCTGATGCTTCTTCTTTCCCCTCCGGTGGCCTTAGAGCTACTTTTGAAGCTAGAGGATATACTGCATGGGATTGCACATCACCGGCATTTATAAAAGATGGTTCATTGTGTATACCTACAGCTTTCTGTTCCTATACAGGTGAAGCTCTGGATAAGAAAACTCCCTTGTTGCGTTCAATGGAAGCATTGTCAAAACAAGCATTGCGCGTATTAAGAGCTCTTGGAAATACAACATCTAGCAAAGTTATTACAACTGTTGGACCAGAACAAGAATATTTCCTTGTTGATAAAAAAACATTTGAGCAAAGAAAAGATCTAATATTTACTGGAAGAACACTTTTTGGCGCTAAACCTCCAAAAGGTCAGGAATTAGAAGATCACTACTTTGGTTCGCTTAAAGAAAGAATTTCTGCTTACATGAAGGAAGTAGATGAAGAACTTTGGAAACTTGGAGTTTCTGCAAAGACTAAACATAACGAAGTTGCTCCTGCACAGCATGAGCTTGCACCAATATTCACTACAACCAATATAGCAACAGATCATAATCAGCTCACTATGGATACCTTGAAAAAGGTTGCTTTAAGACATGGTCTTGTATGCCTGTTGCATGAAAAACCATTCGCTGGAATTAATGGTTCAGGTAAACATAATAACTGGTCCATGGGAACAGATGATGGAATGAATCTACTTGAGCCAGGCAATACTCCACATGATAACCAGCAGTTTCTTGTATTCTTATGCTCTGTCATCAAAGCTGTAGATGAATATGCAGATTTCTTACGGGTATCAGCTGCAAATCCAGGAAATGATCATAGACTGGGTGCAAATGAGGCTCCTCCAGCTATCATATCGATATTCTTAGGAGAACAGTTACAAGATATCCTGGAACAGATCGAAAAAGGTGGAGCGACAAGCTCTAAAACTGGCGGTCTAATGGAAATCGGTGTTACTACACTTCCAGCTTTACCTAAAGATGCAACTGACAGAAACAGAACATCTCCTTTTGCATTCACTGGTAATAAGTTTGAATTTAGAATGGTTCCTTCTTCTGCTTCAATTGCTGCACCAAACTATATTTTAAATACTATAGTAGCTGAAGTGTTAAATGAAGTTGCTGACAGATTAGAAAAAGCTCAGGATGTAAATGCTGAAGTTAAAGCAATTCTTACTGAAATTGCAACTAAGCATAAGAAAGTAGTCTTTAACGGAAACGGATATTCAGATGAGTGGGTAGTTGAAGCTGAAAAGCGAGGCCTGCAAAATATTAAGACTACGGTAGAAGCCACTAAAGCATTAATTTCTGAGAAGAATTTAGCAGTAATGGAAAAACATGCTGTGTTAAGCAGAGTAGAAATGGAATCCCGTTATGAAATAGAACTTGAAAATTATATCAAAACTATTAATATTGAAGCTTTAACAATGATAGAAATGGCTAAGAGAGAAATTCTTCCTGCTGTTATCAAGTTTGCTACCAATCTTGCTGCTTCAATCAATACGATCAAAGCTACAGGTGTCGCAGCTGATTTGTCGGCTCAAACTGAATTGCTAACAGAAGTGTCTTCATTAGCTGCAGCATTAAAGAAAAATGTTGCTGTTCTTGAAGAAGCTACTGAAAAAGCTTCCAATGCCCATGGCGATACTTATGAGCAGGCTTCCTTATTCCGATTTGATGTATTTGAGAAAATGGGAGCGCTAAGAGAAGTTGCTGATACACTTGAAACTCTAGTAGATAAAGATGTATGGCCAATGCCAACATATGGAGATCTGTTATTTAACGTTTAACTGTTGGCGGTGTTCGCTGTCGTTAAGGTAACTAGTGCTGCTGCGATTGTAGCACAGCATCAGATTTGCAATTGAATAGCCAGTTTTGCTGATGATCTTAAGAAAAATATATAACGAATACAAGTAACATGATTTCGGGTTGCAAAGTAGCAACAGAAACTCCCTCAACGGTGGTTGGGGGAGTTTCTTTAAAAAAGAGGTGCAAAATGGATGCAATTGACTTACGCATACTAGAGATTCTTTTAAACGATGGCCGTGTTACCATGAAAGAATTAGGTCAGAGGGTAGGTCTTACCAGTCCCGCTACGATTGAACGTGTCAAAAAATTAGAAGATACAGATGTTATTAAGGGCTATAAAGCAATTGTTAACGTTAAGAAAACGGGACTTCCTATTCGAGCCTTTATTCTAGTCAAAACCAATGTAGATACCTGTAAAAAGTTCTTGGACTTTAGCAACAGTCACGGAGCGGTTTTGTCATGTCATCGGATCACCGGTGATGTTGACTATCTTGTAGAGGTAGTTGCGACTGGAATGAATACTTTAGAGCAGTTAATTGATGAATTCATGCAATATGGCATAACGAAAACCCATGTTGTACTTTCATCTTCCATGGAGCAAAAAAACATGACGTTACCAGGACAATAAAATAAACAAGCAGAAGGCTCTCGTATTTTTTATACGAGAGCCTTCTGCTTGTTATTTTGGCGATTAACCTCAGCTTAGAGACATTCTTTTACTGCGGCTAATGCTTTTTCGTAATCTGGCTGGTCTTTAATTTGTGGAACATATTGGACATAACGGACGATATCTTGCCGGTCAATAACAATGACACCACGAGCCAGCAAGCGAAGCTCTTCCATAACAAAGCCATATTTGAGGCCAAAGTCCAGATCTTTGTGGTCGGATAATGTCTTGACATTGGTAATCTCATTTGCGCCACAATATCTTTTTAAAGCAAACGGAAGGTCAACGCTAATAGTCAAAATGACAACGCCATCTACTTGGGAAGCATCTTGATTAAACCAGCGAGTCTGCATATCGCAAACTGATGTGTCAATAGAAGGAACGACACTAATGATGCGAATCAATCCTTTGTAGTCAGCAAGCGAAGCGGAAGCCAGGTCGGTAGTTGTAACTGTGAAATCAGGAGCGATATCTCCTACCTTGATTTCTTTGCCAAGCAGGGTAACAGGAGTATCACCGAATTTAACTACTCCGGTGCGTTTTTGCATGATAGACAACCTCCTTGATTGGATATACTAGTTATCCATATTTTAACATGGTAAAATATGCTTGTAAATAATTATTATTAATTAGGATTCTCTTTTTTATCTATACTAAGAATCGAACAGCTTCGGTATTTATTTGTATAATTTATAATAATAGTAGAGTGGAGGATTATTTGGCCTAAAAAGCTAATTAACCATAGTAGCAGGAGGTACTAGTGTGATTTCTTTCCTTAGTATTCGAATATTGCAGCCATTTTTTCGTATATATTGGCCAATTTATTCACTTGGTGTCGTTATTCTGATTATTGTAGATTTATTGCAGCTTACCGTACCACGTATCATAGGTGCGGCAGTGGACAATTTGATTACCAATAGGGAAGATTTGGTTTGGCATATACTTACTTTAACGGGAGTCAGCCTATTAATAGCTGTTTTACGGTATATTTACAGAGAGTGTATTATGGGGACTACCCGAAGACTAGAATATTACTTGCGTAAAAGTATTTTTTCTCACGCATTACGACTGCCCATGTCTTTTTTTGATGAATATGGACCAGGTAAGATTATGGCATTGACTACTAATGATGTTTCTGCAATACGTGTGGCTATTGGTTTGGGTATTATGCTATTTGTAGATGCCGTTATAATGGGGATAGCTTCGCTGATTGTCATGATAGAAACTATTAATTGGCAGCTAACCCTTTGGACGATGCTGCCACTACCTTTCATCTTTATTCTGGTAACCTATATGGGACGATCAGTCCACGACCGCTTTCGAAAAGTCCAGGAGAATTTTAGCTCAATGACGGAATTTACTCAAGAAATATTTGCCGGTGCTAAAATTATCAAGGGATTTGCTGCCGAAGGTACTACATTACAGCGCTTTTCCGCCATTAATAATGCTAATGTAGAAGCTAATATGGAAATGGCTCAACTGCAGGCCGCCTATATTCCGGTGACGCATATTGCTCCACTATTATGTTATGCAATTGCTTTATATATCGGTGGCAACCTCATTATAGAGGGGAGTATCACGATTGGTGAATTTGCTGCTTTTTCCGGTTATCTTGGTCTAATTATCTGGCCAGTCATGGGTTTAGGGTATTTGATCAACACCGCGCAACGTGGTGCTGCATCTCTTGATCGAATTGCCAATTTACTGGATCAACCTGCTTATGAAAGTATTGAAGATACTGGAGCGGGAATAGTCGAAACAAATATTAGAATTGAGAATTTGACTTTTCAATATCCAACAGCAATAAAACCTACTTTAATTGATATATCCTTAGCCATTCCGCAAGGCACCGTTGTTGGTATCGTGGGGCGTACAGGTTCTGGTAAATCGACATTGCTGCAGTTATTATTACGTTTATATGATCCAGTGGAGAATACCATTTTTATCGGCAATCGCGAAATTCATACAATCGGTTATAGTAGATTGCGTCAAGCTATGGGATACGTACCGCAGGATAGTTTTCTTTTTTCAAAAACAATTGGGGAAAACATTGCCTTTGATAATACTTATTCGCGGCAGCAAATTGAGCGGGCTGCTCATCTTGCCGCTATTCAAGAAGCTATTGATGATAAGCCACTGGGTTTTGGTACTAGACTTGGCGAAAAAGGGAAGAAGTTATCCGGTGGACAGCAGCAAAGAGTGGCTATTGCAAGAGCGCTTATAAAAGAGCCGCCGATCTTGTTGCTGGATGATGTTTTTTCAGCCTTAGATTACCGTACGCAGGCTGAATTACTCACAAATATGCGTCAATTCATTGAAAGACGGACGGTGTTAATTGTATCTCAGCGAGTTGCTGCGGTAAAAGAGGCGAATTTAATCGTGGTTATGCAGGAAGGTACAATTGCCGAACAGGGAACGCATCAGCAATTAGTAGACAAAAAAGGATTGTATTACGAGTTATATGAACAACAATTAATTAACGGTGAAGAATGATGGCAATGTTGCGTGGAAAAAATGATGATGCTATTGTATCTGCAAAATCTTGGGACAGTAAAATGCTATATGTACTTTGGGAGTTTGCCAAACCATTTATCAAGTGGTTACTAATAGCGTTAATTATCATGTTGATAGGAACAAGTGCTGATTTAATACGCCCTTATTTGCTTAAAGTAGCAATTGATGACCAAATAGCAAAACGTAACCTAATCGGTTTGCTTGAAACAGCTCAACTTTACGGTATTACTATCGTTGTAAGTTTAATTCTATCGTATGGTCAAACATTTCTATTACAATATATTGGCCAAAAAATAATTTTTGATATAAGGCAAAAAGTGTTTCAGCAGCTTATATATCAAAACTACCCTGTCATGGAAGGACAGCCGGTCGGCAGAATGGTTACCCGAGTAACTAATGATACCGATGCTATAAAAGATCTGTATACTGACGTCTTAGTCGCTTTTATTAGCGATTTCATTATGATAGTAGGTATCATCATCGTCATGCTGATGATGGATTGGAAATTGGCTCTCGTATCGTTTAGCGTAATCCCAGTCATGATTTTGGTTGCAATTGCTTATCAAAAATATGCGCGTGTCGCTTATCGACTGGTGCGCGAAAAAACATCTCTTTTAAATACCTATATTCAAGAGAACCTCAACGGCATAAGTGTAGTTAAATCTTTTGCCAAATTTAAGCAGACCGAAGAAGAGTACCGTATAGTTAGTGATGAATATTTGGCGGCTGGTTTGAGGGAGATGCGTACCTATGCACTATTTCGACCATTGGTCGATTTAGTGTACTCTTTGGCAATCATTTTAGTTCTTTGGTTTAGTAATTGGCAAACAGTGAGCGGGTTAGAAATTGGGATCGTAGTCGCATTTCTTCGCTATGTAGAAAAATTCTTCTGGCCGATTAAGGATTTGGCAGAAAAGTATAGTCTGCTTCAATCGGCGCTGGCTGCAGCCGAACGTGTTTGGGATTTGCTTTCCACAGAAAAACCGCAGGAAGAATTGCATGCGTCTATTTCTGCTAAGCAATTCAATGGCGCAATTTGTTTTGAAAATGTATGGTTTGCTTATGAAGAGCCTAACTGGATATTGGAGGACGTATCATTTGTCATTCATCCTGGACAATTTATTGGTATTGTCGGATTATCTGGATCCGGTAAAACTACTTTGTTAAGTTTGCTGCTTCGTTTCTATGAACCTCAGCAGGGACGAATTTGCATTGATGGTATAGATATTCGTGAAATGCCTGTGGAATTTCTTCGACGCAGAATTGGAGTGGTCTTTCAAGATGTACACTTATTTAAAGGGACAATAGCAGATAATATTCGTCTATATGATCATTCCATTAGTGACGATGCTATGGTAACGGCCGCTCAAACTGCTAATATTCATACTATCCTAGCTAATATGCCTCAAGGCTATGATACACCGGTGGGCTATCAGGGAGCTCTTTTATCTATGGGGCAGAAGCAACTATTGTCACTTGCACGGGCGTTAGCAGTGGGATCTGATATATTGGCATTAGATGAAGCTACCTCCAGTATTGACAGCGAAACAGAAGTTATGATTCAAAATGCACTGGAAAAAATTGCTTTACAGCGAACTATTGTTGTTGTGGCGCATCGCTTATCAACGATTCAACAGGCGAATCAAATCATTGTCATGCATAAAGGAAAAATAGCTGAGCAGGGGAATCATCAAGAATTACTTGCTAAGCAAGGTATTTATAACAGACTTTATAATTATCAATAGGATTGGCAGGATTTGGCTGACAAACAGGGAATTACCAATTATATGTTTGGGGAGGTGTACTTTAATGGAGAACTTATTTAGTGATTTAGAAGGCCTTAGAATTGCCATCGAAATTGAAGCTCGTGGTCAGGCATTTTATAGCCAGGCCTATGAACAAGCAGTTCACCAAGAACATAAAGACCTCTTTCTCTTTTTAATGAACGAAGAATTGCAGCATCTTGAGGCATTTACACAAATATTTACTGCTGTATCTGAGCGCAAAGAAGCCCATTCAGCCGAGTACTTATTCAATCCTGATACATATCGTTATCTGACGGTATTGGCTGAATCACATATTTTTCCACCGGAAAGTCAAGCTCAGCACACAGTAGCGGAACTAAAGAGTGTCAAGGCTATTTTAAATACGGCCATGCAAGCTGAGAAGGATTCAATCTTGTTGTATGATGAACTTTCTCGGAATGCTAAATTTGAAGATGCGAGAAAAATATTTGCCCGTTTAAAAATAGAAGAACAAGGCCATGTGGTAAAATTACGAGAAATGATCGATGCCTGGGTGTAAGAGCGGTATGTATTGAAGGGAGAAATAGTTGTGGCGAAAGGGCAGGGGAAAAGGGCACACCACAAGCAGGATGTTGATAAATTAAACCGTACAGCCCTTATGATTGGCGGAATAGTTGCTGTAGTAATTTTACTGGTTATTATTGGGTCAGTTTTATTCTAAGGATCAGGCGCCCTACAGGGGGTGCCTTTTTGAATTTGTTGTATAATCTCTCTATAAGGGTGGAAAATCTATCCTGTTAGGGGTATACTGATTGCTAAAATAAAAGTAGGAGAGGGAGATTATAATGAATAAAGAATGGGTTGCAGCTACTATTGAAAGAATCAGCACTTGGGGTAAAGGAAAACGGGGTACAAGTCGTTTGGCATTTAGTGCTGAAGATTGGCAAGCCAAAGAATATGTCATAGATTTAATGAAAGAGGCAGGATTAGCAGTTCGTATTGACTCTTTTGGCAATATCATTGGACGTTTGGAAGGTAGCAACGCCACAGCTCCGGCGGTTGCTACGGGATCTCACCTTGATACTGTTCCTGAGGGGGGCGATTTTGACGGAATTGTTGGCGTTGTCGGTGGTTTAGCGGCAATTAAGGAACTAAAAAGTAAAGGTGAACTGACTCATCCGTTGGAATTAATTATTTTTGCAGCCGAAGAGTCCAGCCGCTTTGGGTATGCCACTATGGGCAGTAAAGTTATGGCTGGAACAGCTAATCTTTTTGCTTGGAATAAGGTAAAGGATCAGGACGGTATAGCCTTAAGTGAGGCTCTTGCAGCGCAAGGGTTTAATTTGGAAGGAATCAACAGTGCAATCAGAGATAAAAGCGAGTTAAAAGCTTTCGTAGAACTGCATATTGAACAGGGGCCTGTATTAGAAGCAAGTGAAACAGCGATTGGCATTGTCTCTGCTATCGCTGCTCCAACCAGGCTCAAAATTACAGTTGAAGGAATGGCAGCTCATTCAGGTGCTACGCCTATGGATCAACGGCAGGATGCATTAGTCAGCGCAGCAATGATCGTACTGGCTGTACAGGAAATTGCCTTAGAACAATCTCACTTAGGGACGGTAGGGACGGTAGGAGCCATGAAGGTTCATCCGGGAGTTATGAATGTTGTACCCGGTTTGGTTGAAATGTGGGTAGATATTCGCGGCATCAATCACGAAAGTATTATTGAAGCGCTGCAGGATATTAAAGATGCGATTAGTACAATTGCTGAAGGGCAAGATACACCGGTGGCAATAGAGGTATTATCGTCGGATAAACCAGTATTGATGGATGATACAGTAAAAGATAGTATTGAAGAAGCTTGCCGGCGCAGCGGTATTTCTTACAAACGGATGCCTTCAGGTGCCGGTCACGATGCAATGAATATGGCTCATATTACTTCTGCCGGGATGATCTTTATACCCTGTCGCAGTGGAATTAGCCATAATCCTGAAGAACATGCCCAAGGCGAAGATATCATGGCAGGAATCAAGGTTTTAACGGAAACACTGTATCAATTAGCAAAATAGTGCCGGTTAGTATTTACAAGGAAGGCTTGCTCTAAGAATAGAGCAAGCCTTCCTTGTTTACATAAATTACTGTTTTATATAATGTAATCGTAATGATATAATAGGGGATGATCAGACAGGAAGGAGTCTTAGCATTGAAGAAAGTAATAGCTGCCATGTTTTTAACAATGGCCTGCTCCTTTTTCTCTCCCCAATTGCCAGCAGTTCATGCAGAGCTTCTGGAAGACAAGCTTACTGAAGCAGCGATTGAAAGTGGTAATCTTAATCGTATTCAAGAATTGTTAAAAGTAAAAAAACAATTTGATCAAGGCAATAGAGACAATCTATGGAGTGTGATTGCCAGTACGGCGTTACAACAACTAGCTTCCACTAATGCAGTAACAGCTGCCGGTATTGCCGATAGCAATATTGGAAATAACGTAGAAGCCACACTTAGAAAAGAAGTAGAGCGAAGAGTAGTTGATACCATAAAGCCTTATGGAGATAATTTGGCTGCTATGGCGTTGTTGTTGAATAGAAATTCAACTCTTAATCCTCCATCTGCTGTGAAAAATGACTCCCTCACAGGCGCTCCCGCGAATTATAAAAAAGTACTAAATATGACTGCAACTGCCTACGCGTCGGGACCATTGGACAATGGTAAATGGGGAGACTTGACCTATATGGGCGGCAAAGTACGCAAAGGCGTAGCAGCTGTTGACCCGGCGGTCATACCAATGGGAACACGCTTATGGGTTGAAGGCTATGGCGAAGCCATTGCGGAAGATCAGGGAGGTGCCATTCAAGGCAACCGGATTGACTTAGCTTTTAACAGTCGTTCTGAGGCACTGAATTATGGCATTCAAAAGGTTAAAGCATATGTGATTGAATAACTGAACTGGCTAAGGCCGGTTATTTTTTTATCTATCGCCTATGCCAGAGTTCTGGCAGTCGCTTTAAAGAGCAAGACTTGGTGAAAAAGCACCTTTAATGCAGGAATAGGGGAATTTAACTAGAATATTGTCGAGAGCAGGAGGATGATTATGAAAAGAGTATTCACCGTAATTATGATAATTTTTTTCAGCGCAGTGTTAGTAGCAGAGGCAGCGCCAAAAGACGCAATAATTCCCGTACAGTACGAAAAGGGAACAGTGATAGCCGTTGGTGCCTTAGATGCATCCATGCAAAAAGAGTATTTTATGGGGCAAGGTCAACTTGTCAGCATTCAGTTGACATCAGGCCCAGAGGCAGGAAAGGTTGTTGACACTTTTAACTACATAACCGGGAAATCGATGTACGAGATTCATGTCAATCCTGGTGATAAAGTTATCGTTGCCATCTCCAATGATTTGCAACGAACTACGTATCATGTCAGCGATTTTGATCGCTTTGATTATGTGTACTGGCTGGCAGGCTTTTTTGCTTTAGCATTAATAGTTTTTGGTGGAATAGTAGGTGTGAAATCAGTCTTTGTAATTGCCTTTTCTACATTGCTTATTTTCCAGTTCTTTGTGGGACAAGTCATTGTGGCAAGCTTCAATCTCACGGTCTTGACTCTTCTAATTAGTGCAGTTATTGCAATCGTGACGCAAGTAACAATTAGTGGATGGACAATAAAAACGTTAGCGGCTGTATTGGGGACAATTGGCGGAGTAAGTATCGCAGCAATTCTGTCAGTGTTGTCCATCAAGCTGATGCATCTTACCGGATTAGATAGCGAAGAAGCAATGATGTTGAAAGCTGCAATACTCCCAAATGTTGATTTCCAGGGTGTTTTATTTGCCGGTATGGTGTTCGGCGCGCTGGGAGCTGTCATGGATGTAACTATCTCGATAGCTTCGGCACTCTATGAGGTGAAGGTGGCGCAACCGGCGATTGATGCCAAGGGATTATTTCAGACTGGTATGAATGTTGGCCGGGATATAATGGGAACAATGTCTAACACGCTTATTTTAGCTTATACAGGCAGTTCTTTGCCATTAATGCTCTTAATTGCATCTCAAAAACAAGTGTCTATGCTCAAAATTTTAAATTTAAACATGATTGTTACTGAATTTGCCCGGGCTTTAACTGGCAGCATCGGATTAATTTGTGCAATACCGTTGACTGCAATTATTACCGCTTTTTTGTTGCGCAGACGATCAGAGTAATTCAATAACTGTCTGCTTAGCCACTTCCAAGGCTTCTGCCGTGTGTCTAATGGCTGAACCACCGCCTTGCGCAGAGGAGCCAGTGCCGCCGCCTTTTCCTTCAATGAGGGGAAGGGCGGCTTTTAATATCACACCCATATTTAAAGAAAGGTCGGGTGAACAGCAAAATAGTAAATGTACCTTAGTATTATCAGCATTAATTCCAGCTAGCAGTGCAATAGTTGCTGGAACGGTTGCCAGCTGCTTAGCAATACTAGTAACTTCAGGAGGCGTAGTTTCTGTTAGCTGGTGAGTGATGATTTTAATTCCTTTTAGCGGTTTCGTTTGCTGATGGAGAGAGGTAGCAATATAAGAATGCAGCTCTTGCTTTGTAAGTGTCAATTGCCGGTTTGCTTCTTCCAGTTTATTTAGCTGCTTATCTAGGGCAGTTTGAATCTGCTGGACTGGTACCGAAAGTCGACCGCAAAGTTGGTTAATAATATGGTTTTTTTCTTGATAATCAATAAGGGCTCGCTGGCCGCATACGAAATCAAGACGGATGAGATTATTTTTTCTTTCCCAATTGCGAATTTTGATAAGGCCGAGTTCGCCTGTTGTTGCTACATGTGTGCCGCCACAGGGGCAGCAATCAACACCGGGTATTTCTACCAGTCGAATATCGTCAAATTCTTTTGTAGGTTGTTTGCGTATTGGATAGTTATGAAGTGTAGCTTTTGTTGCTTTGTGTACGACGACTGCCTGATTAGAGAAAATAATATCATTGGCATGTAATTCTGCTGCAATGCTTTGCTCGTCAGTGAAATCAGGTATAGCAAGATCAATTTGACTGGATTGAGCGCCAAGATGAAAGCCTACAGTAGCTGCAGTAAATAATTCATTACAGGCGGCTGATAAGATGTGTTGTCCCGTATGCTGCTGCATGTGATCAAAGCGGCGAGCCCAGTTAATCGAAGCTTCCACTACTTCTGTTGTGGGCAGCGCGGCAGTAACGTGTATGATATCACCAGTTTCATTGTAAACATCGAGTACTTCGATACCATTGATTTGACCATGGTCAGCAGGCTGTCCACCGCCCTCAGGATAAAAAGCGGTACTATCCAAAATTATTCCGATGCGATTATTTGGTAGTGTTATGTTTTTGATAATCCGGCTCTGAAACTGGCGTATGTAGCTGTTAGTTTCAAATAATTTCTCAGTCATGATAATCCTCCTCTGATTTGCTACCATATTTTTCATTATAGCCTATTCAAGAAATAGATTCATCCGGGTGAGCATATATATGCTTTAATTGAATAGTTCGGGAGGTAGTGGGATGATCTATTTTCGGTCTCTTCCATTTAGGCGCCAGCGTCTTTATTATAGTATTACTGCTATCGTTTTGCTAAGCTTGGTTTTTGGAATCATTAGTTTTGAATTCGCTGATGAGCGGGAGTTTGTTATTACAGATAACCCAGCTGTATCAGGACCGCCTTCGGGGAAAATTAGTATTACGGTAAATCTAGCAAATCGGCTATTAGAAGTGTACAATGACGAAAAATTGTTCAAAAAGTATCGAATTGCCGTTGGTAAGAGTGGAACTCCGTCACCAATCGGTGAATGGTATGTGGTCTGGAAGGATTACAATTGGGGAACTGGCTTTGGTACACGTTGGATGGGATTAAATGTACCTTGGGGGATTTATGGCATTCACGGTACGAACAAACCGTGGTCAATCGGCCAATTTGCCAGTCACGGTTGTATTCGAATGCGTAATAAAGATGTAGAAGAATTATTTGAATGGATTCCGGTCGGAACCCCAGTGAAGATTGAAGGACGAAAGGTAAAAATCCAGCGAGTGCTGAAGTATCAGACAACAGGAGCCGATGTTGTTGTATTACAAATAAGATTGAGAGAAATGGGTTATCTTCAAGAGAGAGCAGATGGAATTTATGGCAAAGCAACTGAAGAGGCAGTGAGAAAGTATCAACAAGAAAAGGGATTGGAAGTAAATGGCGTAGTTAATAAATCAGTACTGGAAACGCTAGGCGTATAGTAATATAAATTCACATTAAATGCCCCTGCGAATATACGCCGGGGTTATTATTTTGTTCTTTCTTCAGAGCCTCAGTTTGACCAAAAAAGCAATTTGTTGTAATATAAAAAGGAAGCCGAATCTATACAGTACGGGGGAACCAAATAGAAACAACAGGGGATAATCCGCATAGCGGAGGGGCGTGTTCTCAATTCTCTCTTTTCCCTATCCCGACAGCTAACCCCGGAGGCTTAAAGACCTATGAGGATATTGTTGTTTGCGTTGCATAACGACAAACCTCGGAGGCGCACCAAAAGAGAGGTGAAACAATTGAAGAAGTTTCTATTTATTACTGCTATATTGGCAGTAATACTGTTCACCAATGCCGTTGTCTTTGCCGCACCGGGGGATAAGCTGCTAAAGCAGGGTATGCGTGGCGATGAGATACAGGTGCTGCAAAAAATGTTGACCGATGCAGGCGTTTATAGCGGTGATATTGACGGTGTCTTTGGCAATACAACATTCCGGGCAGTACAAGATTTCCAACGTATTCACGGTTTGGCTGTTGATGGAGTTGTCGGCAAGCAAACTTGGACTTACTTAGAACGTGCCGGCGCTGAGCCGTCACGATATAGCAGAACTCTTGTAGTGACAGCTTCTGCCTATACTGCTTATGACGATGGTAATTCTAACCGGACTAGTCGCGGCAATCCCGTTCACAAAGGCATTGTCGCAGTAGATCCTAATACCATACCGCTTGGTACCAGGTTATATATTCCAGGTTATGGTTATGCGATTGCAGATGATGTTGGCGGCGCAATTAACGGAAACCGGATTGATCTTGCCTTTGACAGTCGAGGTCAGGCTCTTGAATTTGGTGTTCAGCGTGTAACGGTATATATTCTCGATTAAACAGGCGTACGCGCCTGTTTTTTATCTTCCAGAGAGTTAACTTACTAGAAGCAGCAAGCTTGAAGGACAAGCATAACAAGGAGAGGGTTTAGATGAACAACGCAGTAGAATGGCTTAATCAACATTTAATACAAATATATGACCGCAATCCTTATGTCAAATTGTTAGAAATGAATATTATTGACTTAATGGAGGGAAAGGTACAGATTGCCATGCCTGTCAAAGCAGACAAGCATACTAATCTGTATGGAGCCGCCCACGGTGGATCACTGGCATCTTTAGCTGATACCGTAATGGGCGTGGCTTGTGCTTCGTGCGGTAAACGGGTTGTTACAATTGAGATGAATATTAATTATATCAAAAGTGTATCTGGAGGCACTACTGTTCTGGCAGTAGCTCAGGTTATCCATAATGGGCGTCAGACAATGGTAGTAGAAGCAGATATCCAAGATAGTCAAGGTAATTTAGTAGCAAAGAGCAGGGGGACTTTTTGTATCATTGGCCGCTTTGAAAAGGAGTAAGAAAGTGGAGCATATCACTATACCGAGTAGCGAGACTAAGTTAAATGCCGTTATTCATCAGGCTGATAAAAATACAAATAAAATTCTTATTATCAGCCATGGCTTTCGTGGTTCTAAAGATGGTAGTGGTAAGGCCGTAATGCTAGCTGAGCAGGCAGCAGCAATTGGTTTTAGTGTAGTACGGTATGATTTTACGCCATGTCAGACACTATCCAGTCAAGTGGAGGAATTAACTAGTGTTATTCATTATTGCCGGCAGCATAGTAGTGCAGAGATAGTCTTACTTGGGCGCAGTATGGGAGGTAGTGCTTCACTACTGTGTGCAGCAGCTGATGACGCGATAAAAGGCATAGCCCTTTGGGCTACACCGTGTAATTTGTCTGAGACTTTTCGACTGGCTCTTGGCAAAGACTATGAGCTGTTAGAGAATGGTGAGCAATTGCTTCTAGACGACAATTACGGAAGGTTGGAGCTGAAGCCGGAATTCATTTACGATTTCGCTAAATATGATTTAATGAACTCCATGCAGATAATAAGTAATCGCAAAGTACCTGTGCTCATTATACATGGCACTAACGATGAGCTTGTTCCTCTCAAACAAGCTAAACAGCTTTTTGAAATAGCCTGCCAACCCAAAATGTATGTTCAAATTGACGGTGGTGATCATCAATTTAATCAACATGGCGCGGTAGCATCCAGCGCTGTCATAAACTGGTTGAAGAACACTTTTAGAATAGAAAATAGAAGTGACGACGATACTACTTGATGTGTGAGATTATATCTAGCAAAGGGAGCGGTGCTCAGTGGATATTTCCGGTAATCTTCTACCTTTGTTGCTGGCATTGATATCGGGCGTCCTTATGGCCGTACAAGGCACTCTGAATACCGCCCTTAGTAAGGTAATTGGCTTAATTGAGGCCACCTTTATTGTACACATTACAGGCACTATTTTGTTATTGTTAATTCTATTCGTACTGCGGATGGGAAAAGGTAATCTTGGTGCTTTAACTACCGCTCCATGGTATGCTTATCTGGGGGGGATCGTAGGCGTTTTTATCATCTACCTGGTTGCAGCCAGTATTCCGGCAGTAGGCGTAGCCAATGCTACGACAGCAATTATTGTTGGACAAGTTTTAACGGCCGTTCTTATTGACCATTTCGGCGGTTTTGGTATGGAGCGAGTACCTTGCGGCTGGAATCAAGTTGCCGGTGTTTTATTGTTGGCAATTGGGGCTAAGCTGCTATTAAAATGACTTTTTTAAATTAGGGCTTGGCTTACGCTAAGTCTTTCTAAGATTTTCCACAAGAGGTGTTAACAAAACTACTTTTATGCAGTATACTTAAAAATAGATTTTCTGGTACAGGAGTACGTAGGAGGGGAATCATGGAATTTAGTTTTACACCAGATCAATTAGCATTAAGAAAAATAGCTCAGGATTTTGTGGCTAAAGAAATTGCGCCCTATGCTTTGGAAATGGACAAGGCAGGAAAATTACGGGAAGGTCTGCTCGAAAAATTAGATGAAGCAGGTATGCTAAGCTTAGCAGTTCCGGAAGAGTTTGATGGTCCTGGACTAGATGCTATTTCGATCGCACTAATGTATGAAGAGCTAGGTAAAGGTTGTGCTGGAATAGCAACAGCAGTTGCTGCAAATGCGTTAGCATCTTATCCGGTAATCTTGGCTGGTACAGTCGAGCAGAAACAAAAGTTTTTTTCAGTAATTAATGAAGGTAAATTGGCTGCATTTGCTTTGACTGAGCCAGGAGCTGGTTCTGATGCCGGTGCTGTCGCTACTGCCGCCACAAAAGATGGCGATCATTATATACTTAATGGGACGAAATGTTTCATTACTAACGGTGGTCTTGCTGATATTTATGTCATTTTTGCTAATGCTCGTAAATCTGCCGGTATTCGGGGATTGACGGCTTTTATCGTAGAAAAGGGAACACCAGGTTTTTCAGTTGGTAAAGAAGAACATAAAATGGGAATTCGCACATCTAATACTTGTGAGTTAGTACTTGACAATGTTCGCTTGCCGGCAACAAACCGCATAGGCCGTGAAGGTGAAGGCTTTAAACTAGCGATGAAAACACTTGATGCTGCTCGTCCTTTTGTAGGAGCTGTGTCAGTTGGTTTATCTCAAGCCGCGTTTGAGGTAGCTGTAAAGTACTCAAAAGAACGGGTTCAGTTTGGTAAGCCTATTGCTTCCTTCCAGTTGGTACAAGCTATGCTAGCTGATATGGCTATGCAGATTGATGCAGCCCGTCTGTTGGTGTATAGAGCATGCTGGATGAAAGATCAGGGTGCTGACTATTCCAAAGAGTCAGCAATAGCAAAATGTTTTGCTGCTGATACAGCAATGAAAGTTACAACTGATGCTGTACAGGTCTTGGGTGGTTATGGATACTCGCAGGAATATCCTACTGAGAAATACATGCGTGATGCAAAAATCATGCAAATTTACGAAGGTACCAATCAAATCCAACGCTTAGTCATTGCAAACAATATTTTATATTAAGCATATTGACAAAGTAAGTTTACAGTAATATAATAAATAATGTCCTCATCGGGATATAAAGAGGGGTTATAGCTCAGTTGGTTAGAGCGCTTCGTTGACATCGAAGAGGTCAGAGGTTCGAGTCCTCCTAACCCCACCAGCAATCACGCGGGTTTACAGGTTTTCTGTAGACCCGCTTTTTCATACTTTCTAATCATTTTCTAAAGCAGCCGATATCTGTATCCGGGTCCAATAATTCAACATGTCAATAAAGAAGAAATAGACTACTGCAGATCTTGCAATAGTCTATTTCTTTTGATAGTAAACTCAAAGAGAAAGTGTATAAGCCGAAGACTAGCGGCGGCTGTGTGAGTATTTCCCCTTAGAATGAATATAAGTCTTCCTGGGAAATCTACTATCGAAAGGACGGCGATGCCTGTGTCAGAAATCGATATTTTGGTAACTAAGAAATTCGTGGAGTATCGAGAAGATATTGTTAATGCCTTTAGAGAAAAGCATCCCTATGTAGTGGGAATGTTAGAAACAGTTTTTGCTAACAAAGAAAATCGTGTCGGGCTTCAGGTTACTGAGTCTGGAAAAGTAGTCGGTGAATATACTTTTGTTGTTACAGGAATTCAAGTTTCAAGTACGGAAACCGGAAAACTGAATCCCAGTTTAAAGCACCCATTGCTTGGTATAACCATAAAGCCTTATGCGCTTATTGAGAGAGATGTAATAGCAAGAATGATTGAGGATAAAACCTATAAAGACGACCTACTAGGGTTTATTACAAGGATTTTACCAAATGTCACTTTAAAGTTTATGCCATAATAGATAAACCGCTTACGAAATGTAGGCGGTTTTTACTATATCCTTTATTTAGCAGGAATTATTTGCATTTTAAACGAATAAATAAGTAAAAATGGTATAAAAGGGAGATAGGTTGTAATGCTAAAGCCAGACATTCATGATTTAGTAATGTTAACGCTTAATAAGTGTAAGCTAAACAATGATGGTGGAAATGAAGTTGATTTAGCAAGAGAAATTTTTCAAAAATATGTAGAAATTGAAAATGCTATATTGATTGAGTTTAATAAAAATAAATATAAATAATTCATATTAGAGAGCCGGAAGGCTCTTTTTTTGTCCGTTTTAACGCATAATCCTATTTCGCTATATCGGCTAATGGCTAATCGTTTAGATAGCTGGTGGATTCGGCTGTACCGATTAGCACAGACTGTTTTCTCTAACCTTTTCGGTACTATGCTGATTGATATTTTCCCTACATGCCACTCATCCTTCGAGGTGGGTGGCTTTTATTTTTTCATGGCTGCGGCCTGAGTTCTTTCACTAAAGTCTCTTACTTAACATAGAATATCATAGGTACCCTTACCTATACTAACATAAGGAGGAGTGCTCTATGGCTGATGAAGAACGTGGAAATGGATGTTTCGGCGGAGGAAGTTGGTTCATTATTATTATAATAATTATTCTACTGTTCTTTTTTATTGGCAGCGATTGGAATGTTTGAGCTGTTAGTTTGATCGGTTCATTACTCCATGTGTCACCGCACCTTTTGCCCTCGCTTTGGCGTGGGCTTTATTTTGTATAGGTAGCCCCGTCTTGGAGGGAGACGGTTTTTCTATTTGTTACTTGTCAGACGGGAATTCTTTTTTGATGTTTGACCCTAAACAATGGGCCAATATTAGGCGGACCATGCACAATCTTAAATCGGGTAGAATAATTTGTTATATAAGTAGTCTTGAAATTCAATGATGGATGGAGGCGGATGCGAAGTGAGCGACACGGCATATTTACGAACACAAATCATTAGTCTTTTCCAAAAAGAACTTGGATTGAAAGTGCAAGATGTCGATGATACATGGATATTGGTAGATAATCGATACCAAATCTGCAAGACCAATTCGCAGTGGAATGACCGTAGAACTGGTAAAAAAGGCAGGGGTTATGAATACTTGCATGACCTAATAAAATCTGGTCGTATAGACGAATAAGTCTATTTACCCCCCACCCTTTTGATTTTATATGGTGGGACTTTTTTTATTTAATGTAGTTTTAATCATTCTGTGACAATACTGTAACAATTCAAGTTTATACTTGCTATATAACGAGGAGGGATTTAGTTGAAAAATATGATTAAAAAGTTAGCCATATACTCCATGGTTGGCATCATGCAAATTAGTTTTGGTACATCAGTTATGGAGGCCTCACCAATACATAATTATCAACAAGTTGATCGGCATGATAACGATCGGGATCAGCATGATAACGACAAGGAAAGAGATCGCCATGAACGGGAACGTATTGAGAATGAACGACACGAGCGTGAAATGAAGCGACGTCCACATGAAAGTGAGCGAGAGTGGCACGAACGTCAGAAACAGGAAAATGAACGTCATGAGGAGAATTTGAGGAGAATAGCTCATGATATATTAGACCTAATTCTTGATAGGTAACGTGAAGGGTTTGTAGTAACTTCATTCGTTATTGGGGTAGTTGTTTTATTTTTAGTTTCTCTCTTTACAGAAAGAATGTTCTATGATATATTTA
>Ga0366775_1044_pt1 | contig 19746 bp, 20 predicted proteins | sample BONcelN113001D10_FD_207075 | JGI IMG/M metagenome (GOLD analysis project Ga0366775, IMG submission 207075) | Enriched cells from coal bed in the Powder River Basin, Montana, United States - BONCAT cells N11 rep2 HSBNCT.N11.300.1.D10 ...
TAAAAGTAAATGCGGATGGAAGAGAGGTGACCATCGACCTCTTTGTCGTGTTGGAATACGGCGTTTCCCTGGCCGCGGTGGCGACAAATATTATGGATACGGTAAAATACAGGCTCCAAACGCTGACGGGTCTTGAGGTGAAAAAAATTAACGTAACCATCAGCGATATCCGCGTCTAAGGAGGATTAGAAGTTTGATTCAATATAAAATAACCGGTCCTATACTAAAGGATATGGTTTTGACTGCGGCTGTGTTTTTGGATAATAACAAAAGCGCACTCGACGCATTGAATGTTTTTCCAGTTCCGGACGGGGATACGGGTACAAACATGTCTCTCACAATGATGTCGGCAGCCAAAGAAGTCAAGGCGGTAAGTACGGTGACCGTAACCTCCGTGGCCAATGCGCTTTCGATAGGCGCGTTGAAAGGGGCGCGGGGAAACAGCGGCGTCATACTTTCGCAGATATTCAGGGGGTTTGCAAAAGGATTAGAAGGGGAAATCGAATCGATCGAGGCGGACAAATTCGCAAAGGCGATGGAGCTTGGAAGCGAGGCGGCTTACAAGGCGGTCATGAAGCCCAAGGAGGGGACGATACTGACCGTGGCGCGGGAGATGGCGCGCGCTGCCAGGGAGCAGGCAGCAGCCGGCGGGAATATGCTGCATCTTATAGACGGCGTATTGGAGCAGGGTGAGGAAACGCTTGCAAGAACGCCTGAAATGCTGCCCATATTGAAGGAAGCGGGCGTAGTGGATGCAGGCGGAAAAGGCCTCCTTACCATATACCGCGGGTTTAAAATGGCTCTCGATGGCGAGGAAGTGACGGCAGAGTCCCTGGAATTGTCGCCGGAACCAAAAAAGGAAGCTCCGGGGAAAATCGCCGAGGGCCTGCAGTACACCTACTGCACGGAGTTTTTCATCAAAAACGTATTCGAATATGTCTCTTTAAGCGATCTCGACAAATTCCGCGACAAGCTCATGCGCATCGGGGACTGCGTACTGGTCGTAGGGGACTTGCAGCTTATAAAAGTGCATGTACATACCAACATGCCCGGCAAAGTGCTCCAGATAGCGCTCCGCTTGGGAGAGCTTTCAGGGCTTAAAATAGACAACATGAGAGAACAGCATAACGAGCTTTCCTTCGAATTCGAACAGGAGAGCGGTCCTGTAGAGATGAAGGAAATGGCGGTTGTGGCAGTCGCGGCCGGAAAGGGCATACAGGCCATATTGAAGGATGCGGGAACGGATGCCATCGTGGAAGGCGGGCAGACCATGAACCCGAGCGCCGAGGACATCGCAAAAGCGGTTTCGGCGGCGCCGTCCAACACCGTTTTCATACTGCCGAACAACAAAAACATCATATTGGCGGCAGAGAGCGCTGCGGACCTAACGGATAAAAAGCTCTTTGTAGTGCCCTCCAAATCCATACCGCAGGGCATTTCCGCGCTGCTCGCATTCCATCCCGATTACTCCGCCGAAGAGAACTTCGAACGTATGAAGAAGGCTGCGGTCACCGTCAAAACCGGCCAGGTCACAAGGGCCATCCGGACGACGAAGGTAAACGGCTACGATATAAAAGAGGGCGACTATATCGGCATATTCGACGGTGATATCGTGTGCAGCGGCGAGGATATCGAGAGCATCCCCTTGGCGCTCTTGAATAAAATCGTGAAGCCGGACGACTGCGTGATCTCCGTTTTCTACGGCGAGGATATACCGGAGGACAAGGCTTCAAAGTTTGAAAAGACCGTACGGGGCACATTCCCAGATTGCGACGTGGAGCTGCACTACGGCGGACAGCCGGTCTATTACTACCTTTTCTCAGTGGAATAATATTGGTCTTATACCGCCGGCTTCATTGCCGGCTTTTTATATGTGTGTTATGAAGGACGAACCGAAGGTTATGGATATGGATTTACAAACGCCTGTCCGGTACATCAAAAGTGTCGGGGAAAAAACCGAAAAGCTCTTAAATAAACTCGGTATATACACCGTATACGATCTTTTGTGTTTCCTGCCGCGCGATTACAAGGACTTTACAAGCGTAAAGCGCATCGACAGCCTTGCCGAGGGCGAGGAGTCCGCCATCTGCTGCACGGTGGAAGGCGAGCCCAAATTAAACCGCATCCGGCGGAATCTGAATATACTTAAATTCACGGTAAGCGACGGCACGGGCAGGCTCAATGTTTATTATTTCAACCAGCCGTATTTAAAGGAACATATCAAGGCAGGCGACAGGCTTTACCTGATGGGCCGCATGCAGCGGAAAGTACACGAGGCGCGCATGGACAACCCGCTTATGGAGCGGGGCGCGCCTGCGAGGCCGATACTGCCCGTTTACCGGCTGACGGCGGGCCTGACGCAAAAAAAGCTGCGGCAGTTTGTCGAAAACGCATTGTCAGCCGTTTCCGGCGCCAGGGACGAGGTCTTTTCGGCGGATTTCCGCAAAACCCACGGGCTCTGCGAGACGAACTACGCCTACGAAAACATTCATTTCCCGCTTGACCCGCATGCGCTGCAGCTGGCTAAAAGAAGGCTCATATTCGAAGAACTCATGCTCTTTGCCGCTATGCTGGACATGCTCGGCGGCACTGGGGATGAAAAGGGCATTCCATTCCGCTGCGGACGCGACACGGTGGAAGAATTTGAAAAGCTTCTCCCGTTTGAGCCCACAGGCGCTCAAAAAAGGGTCATGGGGGAGATCGGGAAGGACTTTAACGGCTCAAAGCCGATGAACCGCCTCATACAGGGAGATGTGGGGAGCGGAAAAACGGCGCTTGCTTTTTTCGCCATGTATACCTGTGTAAAGAACGGCTGCCAGTGCGCGCTGATGGCCCCGACCGAAGTACTGGCGAGGCAGCATTATGCGCACGCCTGCAGCCTTTTCCAAAATGAAAACATCCGTATCGAGATCATTACAGGCTCCAAAACATCCGCGCAGAAAAGGCAGTCCGTGGAAAGGCTAACGGCCGGACAGGCGGATATACTCATCGGCACGCATGCGCTGATCTATGAAAACGTGGAATTTTTCAAGCTGGGGCTCGTGGTAACGGACGAGCAGCACCGGTTCGGCGTCCGACAGCGCGCAAAGTTCGTTAAAAAGGGGGAGATGCCGCATACGCTCATCATGTCCGCAACGCCCATACCGCGCACGCTCGCATTGATACTCTACGGCAGGACGGACATCTCCGTGGTGGATGAAATGCCGCCCGGAAGGACGCCCGTAAAGACGCACATCGTTCCGGAGGGCAAGCGCAGGGACATGTACGGATTCATAAAAAGCGAGATCGCGAACGGCGGGCAGGCCTTCACCGTATGCCCGCTAATAGAGGCGAACGAGGATTTCGAAGCGCGTTCCGCCGAGGAAATATTCGAGGAACTAAAGCAGGTTCTGGCCGGGACTCCCATTGCCTTGCTGCACGGGCGGATGAAGGCGGAGGAGAAAAACAGCATTATGCAGGGGTTCTCCGAAAATAAAATAAAGCTGCTTGTTTCGACGACCGTAATCGAAGTGGGTGTAAACGTACCGAATGCGACCGTTATGGTGGTGGAAAACGCGGAGCGGTTCGGCCTGGCCCAGCTACACCAGCTTCGCGGGCGCGTAGGGCGCGGGCAAAAGACCTCCTACTGCTTTTTAACATCGCACGGAGGGGAAAAGGCGGACGAGCGGCTGCAGATACTCGCCAAATCGGGTGACGGCTTCTATATCGCTGAAAAAGATTTGGAGATGCGCGGGCCCGGAGAGTTTCTCGGAACGCGGCAAAATGGCGTTGGCGACCTCTACATGGCAAATCTCATACGGGATATGAGTCTCCTGACGCAGACAAGGGAAATCTACGAGAATATGAAAAAGGACGGGGACCCGGAGATCGGCGCCATCCGCGAAGCCGCGCTGCAGAAATTTAAAAGGCGGTTTGAGGAGATTACGATGAGTTAAGAGAAATATTTTCATATTTTAATAAATAATCGATTTTTCGACGTTTCCGTATCAATGATTAGTAGAATGAAGATTAATGATTTGAATACTTTCAAGATTGTTTAATGCTATAACCTAAATCTTTTCGCATTGCTAGATATGATTCAAGTGCGCTTCATTTCTGCCGATATAATAAAAAACACGATTTAAGGAGAATACGCAATGGAGTGGACACAGGAATTATCGGTGGGGGTCGCAGCGATCGACGAGCAGCATAAAGAGCTGATCCGGAGGATGAACGTTCTGTTTGAATCCATAGATGCAAACAAAGCGAAGGAAGAGGTTTTAAAAGTTTTGGATTTCCTGGAGAAATACGTGATAAACCATTTCGCAGACGAGGAAAAACTGCAGGTTCGCGTGCAATACCCCAGGTACCCGGAACACAGGCAAATGCATCAGGAATTTATAAAGAATATTCAAAAGATAAGTAATGAAATCAAAAATGACGGATTTACCGTAATAACGAAAACTTTGATAGCGTCTACGCTGGTCACCTGGCTGATCACGCATATCAGCAAGCAGGATAAAGATATTGGTAAATACGTTTTAGGTAAAAAATAATAAAAACATTATATTAAATAGGAACAATTCTTTTTGATTTTGAGCGGCTGAAAACAGCCGTTCTTTTATTACTTTCTTTTGCCAAACCGCTAAAAATTTGCCAGAGTATATTTAATCAAAGTGGATAAATTAATATTACACGAATAAAAAAGGAGGTGAATATTTTGGCTAACAACAGAGCAATGGTTCCTGAAGCAAAAGAAGCTTTAAATAAGATGAAGTACGAAATCGCTAACCAGATCGGTGTTAACTTGAAGCAGGGCTATAACGGTGACAATACGGCGAAGCAGAATGGCTCAGTCGGCGGATTTATGGTAAAACAGATGATAGCCCAGGCAAAAGGCGGTATGGGTGGTGCCGGAGGAAATCAATAACTTAACTACAAAAAATAATATTTAAATGGAGGTGAAACAAATGCCCACAAGTACTAGCAATATGAACAACGCATATGCGTCCGGAACGAGCAACAGCAACTCGAGCAATAACAGAGCGAACAATAAAATGCCCGGAATGCAAAATATGAAATACGAAATAGCCAATGAATTGGGTGTAAACCTGAAACAGGGTTATAACGGAGACCTGACTTCGAGACAGACCGGCTATGTCGGCGGATATATGGTAAAAAGGATGATCGAGCAGGTAGAACGCTCCATGTCCGGCAAGTAACATTTAAGACCCTCAAAAAAGTGCGGAAACTCCGCGCTTTTTTTTATGCTGAAAAAACAGCGGTTTCGTTTGAATATTTATATTCAAATAAACTAAGATTTAAATAATGATCAAGACGAATGATAATATATAAGTATTAAGCACATTGACAATACAACCGAAATATTATATAGTAGCATAGTAAAACGTTAAATCGCGGGAGTTGATATAAGGTATGGGAAGATTTAAAAAGCACACGCCCGACGGGGCGGAGGATTGCCTGCCCCGGGAATGTTTTCTGAAAAAAAATATTGAAGCGTCTTTGCGCAGCGTATTTTTGCGCCACGGTTTTTTGGAAGTGGAGACGCCTGCTTTTGAGTACTATGACGTGTTCTCCTCCGGCGTTGGCTCCTATTTGCAGGAGAAGATGATAAAATTTTTCGATGCAAAAGGCCGTATACTGGTTTTAAAGCCGGATCATACCGTACCTATTGCGAGGATGTACAACGCGTATTATGCGGAAGGCGCCAGACAGCAGCGGTTTTTCTACATACAAAACGCCTATTCGTTCGAGCAGTCCGCTTACGGAAAATCGAGCGAATATACGCAGGCCGGCATCGAGCTGATCGGGGAAAAGGGCTGCGGCGCGGACGCTGAAGTGATATACATTGCCGTGCAGGCTTTAAAAGCCGCCGGTTTGAAGGATTTTAAAATCGATATCGGGCAGGTCGGATTTTTCAAGGCTCTCATACGGGACGCGAACCTCGAGGAAAGCGTAATTGACGGGATCCGCCACAATATAGACATCAAAAACATGTTCGAATTGAACAACGTGCTCATTAACGCCGGCATCGATGATGAACTTAAAAGCAAACTGGACCGTCTGCCGGTGCTGTTCGGAGGAGAGGAAGTCTTTGCGGAAGCGGACGCCATCTGCAGCTCTTCCGAATGCCGGGAAGCGCTCCAAAATCTAAGGGAAGTGTATGCGCTCCTGTGTGCCTACGGCATCCGTGATTACATCAGCATCGACCTTGGGATGCTGCATGATATAGGCTATTACTCCGGCATCATATTCCGCGGCCTTGCGAGCGGCATAGGCTTTCCGGTGATCAGCGGCGGGAGATATGACAACCTTCTCGCCGAATTCGGAACGGCCATGCCGGCTACCGGCTTTGCGATGGGGATAAAGCGCATCATGATCGCACTCGAAAAGCAGGGGCTTTTGCAAGGCGACGCGGCGGTAGATTGCGTTGTAGCCGCGGAGGCTGCCTCGGTTGTTGCGGCGCATGAATTTTGCGAGCGGATGCGGGATCAGGGGAAACGCGTGTCGTTTTGCACGGACGGCGGTTACGAGGCCGCAAGGGAGCTGAAAAAGCAGGCAGGCGCTGCCGAGGGCTATTTTTTTGATGGCAAAGGCAGCAGGATTAATATAGAATAAAGGTGGCAGATATGCAGGTTACCATTGCGCTCGCAAAAGGCCGTCTGGCCGAAAAGACGCTGAAGATACTGAAGCGGTGCGGCATCGCGCCGGACGACATGGAAGAGGATTCGAGAAAGCTCATATATTTCGACGAGGCAAACGATATACGCTTTCTCATGGTGAAGCCTTCCGACGTGCCCACGTACGTGGATCACGGCATTGCGGACATCGGCGTGGCCGGGCGGGATACGCTCCTTGAATCGGAGCTGTCTTTGTACGAGATGCTCGACTTAAAGTTCGGCGCATGCAAGATGTGCGTGGCCGGATATCCGGAGATGGAGAAGAGGATCACGGCTTCCGTTCTGCGCGTGGCGACGAAATTCCCTGAAACGGCAAAGAAATATTATGCGGCCAGGGGCGAGACGATAGAGGTAATCAAATTAAACGGCAGCGTAGAGCTGGCGCCCATGCTGGGACTCGCCGACGTCATCATGGACCTCGTTGAAAGCGGCAGGACGTTAAAGGAAAACGGGCTGGTGGTTTTGGAGGAGGTCTGCGACATAAGCGCGCGCCTGGCGGTAAACCGTGTAAGCCTGAAGACCAAGGCCGGGGCTATCACGCCGCTGCTTGAAAAAATCAGAAGCGTTCTGGAGGACTAACACATGCTCCCTATCTACAATGCAAACGATATGCGCGACATTAAAAAAAGGCTTTTTAACCGCGCGGACAAAATAGACGGGCAGACGGTTGCAACCGTTAAAAAAATAATAGAAGATGTAAAGACGCTGGGCAACAAGGCGCTTTTCGAATATACGCTTAAATTCGACGGTTTCGCGCTGCTGGAGGGAAACCTCATTGTGACCGATGCGGAGATAAAAAAGGCATACGGCGCGGTTGAGGGCGAACTCGTGGGCATTATGAAAAAAAGCGCGGAGAATATACGCGCATACCACGAGCGGCAGAAACGGGAGACCTGGAAGGTAACCGATGGCGGGCGGACGCTCGGGCAGATCATACGCCCTCTCGGCCGTGCCGGCGTGTACGTGCCGGGCGGCAAAGCGGCCTATCCTTCGAGCGTGCTCATGAACATCATACCGGCCAGGGTGGCGGGCGTTAAGGAGATCGTCATGACTACGCCTCCGGGAAAGTCGGGCGAGATAAGCCCCCTTACGCTGGTTGCGGCGGATATCGCCGGAGCGGATAAAATACTGCGCATAGGCGGCGCACAGGCGATAGCGGCGCTGGCCTACGGAACAGAGACCATCCGCCCGGTGGATAAGATCACCGGCCCGGGAAATAACTACGTGGCTGCCGCGAAACGGGAGGTTTTCGGGCAGGTGGGCATCGATATGGTGGCGGGGCCTTCGGAAGTGCTTATCATAGCGGACGCTTCCGCAAATCCCGCTTATATCGCCGCGGACTTTTTATCCCAGGCGGAACACGACGAGATGGCGGCGTGCGTTTTGATCACGCTCGACCACAACACCGCACTGCAGGCGAGAAAAGAAATACTCCGCCAGCTGGAGCTTCTGCCCAAAAAGGAGATAGCGGAAAAGGCCATAGAAAACCACGGGGCGATACTCATTGCGCAGGATATAAAGGATGCGATAAAGACGGCCAACGAAATAGCACCGGAGCATCTGGAATTATGCATACAAGACCCGGAGGCCGTGCTGGACCGTATAGAGAACGCGGGTGCGGTATTTATCGGGCACTACTCTCCGGAGCCTCTCGGGGACTATTACGCCGGCCCAAACCACGTGCTGCCCACGAACGGCACGGCGCGGTTTTTCTCCCCGCTGTCGGTGGACGATTTTATAAAGAAGATGAGCCTCGTTTGCTACGACGAAGAGAGCCTCAAATGTGCTTATAAGGATATAGCGGCTTTTGCCAGGGCTGAAGGCCTGAACGCGCACGAGAATTCGGTGCGCATACGGTTTGAAAAGATTTAGGGGAAAGCATATGCGCATGAGCCCAGCACGAACAGTGGATAGTTTAACAGATCTACACAAGAACAGTACATAAGCTTAAACTTTATATGTAACCTGCAGGAGGATATCTATGAGAAAGGCGTTTATTGAAAGAAAGACGAATGAGACGCAGATCACGGCCGCGCTTACGCTGGACGGGAAAGGCGAATATTCCATCAATACCGGCATAGGATTTTTTGACCATATGCTCTCCCTCTTTGCCAGGCATGGGAGCTTTAACCTGGATTTATCCTGCAAGGGAGACCTGCAGGTGGATAACCATCACACGGTGGAGGATGTGGGCATCGTACTCGGGCAGGCGTTTAGACAGGCGCTTTCGGACATGCGCGGTATTGCGCGCTATGCAGACAAAACGGTCCCCATGGACGAGGCGTTGGCCTTCGCATGCGCCGATATCTCCGGGAGGCCGTATCTCGTATACGAAACCGGAGGGGAAATGGGCGATGAGATGCAGCTCTACGAGGAATTCTGGCGGGCCTTCGCGGTGCATGCGGGCATCACCCTGCACATTAAAGTGCTGTACGGCAAAAACGCGCACCACATGATAGAGGCTGTTTTCAAGGCTGCGGCGCGGACGATGCGCGAGGCCGTCTCCATCGACCCGAAGGTAGAGGGCATTCCATCCACGAAAGGCACGCTCATATGATCGCGGTTATCGATTATGGTATGGGAAACTTAAGGAGCGTGCAAAAGGCGTTTGAATTCTTGGGATACGAAGCGAAGGTCACTTCGGATAAAAACGACATCCGGGACGCTTCGCATGTCGTTCTGCCCGGCGTCGGCGCATTCAAAGACGCGCTTGCGAATCTGAACCGCTACGTCTTGACGGAGGAGATATACGCGACGGCAAGATCCGGGAAGCCATTCCTCGGCATCTGCCTCGGCATGCAGCTCCTGTTTGAAAAGGACTACGAATTCGGAGAGCACGCGGGCCTGGGGATCATCCCCGGAGAAGTCACCGCATTTGACGTAGGGGATTTAAAGGTCCCGCATATGGGCTGGAATACGGTCGCGTCAAGGCCGAATCCGCTTATCGCATCGGAAGGGGAACGCTATGTCTATTTCGTGCATACCTACCACGCGGCGGGAGTGCCGGAGGAAAACATACTGGCAGTCACGGAATACGGCTATCCTTTCGTATCGGCTGTGATGAAGGAAAACATTTTCGGCCTGCAGTTCCACCCGGAAAAAAGCGGGGATACGGGGCTTAAGATACTGAAAAACTTTGCTGAATTAAAATAAAAAGGCGGCATTTATGACCATCTATCCGGCAATCGATATAAAAAACGGGCGCTGTGTGCGCCTCGAAAAAGGCGACATGCAAAAAGCCACGGATTACGGCGAACCCGCAATAATGGCGAAGAAGTGGCAGGATGCGGGGGCAAAATTCCTGCACGTCGTGGATCTGGACGCGGCATTCGCGGGGGAATTTTCAAATTTCAAAACGGTTGAAAAAATTTTGGAGGCCGTTCGCATCCCCGTGCAGCTGGGCGGCGGCATACGCAGCATGGCAGACGTCGATGCGCGTCTTATAGGGCTTAAATTAGCGCGCGTGGTGATCGGAACAGCGGCGTTTGAAAACCCGGAGCTGGTCCGGCAGGCGGCTGCGAAATACCCCGGCCGCATCGCTGCCGGGATCGACGCAAAGGAAGGTAAAGTGGCGCTGAAAGGCTGGGTGGATGTAGCTGACGTTTCCCCGGTCGCGCTGGCCCTCCGGATGAAGGAGATCGGCATTGATACGGTGATCTACACGGATATCGCAAAGGACGGCATGCTGACCGGCCCGAACATCAAAGTGACGCGGGAAATGATTGAAAAGACGGGACTCCATATAATTGCCTCCGGCGGCATCGGCTCCATAGAAGACATCGCGGCCGTAAAGGCGGCGGGCGCAGCCGGCGTGATCGTGGGGCGCGCGCTCTATACCGGCAATGTGGAATTAAAAGCGGCCCTGGAATACGGAGATTAAAACATATGCTTACAAAGAGGATAATCCCCTGTCTCGACGTACACGCGGGACGGGTGGTAAAGGGCGTAAATTTCGTGAATATCCGGGACGCGGGCGACCCGGTGGAGGCGGCCAAAGCCTATAACGAGCAGGGCGCGGACGAGCTGGTATTTCTCGATATCACAGCGTCGGCGCACGAGCGCGGCATCATGGCGGATGTGGTGGCGCGGACCGCGGAGCAGGTATTTATACCGCTGACGGTGGGCGGAGGCATCCGCACGACGGACGATTTCCGGCGCATATTGAAATCCGGCGCGGATAAGATATCCGTCAATTCCGCTGCCCTGAAGAACCCCGCCATCATTTCGGAGGCTGCGGAGAAGTTCGGAAGCCAGTGCGTTGTCTGCGCGATCGATGCGAAACGGCGTGGAAACGGAGACGGCTGGGAAGTCTATTTAAACGGCGGCAGGGTCAATACGGGAAGAGACGCGCTTGAATGGGCGGCAGAAGCCGAAAAAATGGGCGCGGGGGAAATACTTTTAACCAGCATGGATACGGACGGCACAAAGGACGGCTACGACATCCCGCTGACCAAGGCGGTAAGCTCTATTTTAAAGATACCCGTGATCGCATCGGGCGGAGCCGGGAAATTCCCGCATTTTTCAGACGTGATCCATGAAGGCGGGGCTTCCGCCGTGCTGGCCGCTTCGTTGTTCCACTATAACGAAATGACGATCCGCGAAGTAAAGGAATTTCTTCGGAATGAAAACATACCGGTTAGAATATAACACTTAAGGAGGGGCCAATGGACGTAAAGTCTATCCTGCAAAAAATTAATTTCGATGCAAACGGGCTGATTCCTGTAATCGCACAGGACGTTCGCACAAACGCCGTGGTCATGCAGGCGTATATGAATGCGGAAAGCCTGCAAAAGACGGTGGAAACGGGTTTCATGACCTATTATTCGAGAAGCCGCAAAGCCTTATGGGTAAAGGGCGGGACTTCGGGGCATACGCAGGTTGTGCGCGAACTCCGCATAGACTGCGACGGAGACAGCATACTCGCATTGATCGAACAGAAGGGCGTAGCGTGCCATACGGGGGAATACAGCTGCTTTTTTGAAAGCATTCATACAAGCGGGGAAAAACCGTCGGGCGGGTATGCCGTTATAGACGAGCTGTTCTCCGTGATAGAAGACCGCAAGGTCAACCCGAAGGAAGGCTCCTATACCAACTACCTCTTCGAAAAGGGAATCGACAAGATCTGCAAGAAAGTGGGGGAGGAGAGCGCGGAAGTAATCATCGCGGCTAAAAATAAAAACCCCGACGAAGTCCGCTACGAGGCGGCCGACCTGATATACCACCTTCTTGTACTGATTTCGGAGCAGGGGATGCGGCCGGACGACGTATTTGCGGAGCTTAAAAAAAGACGGTGAATTTGCTATTCACAAGGCTACGCGAGTAAAATAGAGGATGCCCCAGTATATACATGATATTTAATAATAATTGTTATTGACAGAAAGGTGTTTCCCATTGTAAAATTGTTTTTGCACTCCGATTTCAAAAAGAAGAGTGCTTCAATGGGAGCATAGCTCAGCTGGGAGAGCACATGCCTTACAAGCATGGGGTCGTTGGTTCGAGCCCAACTGTTCCCACCATATGGCCCGGTAGTTCAGTTGGTTAGAACGCTAGCCTGTCACGCTAGAGGTCGAGGGTTCGAGTCCCTTCCGGGTCGCCATATATGCCTCGGTAGCTCAGTTGGTAGAGCAAGGGACTGAAAATCCCTGTGTCGGTGGTCCGATTCCACTCTGAGGCACCAATCTTTGCGGGAGTGGTACAGTGGTAGTACGTCGCCTTGCCAAGGCGAATGTCGCGGGTTCGAATCCCGTCTTCCGCTCCATTTTACGGCGCCATAGCCAAGTGGTAAGGCAGAGGTCTGCAAAATCTCCACCCCCAGTCCGAATCTGGGTGGCGCCTCCAAAAATAAAACCCCGAAAAGCAGCCTGAAACAGGGCGCTTCGGGGTTTTTTAATTATATCTCTATCTTAAAAAGATATAATAGTTAATGTAAATATTACTAAATATTACGATGCAAATAGGGGTAATTCTAACTAATATGGTGTAAATACCCCTTGACTTTTGCCATTAACAATTTGGTATATCAGAAGAAACTCTTAAGCGTCTAAAAGACTCCAAGATCTTATATCTGAATTGCAAAATCTAATTGAGGAAGGATCGCTCCAGACCAACAACAGCGTTATCAGTAGATATTCTGTTAAAGTCCATCTTGAAGAAAGGTGGGCTTTTTTTGTTTCGTTCAATTAAATATTGCGCTAAAGCTTATTAAAAATTATGAAATATCGGATTGAATAATATATAAGCATGTATTATTATAGAGAAAGATGTAATATTATGGTAGATATGATATAAGGAGCGAATTATGAAAAAGAAGCTGCAGGTATTTATTTCTTCGACTTATACAGATCTGCTTGAGGAAAGACAAACTGCCGTCGAAGCAATATTCAGCTGCGGCCATATACCCGCGGGTATGGAGCTTTTTACGGCCGGGGATGAAAGTCAATTAACAGTTATTAAAAAATGGATTGCTGAGTCGGACGTTTTTTACTTATATTGGGCGGAAGGTATGGAAGTATCGAGCCAAAAACAGGGAAAAGCTATATTCAACTGGAATATGAACATGCCGTAAAATTAAAGAAGCCTTTCTTTTCACTGATCATAAAGGAAAATGCGCTTGATGAAAAAGTAAAGAAGATGGGTAAAAGTGTTTTAGAACTGGACAATCCACAGAAATACAATGATTTCTATAAAACCGTTGCAAGCAAAATGTGCAGCTTTTATCAGGACCTTAAGGATATTAAAATTGAAATAGCCCGTAAAATGCTGGAATATGATAAGAGGACCGATCTGGACGGATGGATTTCCGGAAAAGATTTAGAACGCTATACGGAAGAGACCGTCAAGAAACAGCCATCGGGCGCTCTTAAAGACTTAGGTATAAAAAGGATACATTACAGGCAATTTCAATATCCATTTAGCAAAGAGATTTATTCGGAAGCTGAGAGTATTAAGTTTATTTTTGCATCCGGTATTTCTTTTTTTCGCCATTGCAGCAGCCAGATCAGGCTGGCCCTGGAAAATGGCGCTGTTGTTCGGGTAATACTGGCTTCTCCGGGATCACAATTTGTAAGTGAAGTCCGTGAAATGCAAAGATATAATGGAAATATTGATAATGATATCGACAGTGAAATCCAGCAGGTTAAAAGCACGCTTGATTTGTTAAAGAAAGAAACGAAAAAAGGTCAGATATATTATGGGAATTTTAATACGCAATTTCGCGCAAATATAATGATAATCGATGATAAAATCGGATATTTTACAATTGTTCTTCCGCCGAAACTATCTTTTGAAAGCACTTCCTTTGATTTGATCGAAGGAGATCTTTTGAAAGATTGTAACCTGCATTTTGATACGCTGTTTAAAATCCTTAGCGATAAAGGACAGGTCACCCAATTATAAAGAATAATCTCCAGGTTGTATTTTCATTCGCAGCATCCTTGGGATATCATGCAACGATATATATTTTATCTGCTCTTTAAAATCCTGGCGCTTATTGCGGAAAAATAAGAATTACAGGCGAATTTTATTATTTTACGGGAAATATGATCTGCCTTTCTTGGTGATACGGTTCAACTAAATATATAATCAACATGAGGTGTTGAACATGTTATGCCCATTATGCGGAGAACCTGCACTGAGAATAAAAAGCAGACTGGCGCCGATAGAGAAGGTCAATTGCAGTACATGCGGAAAATTTAAAATTTCCAATAAAGCGGTGCTTATTATCAGGCAACAGATCTATAAAATGAATTTTGAAGATTTGGTAATATCTGCGCAGGAACGGATTAAAAGCTCGAAAAAAACGCTGCTTATCGACGCCGGTTTTGTGGATGCTTTTAGAATAAATGCTGCTTCCAAATATACGCCGGGAAAAGCAGCATGCCATAAACTGCGTTTCGCCAGGCGGCATGTATGAAATTTTAGACCGCATCAGCGCCGCAAACTTTTAATATTACAGTATAACAAAAAAGCAGGATGCGAAGAAAATGCATCCTGCCAAGGAATATGTAATTACTCAAATGGGTGTATAGCTTGAATCAAAAGGTTAATTATTTCATCCGCAGCAGCATCCTTTCCCAAACCCTCCGCCGCTTAAGGCAAGCAGCAGGATGATCGGAAGCATTCCGCCAAACCCGTTTCCGCATCTATCATTGCAACAGGAGTTCGGTTCAGGGCCGCAGCCCCCGAAGCCATTCCCGCATAGGCAGAGAACCAACAAAATCATTGGTAAAGAGCTTCCGAAAGTATTGCCGTTTTCAAATAGTCCGTTCATAGTGTTTTCCTCCATTTGGATATTTATATATTACAATATGCATATAAAAGGATATGGTTCCGGCTTTGGGAAAATTATTTTAAGAGCAGAATAAATCGAAAACAGTCAATACTTCTTGATAACAGAACGGAACGACTGTAGAATTGATACAGAAAACAAAAACGAGGCTTTTTATGAATGAGAAACAAATAAAACTGGAAAGACCCGAAAGACTGGAGGAGTTGAATCCAACAGAAACATTGAGAAATATCGGGCTTACAGAAAACCATATCGTCTGTGATATCGGCGCCGGGAGCGGTATTTTTACAATACCCGCCGCCCGGATAGGTAAGAAGGTATATGCCCTGGAAATCAGCGATGAGATGCTCATGATCATCCGGGAAAAGGTCAACCGGGAAAGTATTTCAAATATAGAGTTCATAAAGGTGGACGATGCAGGGTTTGATGTCGAGGACAAGACGGCGGATATTGCCCTTTTGGTTACCGTTCTTCACGGAATTCCGGAAAAAACCGCCTTTCTGCATGAAGTCAAAAGAATATTGAAAGACACCGGCAGGCTGGCTGTCTTAGAATTCCACAAGCGGGAGACGCCCATGGGCCCGGCCGTTGAACGCAGGCTGGGTAAAGAAGATGTTATCGATGTTTTAAAAGACGTTGGCTTGGTTGAATCTTTTTATTTTGATTTGGGTGAGAATTTTTATTGCCTCGTATTCGAAAAGATTTCAATATAGCATGTAAAGATACTTTTGCATTCCTCGGAACGGCATTTTGTATTTCTCTCCTTATATAGGAGATCGAAGATTAATAAAAGTGTCCGGCCCTGTAATGCTGTATAAATGGGCGATAAGTACGGAAGCAATTATATTGTGTATGATGGAGTCTTTCCAAAAAGGTCATTGGCTGTTTTGGCGCGGCTGTATTTTTGGCTTTCATTAATATCTTGACGCATACTTTCTTTCATGCTAATATCTATATTGCCGTATAAGCCGAAGTGGCGGAATCGGCAGACGCACGGGACTTAAAATCCCGCGGTGTAACAACCGTACCGGTTCAAGTCCGGTCTTCGGCACCATGAAAAAAGTCCCTGTTATCAGGGGCTTTTTTGTTTTATATTGCAAATAGGGATGACATAGGAATAAAAGTTATGTTTACTATTGATCGCTTTTATAATTCACTCCGATAAAAACGGGCGACCTTATAAGTAACACCCGAAAATTCCCAGCTTGTTATTTTTAATAGCTTTCAGGGTTCAGCGGCAACAGCTCCGGGAGTACGAAGCGCCCGTCTTTCCTGATAAGTACGCCGTCGAACCATATCTCGCCGCCGCCCATTTCCGGCGTTTGGATACAAACCATATCCCAATGTATGTTGGAGCGGTTGCCGTTGTCCGCGTCGTTTTGGTATGCGCTGCCGGGTGTGAAATGGAACGAGCCCGATATTTTCTCATCGAACAGTATATTTCCGAAGGCCCGCTGGATTCTCGGATTCAGGCCCAGTGCAAATTCGCCGATGTAGCGCGCGCCTTCGTCGGTTTCGAATATATGGTTTAAGCGGCCGGTGTCGTTTTCGGCTGAAGCCCGGATAATCCTGCCTTTTTTAAACTCCAGGCGCACGCCGTTATAGACCTTTCCATGGTAGGGACTGGGGGTGTTGTAGGTTAAGACGCCTTCGACCGAGTCCCTCACCGGAGCGGTAAAAAGCTCTCCGTCCGGTATGTTGTTCTCACCGGCGCAAATCACATTGGGGATCCCCTTTATGGAAAACGACAGGTCGGTCCCCGGGCCTTTGATATGCACCCTGTCGGTTTTGGAGAAAAGCTCGGACAAGGGGAGCATGCGGGAACCCATTTCCGAATAATCCACGCAGCAGGTGTCGATTATAAAATCGCAAAATTCATCGTAGGGCATTTTTGCTTTTTGCGCCTGCGCCTTACTGGGCCAGTTTAAAAGCACCCACTTCTTTTCATTGGTTACTTTGTCCACCCACGGCCTGCGCACTTTTGCGCGCAGCTGCATTTTCGAAGCGTCGATCCCGCTGAACTCCGCATCGTTTTCCTGCGTATCGATTTGCATATATGCGTCTATGTCCTGCAGGGCATAAAGATCCCAATTGATCTCCGTTTGCATGCGCTGTTCGGTGGAATCCTGCAGCAGCCAGCGTGCGATTTCCTCATCGCGGAGCCGGACAAAGGCCAGCGCGCCTTTTTTCGCTGCTTCATCGAGAAAAGCATGCAGCAGGGGTTTGGCGGCATATGGCCCCTCCAGCAGCAGCTTTTCACCTGAATTTATCTTTAAGCTGTGTTCCAAAACATTTTTAGCAATTGTATCGAGTCTTTGATCTCTCATTTCCATCCCTCCAAAAAATACCTTAACGATATCGTACCACGCAAAAAAATATAAAACAACAGGCGCCGGTTTAATGCGCGCTTTTTCTTGGCAGCTTCTTCAAAACGTTATTAATTTGCGTAACGTGTATATGTATAAATGAATAATATATATTGATACTGATAAAAAGGAGAATGCTTATGTGCTGCGGATTTAATAACTTCTGTTTCAATAGATGTTTTAACAACAGATGTTTTAACAACTGGGGCTTTGGCGGATGCTTCAACAGGGGCTGCTTTAACGGCTGTTTTAATTTCGGATGTTGCAGCCCGTTCAACTGCGGTTTTGGCGGCCCGTTCAACTGCGGTTTTGGCGGCCCGTTCAACTGCGGTTTTGGCGGCGCGTTTGACAGATGCTGCAATTTCGGATGCGGTTCGCCGTTCTTTTGCAGATGCGACCGGTTCTGGTGATGTTACATTTGCTGCAAGCGGCTTTAGGCCATATAAATTAATACCTCCCTTGGCCGCTTAAATAAATTGATCCACATATCTGCGGGTCAATTTTTTTTAGGATAATATATTTCAATCAAAACAACCTTTTTACAGGTAGGCGTATCAAAACGTATTGATGTGTTTGCCCGGGGTTATACTAAGCAAAAGAAGGTGATTTTTATTAAAGCGACAATCGATAGGGAAGGCTGCATTGCCTGCGGGTTGTGTACAGAGACATGTCCGGAGGTTTTTAGGTTCGCAGACGACGGCCTCGCCGAAGTGTATACCGATCCCGTACCGGAGGAAGTCGAAGATACCGCTCAGGAAGCGGCCGATGGCTGTCCGACCGAAGTGATAAAAGTCGAATAGCAAATCCTATAAATGAAAAGATCCTGTTTATTTATACGGGATCTTTTTTTTGATACATGAAAGAGAGTATAGACCTTAATAAATTAACCGCAATAACCATGAAAAAAAGCCGGAATACCCAGTATATGGCAAATACGAGAAGCGATATGCATTTGTATGAATATTCATCCATTTTTGCGATCGGTATTCCAATGCAAAATTTTTTGTGCTAAAATTATAAGAATTTGCTTTGCGAAAAATGTGTTTAGCATGAAAGTAACCATGTTCATTTTTCAAAAACCAGATTTAATTTCGGCGTGCCGCTCGCCGTAAAAGCGGCAACCGCACGATATGCCAATATACTTAAGTGCACCTAAAAGGGCTTTTCATTGGTATTTTGTAACTGCGGTGCATTGAGTTTGATATGTCAGGGTTATTGCAGCGGTACAGGGGGCTGCCCAGGGAAATCTACATATTGTTTCTGGCGCGTGTTATAAACAGCGTCGGCGCTTTTGTGTACCCGCTTTTAACGCTGATATTGACCGATAAAATAGGGTTTGGCGAAGACAGCGCAGGGCTTTGCATGACGATACTCACGCTCACGCAGGCGCCCGCGGTAATAATCGGCGGTAAGCTTGCCGATAAATTCGGGCGCAAAAAACTCATCATAGTCTTTCAGACATTGGGCGCCGCCACATACATGGCTTGCGGATTTATACAGCCTTCCATTACGATGGTCGTACTGGTCGTTGTGGCCTCGAATTTTTACGCCATGACCCATCCGGCCATGGAAGCGGTGACGGCCGACCTTACGCATGCGGGCAACCGCAAGGAGGCCATATCCGTTCTCTATATGGGATTTAACCTGGGCTTTGCCATAGGCCCCATGATCGGCGGGCTCTTGTACAAAAACCTCCTTCCCCTGGTGTTTATTGGCGACGCTTTTACGACGATCGTCTCAACGGTGCTTCTTGGCATATTCATTAAGGAGACGCTGCCGAAAAAGGAGGACGCGCCGGCGGGGGCGGACGAAAACAGCCTGGAAAAGTATCAGGAAGGCTCGGTTTTTCGAGTTTTAAAAGAGCGCAAGGCGCTTTTGTACTTCGCTCTTATCATGCTGATATACGAATTTGCTTATTCACAGTGGGCGTTTGCGCTGCCCATTCAGATGAAGGGGCTCTTTGCGGACGGCGCGGCCCAGTACGGCCTGCTGGCGAGCTTCAACGGCCTTCTCGTTATCATAATGACGCCCGTTGTAACGGCGCTCATACGCCGCTGGAGGTCTCTTAGGGCCACGGCATTGGCAGGAGTCCTGTATGCGGTTTCCTATGGGATACTGATTTTCATGCGTGACCTTTCGCTTTTCTACGTATCGATGTTTTTGCTGACGCTGGGGGAAGTTTTGAATACGATAGACAACCGGTCGTTTCTCGCCAACTATTCGCCTTCTTCGCACAGGGGACGCTTAAATTCCATCATGAATATCATAAGCAGCTCCGGAAGGATGATCTCGCCGCTGGTCGTAGGGAGCCTGATCACCTCGGGAGGTATAGCGTCGGGCTGGACGGCGGTTTCCGCCGCAGCCATAACAGGCGCCGGGTTCATGTGGGTGCTCCTCCGCTTCAATCCGCTTT